>VTLG01011748.1_pt1 | contig 14596 bp, 9 predicted proteins | sample 4694571 | NCBI WGS metagenome assembly VTLG01 (sample SAMN12604809, study PRJNA352737) | marine metagenome | biome: ENVO:00000447; feature: ENVO:00000209|ENVO:00000569|ENVO:01000036; material: ENVO:00002151; isolation source: viral sequences binned using virsorter ...
CTTTATGTTTGTCTTTCAAGCGGAACATAATATCCTTATGCATCCTTTCCATATGTTGGGAGTTGCGGGGATGTTTGGCGGTGCTTTGTTCGCTGCTATGCATGGTTCCTTGGTCACGTCGTCTCTTGTTCGAGAGACCACAGAGACTGAATCCCAGAATTACGGATATAAATTTGGACAAGAAGAAGAAACTTACAATATCGTCGCAGCTCATGGCTACTTCGGTAGATTAATTTTTCAATATGCTAGCTTTAACAATAGCCGCTCTCTTCATTTTTTTCTTGCTGTTTTCCCAGTCGTTTGCATATGGCTTACCTCTATGGGAGTCAGCACCATGGCTTTTAATCTCAACGGCTTTAACTTCAACCAGTCAGTTGTGGACTCCAGTGGTCGGGTTGTTCCGACATGGGCTGACGTGCTCAACAGGGCTAACCTAGGAATGGAAGTTATGCACGAGCGTAATGCTCACAACTTCCCGCTAGACTTAGCGGCAACAACTGAATCAATCGGATAATATATACGGCGGCTCGGAGTCGAACCAGTAGAAGCCAACTCACACCACGTCCGTTCATTCTTCTTAGGAAGAACGCATGAAACCACATCATGGAACGGGGGTGTGGTACTGGAGTATTACAATGACTGTAAGACTAAGGTATCGTGGTGTTGAGTACACAAGAACAAAGTAATTAACTTAACATGAAAAAAATTGCACTAGCCCTAGCGGCATCTCTCGCTTCTGCTCCTGCAATGGCTGGCATTTATATTAATGCCGAGTCAAACGCATCTTATACAGGAAATGATTATACTTCCCGTACTACCGATCTACACCTAGGTTATGAAGGAAATGTAGGAGACTTAGGATACTATATCCAAGGTGGTCCAGCATTATCTGCAGCTGATGGAGTAGATGGTACAACTGATTTCTCAGGTAAGCTCGGAGGTTCCGTAGCTGCATCTGAAAGGTTAGATGTATACGGTGAAGTTTCATTCATTACTGATGAGACTACTGACACAGCTTATGGCACTAAAATAGGTGCTAAATTTAAATTTTAATAATTAATTATGGCACAACAATCATCAGCAATGAGAGCAGGTCCATCTGCTTACTCTATGATAGAAGAAAAGGAAGATGCTTACGGTCCAACCGAAGCAGCTAAACTTGATACTAATCCAAGTGATCAACAACCTCCCGGTGTTGATGAAGAGCCAGAATATGAATCCCTTGAAGAAGCTCTTACAGGGGGTTAGTGAATTATGGCTGGCACTCTTCGGAATGCTGGCCATTCTTATTATGATAGAAGCTATGCACACTAACTATCATAGAAAAGCTCACCCATATTGTGCAAGCGAGATTAGTTTAGCGGTAAAACTGTAGCCTTCCAAGCTATTGTCGTCGGTTCGATTCCGACATCTCGCTTTGGCATTAGCCCATGATGTATATCTAAGGATATAATAGTGGATACCTTTTGCCGTCTAGACGGTGGGATAGACCACATTAAATGATCAAAAAAATTTTCAGCTGAAGAAAGTAAATATAAATTTATCCATAGAAAATGGCACAACAAAATAGTACCACTACCACAAGTTTAACCTGGGGTGGTGCTGATAACGGTGCAGCTACTACAACGACTGCACGTAGAGAATTATATCTCAAGCTATTTTCTGGTGAGTTATTCAAAGGGTTTCAACGCAATACAATTGCACGTGATCTAATCACAAAGAGAACACTTAAGAATGGAAAATCATTACAGTTCATCTACACCGGTAGAACTAAAAGTGAATTCCATGTACCAGGAAATAGTATATTAGGTAACAGTGATGGTGCTCCACCAGTAGCTGAGAAAACGATTACTTGTGATGACTTACTAATCTCAAGTGCATTCGTTTATGAGCTCGATGAGACACTTGCACACTATGACCTACGTGGAGAAATATCTAGGAAGATTGGATATGCTCTCGCAGAGAATTATGATAGAAGAATCTTCCAAGCAGTAACCAAAGCTGCACGTAAAGCACATCCTATTACTAAGGCTGGTTTCATTGAACCAGGTGGAACACAGATCCGTGTTGGTGCAACTACTAATGCTTCTGATGCTCTTGATCCAGATAAACTTGTGAATGCATTCTATGATGCGGCAGCAGTTTTAGATGAGAAGGGAGTAGGTACAGAAGGAAGAGTAGCCGTACTTAATGCAAGACAATACTATGCTCTTATCAAGGGTCTAGATGGATCTGGTATTGGTGCTTACCTAGTAAATAGAGACGAGCAAGGAGATGCCCTACAATCAGGTAAGGGTGTTTATGAGATTGCTGGTATCAAGATTTACAAATCTCAAAACATTCCTTACTTCGGAAGATTCGGTGCTAAATATGGTACAGGATCTGCTACCAACCCAGGAACCACTGATCCTGGTAACAAGGGTACTTTCACTGAAGTAGAAATGGAAGACAATACTTCCAGCACCACACCATCTGGACAGAAGACAGTTAACAACTATGGTAACGGAACATCTGATTTCGAGAATAGCTGTGGACTTATCTTCCAGAAAGAAGCTGTTGGATGTGTTGAAGCAATCGGACCTCAAGTTCAAGTAACTTCAGGGGACGTTTCAGTTATATACCAAGGTGATGTGATCCTCGGACGCCTCGCTATGGGAGCTGACTATCTTAACCCAGCTGCTGCTGTTGAACTGTACGCTGGTACAGCAACTGCACCTGCTGCATTCGGTTAAGGTTAAACTTTTAACCAACATATGGGGAGTCTTCGGGCTCCCTCTTTTTTTATTTTATGGCAACCACGACAATTGATACCGAGACCGAACTCTCCGCAGTTAACTCAATACTGGGAGCCATCGGGCAATCACCTATAACTTCAATTAATTTTAATAATCCACAGCAAGCATTTATATATAATTTACTAAGGGATTCTAATGTTGACTTACAGAATGAAGGCTGGCATTTCAACACAGAAAGACATGTACCTTATCAACCTGATGATACGACTGGAAAGATAGCTATAGCTAATGATATATTACGTATAGATGTTACTGATGGTTGGAAGAAAAGAGAATATGATGTAGTAAGAAGAGGAGGATTTTTATATGATAAGTATGATCACACAGATGACTGGTCAGATACAACAGAAATACTACTTGATGTAGTTAAATTATTAACATTTGAAGATTTACCTAGTGTATTCCAAAGGTTTATAATAGCTAGAGCATCAAGATTAGCAGCAACACAACTTATAACTAATCCACAACTAGTACAATTACTAGCACAACAGGAGCAACTTGCAAGAGCTGCTTGTATTGAGTATGAATGCAATCAAGGTAATCATTCTATGATGGGATTCCCTGAAGATTCTGTTTATACTACTTATCAACCTTGGAGGAATCTAGCAAGATAATGGCAGGTATCACACAAACAATACCAAACTATGTTGGAGGTATATCAGAACAGCCTGATCAATTAAAAGTACCAGGTCAAGTTAAGAGTGTACAAAACGCCATTCCAGATATAGTACATGGATTATATAAAAGACCAGGATCTAAAAGAATAGGTCCAGCAAGAATAACTGATGTACCATCGGGTGGTTCTTGGTTTCATTACTATAGAGATGAAGTAGAAGGATCTTACATAGGTCAAATAGATAGTACTGGTGTTCCAAGAATATGGAGTTGTAATGATGGTTTAGCACCTAAGACAGTTCATTATGGGGCTGCCCCTTGGGTAGCTAGTACAGCATATGTGGTAGGAGATAAGGTACAGAATCTAGGTTCTATATATGTCTGTGATACAGATGGTACTTCTGCAAGTTCAGGTGGTCCATCTGGAGTTGGTGCTGATATAACTGATGGTACTACTAGATGGGATTATGAAACAAGTGTAAATGATGAAACAGTTGCTGTTAAAGCTTACTTAACACCTAGTCCTAGTACAGATACAGAAGATATACAAGCATTAACTATTAATGATACTACCTTTTTAAATAATAGAAGTAAAACTGTAGCTACAACAGGTACTACAACAGGTAGACCTCATAAGAACTTTGCTTATATAGAATTAGCTAGAACAGAGAATGGTAGACAATACTCATTAAATATATATGATGATAATACTACACAAACAATAAATGTAGCTACAAGGATAAAAATAGATAGTGATACTTTAGATGAAGGTAATGGTACAGGTACATGTCCTGGTATAGGTACTCAAGTATTTGATATTAGTAATCCTGTACTTAGTGTTGCAGTAACTGCTGCTGGCTCAGGATATACTGCTGATCCTACAGTTACATTTTCAGGAGGAGGAGGTTCAGGTGCTACAGCAACTGCAACGAGAGAATCTAATACTATTACAGGTATAGTTATTACTCACTGTGGTACTGGATATACATCTGCTCCTACTGTTACAATTACTGGTGGTAATGGTTCAGGTGCTACAGCTACTGCAACTGTAGGTGCTGGAGAGAATCTAACATTTAGACTTAGTTCTTTAGGTCAACAGGGAGTTAAAGAAGGTGCAACTAATATAGGAGGTAATGATTACCGATGTTCTTATAATAGAGAGGTAACATTATTACATGGTGGAGAAGGTTGGGATACAGATGATACAGTTACTGTTACATTAGATCAAGCAAAAACATCTTATACTTATACTGTTAAAGTTACAGATCATGAAGCTGCTCCTATAACAGCTAATGTTAAAGCAGTTAGACCAGCTCCTACACCATTTGACGCTGATACTTCAGTAACAATTGATGCTATTTTAGGTGGTATAACTAGTGAATTATCTGGTGTTACTGTTAATGGTAATGCTTTACATTCTAGCTTAATAGGTAATGGTATATACATATATACAGATGCTGATGCAGATGATTTTAACGTAGAGGTAGTAGATCAAGATCTAATGCGTGTTATGCAGACCACGATTAATGATGTTACAACCTTACCATTTCAATGTAAAAATGATCTTATAGTTAAAGTATCTAATACCAGAGCATCAGATGAAGATGATTACTATGTTAAATTTAATGGTGAGAATGATCAAGATGGTGCTGGTTCTTGGATAGAATGTGCAGAACCTGGTATAGCTAAGAGTTTTGATGCTTCTACTATGCCTCATATATTACAGAGATTAGGAGATGGTAGCTTTGTTATTAAGAAATATGGATGGGAAGATAGATTAGTAGGTGATAATGTTACTAACAGTATACCTTCATTTGTAGGTAAATCAATTAATAAAGTATTATTCTTTAGAAATAGACTAGCTTTCTTATCTGATGAGAATGTTATATTATCTAGACCTGGTTCAATAGCTTCACCTAACTTCTGGTCTAATACTGCATTAACAGTTAGTGCAATAGATCCTATTGATATAGCTTGTGCATCTAATTATCCTTCTCCTCTATATGATGCTGTAGAAATTACATCTGGATTATTATGTTTTAGTGATAATGCACAATTCTTATTAGCTTCTGATGATACTATAATGAATCCTGATACAGCTAAACTAAGAGCAGTATCATGGTATAATTATGATAAAATCATACCTCCTGTATCTTTAGGTCAAACTATAGGATGGGTAGATAATTCTAATAAGTATAGTAGATTTGTTGAAATTGCTAATGTTGTTAGAGAAGGTGAACCGATAGTACAAGATACAAGTAAAATTGTACCTACTTTAATACCAAAAGATATAGATTTATTTACTAATTCAAGAGAAAATAGTTTAGTATTTTTAGGTAAAACTAATTCAGATACAGTAATAGGATATAGATATTTAAGAACCGGAGATAAGCAACTACAATCTTCATGGTTTAAATGGAAATTTAATAATCCACTTAAGTATCATTTTATTATTAATGATCAATACTTCTTTTTAGATACAGATAATTTCTTACAAAGTGTTAACTTAGTAGAAGCTGATACAGATCCATCTATAACTCAAAGTGGTGTTAATTACTTATTACATTTAGATAACTATAGTACTATTAGTGGTGGTAGATATGACGCAACTACTCAGCTAACTACCTTTACACATGATGATAATGGTTGTCGTTTTGATTGGCATGAAGATGTAACAACACCTAATGGTAAGTTAGTTCTAGTTGATAGTAATTCTAATGCAACTAGAGTAGGTAGATATGCTGAATGTACTGTAGCTAATAATTTACGTTCATTCACTGTACCTGGTATATGGCATCAAGCTACATTAAATATAGGATATTTATATGATTATCAAGTAGATTTTCCTAGAATATATTTACAAAAAGCAAGTGAAGATACAGTTGAATCTGATGTTAATTCTAAATTAACTTTACATAGAATGAAACTAAATTTTGGTAAGATAGGTTTATATGAAACTACACTTACTAGAGTTGGTAAAGCAGACTATACTGAAGTATATGAATCTACGGATTTAGATGAATATAATGTATCAGATGCACCTTATCTAGATGAAGAAATTAAAGATATACCTATATATGAAATGAATGATAATGTAGACATTACATTAAAATCTGCCCATCCTGCACCTGCTACCCTAAGAGCAATGACTTGGGAAGGTGACTGGACACCACAACATTATCGTCGTGTCTAAATATATTCACCCAATTACTGTTGAGGCTGCTGTTCAAGTAGCCTCTAACTTACGCCCAGATGACCGTAGAGAGGTCGAAGAAGGTCATGGGCTAAATCCATTAGTAGAATTAGTTAAGGAGGCTAAGAGAGGCTCCTCTGTGTATTTCACAGTGCCTAACGGCAAGACTGCTGGTATGGCAGGAGTCGGAGAAGGTGGTTTAATATGGATGTTAACTACACCCGCAATCCATGAATACCCACTAACCTTTGCCAGAGAATCTAAGCGTTTTGTTGACGCTAGAACTGAACCTTTACTATGGAATATAGTTGATGAACGTAATGAAGTTCATTTAAAACTACTAAAATTTTTAGGCTTTAAATTTTTACGAAAAAAATTACATGGTCCTAACAACTTGTCCTTTATAGAATTTTGCCGTGTGTGCTCCAGATCCCAATGCGGGAATTAGAATGCAAGCCAAAATTGAGAAGCAAAAGAAAGATACACAATATCATTCAGAAAGTCTCAAATTTTGGAATAGAGAAGCTGGCGTTAAACGTCGAGTAGGAGGTCTTACTAGAGGCTTAAGTCGTACTAAGAGTGATGCTTACTCTAAAGCCTTATGGGTTTTAGGTAAAGGCAGATTAGCTCAAGAGGGAATATATAGATCAAAAGCTAAGATCTCTAGGTATGCAGATAGAACTGGTGTATCTAGATCTAATAGATATAATGTTGCTGCATATAAAAAAATATTAGATAAACAAAGACAGATAGAAGCAACTATAAATAATACATTTGGTAGAAATATGGATATTGCTCACCAGATGATAATGAGAAATCACCAAACACAAGTAGCTAAGAACAGAGCTTCACTTGGATCTAGACCAGAATATGGTGCACCTGTTATGATGCCTCCTAGAGATTCAATGGGACAAATGTTTAATAGTATTTCAATGGGTCTTGGTATGGCATCTAGTATAATTGGATTATTCCCTCCTTCTGATATACGTTTAAAAGAAAACATAGAAGAAATAGGTAAGTCCCCTGAAGGTCACAAGATATATGAATTTAATTACATAGGTAATAAGACTAGATATCGTGGTGCTATGGCTCAGGATGTTGTTAAGATTAATCCTATGGCTGTAGGTATTAGAAATAATTATCTAACTGTTGATTACAGTAAGATTGATGTAGACATGGAGGTAGTCGCATGAGTGATTCAAACCTAGCATTAATGACTAAACTGGATACACTTCCTACCGCTTCGGTATCCAGTAATTATCAAGATGAAGAAGCAATTAACGCAAAAGTTAAATCCGTTAATGCTAATATAGATGCTACACAGAAAGGGTTAAATCAGCATTTTGATCAGATGATCAAGATCTATAACCACCTACATAAAAGAGATGAGAATAGACCCCAAGAATTCCTTAACATGCTTAAGCAAGGTGGGGAAACTAAGCAAGACTTAACAGAATTCCAAGAGTATTGGGGTGAATACTTTGAATATGCTAATAGATTAGTAGCTCAAAAAGATACAATTGATAAAGTTCAATGGGCTCATTATCCTAACAAAGGTGACTTTGATAAAGATGTACGAAGTGAAATAGAAAACAATCCTAAGATAAATGCAATCAGAGCAGAGTCTAATGATCTTGCTGGTCAATTACAGAAACAAGGAGTAAACTCTGCTGCTCATGATTTATTTCGTGGTCCTGAAGGTTCATATGAACATGAAGTAGAACTCATACAAAATATGAAACATCTACTTATTGATCATGAAGCTTCTTATAGACCTAGAGCTGAAGCAGGAATGAAAATTCCTATGCCAGGTCAATTAACAGCTGATGGACAGCAGATATATAAAACTTATCTTGACGCTGTAGGTCCAGAAGAGAAAAGATATACCAGTGATGTTATTGATGCTTGGTATGCTTATAAAAATAAAGAGATAGCTGGTGGTAGAATAGGTCTTTGGAAACAGAAGTTTATAAATGAATTAATAGATAGAGATGAAGCTAGAGTTAAAAAAGAACTTGAACAAGATGGTAGGGTTTATCAAGAACTTCAATTAGAAGGTAGGCATAGAGAATTAGAAACTAGAATTAATAAAGATCCTGGATTCTTAGTTGATTATATAAATATCTATAAAGGATATCATGATGGTAGATATGATTTAGCTAGAGTAGAAGCATTTGATATGTTAATTGATGGTATTAAATCAGGGACTCTTGATAGAGCAGATATACAACCTGTTCTAGATCATCAATTCTTAGCTCATGATAGTACACCAGATAAACCTCATTGGGTAACAGCTAGAAATTATTGGAGAAAGGATTCATCTAGAGTTTTGAAAGCTTTGAGAGAGCAAGAAAAATCTACATTTGAAGCAGCTAAAGATACAAGGGAAACTGAGATGAATACAATGGCTTTAAATATATTAAAAGGTATTAATGAATCAGATGCTCCTTTAACATTTAAAGCTATACAAGATATTCAACTTGATTTCATGCAGAAATGGCAGATAAGAGATCCAGAGCAACTACCTGATATTATGAAGAACTTACCTTATGAAGGTATGTATGATGATCAAGAATTAGATGCTCAACTTACATATAATCACTATACTCTTAACCAAAGAATTGAACCATCAGATCTTAGAGGTATATTAGATCCTGATATTAAAAAGAAATGGATAGATATAGCTAAGTCTCAAGCTGGTTTAACTAAAGAAGCTACTACTAGAAGAAACAGTGCTATCTCTGCAGAGGTAACAGCTAGAACTTTAGAATCAGATGTTAATAAAGCTAAAACTCCTAAGTGGCAATCTAACTATGAACAAGCTGTTATAGAGTATGACTCTGTATACAATGGTGTTATAGCTAGTGGAGGTAATGATCTTCAAGCTCATAAAGAAGCTATAGAAGCTGTTAGAGGAGGTCTTTGGAAAGAAACATCTCCAGGTGTATACCAATGGGATCAAAGAGCACCATCTGGTTTCAATGCAGAACCTGCTAGACAAATTAATGCAGTAGTTAAATCAATAGGTAGTGATCGTACACTTATCAATAGTACAACTCCATGGGATGGTGAGGAGCCTCATCTTTTAGATGCTCTCAATTATTTAGAAAAGAGTCGTCAAGGTAGAGAAATTAACCAACCATTCTATTATAGAGATATTGCTAGAAAGATAGGTATGAATCCTGAAAGACTTATGATCAATAGATTAGAAGCTACAGGAGCTATTAAACCTAGTAATAAAAAATTACCAGAGGAAGAGAATTTATCACCTAAACATCAAAGACTATTACTCAAACCTTCTGCTGCTAAGACTTACAGAATTACACAGGAGAATGAAGATATAGTATGGATGTTAGATACTATAGCCTCTCCTGCTGCTGAAGCTAATGGTGGGTATGATGCTATTCGTAATCCTAGTGGAGACTATGAAAGTATTGAAGCACTAACTGGTAAGAAATTAAATGAAGTTACTGTTGGAGAAATAGCATACTTAATGACTGCTGGCTATACAAACATTGGTCGTTATGATTTTACAGTCCAAGGTTTAGTTGATGTTCTAGTTGCTAATCAGCTACCTCCAGATACTTTATTTGATGAAGATGGTCAGAATAAACTACTGATAGCTAGATTAAGAATGAAAGCTAATAGGTCTGGTAACTACCAAACATTAGATAATAGTTATAGAAGATTAGTTAATATACCACAACAAGATCAAGATGAATTCCTAGAATTAGTTGGAGACCTACCCACTTGGCTGAAACTAGATACATTACTTCCAGAAGTAGCTAAGGAGCTTGTGAGAAGTACGACACAACAATAAGGAAACTAATGGCAGAAGATCCTAATCTTCTATATAGTAATGAAGAGATTGATGCAGCTGCAGAAACTGCTAATACTTTTCTAAACAAATTAGAAGAAAATAAAGAAGCTAGGGAACAAGTTCAGCAAGAACAAGTTGCTGAAGAAACACAAGCTAAGGCTGAAGTGGATGACCCTAGAGATGCAGAAAAATGGGGATTCAAAGCATATGCAAAAGAAGCTCAATCTATTCTATCAGGTGGTATACAAGATACTGCTTCCTCTATAACTACTTTTCCAGAACGTACAATTGATGCGGTCTCTGGAGAGATGGCTAGAGATAGAAAAACTGATGAAGGTTATAGACCAGATTGGGATCCCTTTGTAGATGAAGAGAATCCTATAATAACAAAAACATGGTGGGGTAAATTAGCTAGAGGAACTGTACATTTCGGTTCAATGGCAGCCGCTATATATGGAGTAGCTCAAACATTACCAGTAACATTACCTGCTTGGTTAATAGGTGCTAGTACATTAAGTTTAAAAAGAGCTGCTGCAGTTGGTTTTGTACATGATTGGGTCTCAAAAGATGCTGATGAACATAACGCACTTGGAGCCTTAAGAAACCAATTCGGATTTATAGATACACCTTTAACAACTAAAGATACTGATCATCCAGTCGTGATGAAACTCAAGAATATACTTGAGGGTATGGGTATAGGTGTTATATTTGATACAGCTATCTTAGCAATAGGTAAAGGTTCTACTAGAGTAAAACAGCAGATTGTACAAAGAAATGATAGTATAAAAAAAGGTGATCTGAGTGTTGCGTTGAAACAACAAAGTGATTTATCTAACGTGTATAAAGCAGAAGCTGAAGATATAAGACTTAATCAAGCTGTAAGTGAAGAACCAGGGGCAGCTAATACAGGCGTTACAGATGCACATCAAAGTGCTAAAACATCTGAAGTACCAGCATATGAAGCTCTTCAAGGTAAGAGGAGAATTGATACAGACTATGGATCCCAAGAAGGTTCTATTGGTCGTGTAGGTACTCCAGTACAATTAGAACGTATTGCTAGAGAAGGTGATATGAGTATGGATACTGCTGAAAGTATTCTGAGACAACTGTTGGGAGATTCAAGGTATCAAGCAGAATTAGCTGCTGTTAAAGGTAGCAGACAAGCTTTAGTAGATACATTTAGATCCTCATTAGAATCATATCAAAGAATAGCATTAGGTAGAGATCCATCAGATTTAAGTCCTGAAGATTTCCTAAGAGAACTTGATGAAGTTAGAGATATATTTGCTATTCAAGATGCTAAAACAGGAAAGAAGGTTGAAACAATTGAAGTTTGGACTAGTAAAAATGTTATAGTAGGTGACTTATTAGTAGGATCCTTGTTACATCAAATCAGAGATTATGGTATAGCAGGTAGAGAATTAGCAGATATAGTTGATTTAAGAGATATAGATGGTCCAGCTGCAAGAGTTGTTGACAACTTATTAGCTATATTAACTGAAACAAAGAGAGCTAGAATTTTATTATCTGATAGATTTAGACAGTTAGGTGCTGGTAAACAAAACCCTAAAAAGCTCTTAGAAGAAACTCTTACACAAGAGATGGAAGATACTAAAGATGCTATTATATCTATCTTAAAGATTGCTAGAGAAGATGAAGATCCAGCTATAATGAATGCTTTATTTGAATTATTCTCTTCAATGAATACTGTTAATCAAGTAAAAGACTTTGATACTTGGGCTATTAAAATGATAAAAGGTGGTTCTATGGATCCAAGACAGCCAAACAGAACTGGTGTCTTAATTCAAGAACTAGGTAAATTATATGTACATAGTATTCTTAGTGGTGTTAAAACATCTATGAGAGCTATCATGGGTACAAGTACTGCAACCTTTATGCGTCCTATGTCTCAAGTTGTAGGAGCTACTATGACTGGAGATAGAGCAACTCAAAGAGCTAGTCTAGCTTCAATGAATGCTATGATACAAGCTATACCTGAATCTTTTAACTTATTTAAAACTAGATTAAACTCCTATTGGAGTGGTGATATGGCTAGTGTTAAAACTAGATTCTATGATTATGCTCAAGATGATTCTAACTGGGAGCTTATAAGAAGATATTATGAAGACAGTGGTAGAGCTAGTAAGGGTGATAGAGCTTTATTTGCTATGGCTAATATGGCTAGACAGATGAATAATAGTAATTTACTTACTTATTCAACTAAACTAATGGCTGCTACTGATGACAGTTTTGCATATATTTTAGGTAGAGCTAGGCAACGAGAATTTGCTATGCGTAGAGTAATGGATTTACGATCTAAAGGTTATGATATACCTGAGATAACCCCGGAATTCATGAGGGCATATGAACAAGATTTTCATAGCCGAGTATGGGATGCCAATGGTAATCTAACAGATGAAGCAACCAAATTTGCTCGTAAAGAAGTTACACTAACTGGTGAGTTAAAAGGCTTTGGTAAAAAGCTAGAAGATGCCTTTGCAGCTACACCATGGACTAAACCATTCTTCTTATTTGCTAGAACTGGTGTTAATGGTTTAACATTAACTGCTAAACATACACCTGGATTTAACTTTCTTGTTAAAGAATTTAATGATATAGCTAGAGCTACACCTAAGAACTTAGATTCTGTAGCTGAATATGGTATTAAAACAGCAGAAGATCTGGCCAATGCTAAGGCATTACAGAACGGACGTTTAGCTATAGGATCAGCTGTAACCTTTATGACTGCAGGAGCTTTCCTAAATGGAAATATGACAGGTAATGGTCCAGTTGATAGACAGAAGAGACAAGCATGGATAGATGCAGGTTATAGACCAAGACAAATGAAGATAGGTGGAGTATGGGTAGGTTATGATTCAATAGAACCATTTAATCTTATCTTCTCTACTATAGCTGATATAGGTGATTATAGTTTATTGATGGGTGATGAATGGACAGAACAGCAATTACAGAAAGTATCCTTAGTTATAGCTCAGTCTATATCTAGTAAATCTTACTTCGCTGGTATACAACAGATGGTTGATATGGTAGCAGGTAGACCTGGGCAACAGAATAGAATAGTTGGTGGTATACTAAATAATACAGTACCTCTAGCTGGTTTAAGAAATGATTTAGGTAAACTGTTTAATCCTTATATGAAAGAGATTAATTCAGGTGTAGCTCAATCAGTCCGTAATAGAAACCTAATATCAGAATACTTATCTGGTGAACCACTTCCTACTAAGTATGATTTATTAAATGGTAAACCTATTAGAGACTACGATTTCAATACTAGAGCTTATAATACATTTAGTCCTATATCATTAAACTTAGATTATAGTCCCGGCAGGAAACTTATCTTTGACAGTGGATATGATTTACGCATGTCTACATATATGTCCCCTGATGGAGTTGATCTAAGTGAACACCCACGGCTCCGTTCTATGTTTCAGAAAGCTATAGGTGATCAAAAGATAGAAGCTAAGTTAAATACATTAGCTGAAAATCCTAAGATTTTAGATTCATTAGCTGAAATGGAACGGGATAGAAATGCTGGTAATAGAGGTAGATATGATGCTATGGATTATTACCATAATTTACAAATAGACCGTATCTTCCAAACAGCTAGACGTAATGCATGGGCTAAGATAATGAATGACCCACGTATACAACAGTTGAAGAAAGAAGCTTTAACTAGGAAACAAGCTAAGTATAGGAAGAAGGAACAAACCCGTGACATCCTCTCAATTTATAGATAACAATGGCAACAACATTCGTAGACTACGCTGGGGATGGAAACGCAACTAAATCGTTTTCTTTCCCTTCTTATCAAGAATCAGACATCAAAGTTCATGTCGATGGCGTAATAAAAACCACCTCAGACCACTATAATATTACTAGTTATACAACAACTGGTGGCGGTAATGTAGTATTTACTGCTGGTAATATACCTGCTACTGGACAAGATATTCGTATATATAGGGATACAGATGTAGATAGTGCTAAGGCAACGTTTACAGCTGGTTCATCAGTTAAAGCAGGAGACTTAAATAATAATGCTACCCAACTTCTGTATGCTCAACAAGAAGAAAAGAATCAAAGTATAACAACTGATGACTTAAAAGATAATATAATTACATCTGCTAAGATTTTAGGTAATGCAGTTAATTCAGC
>VTLG01006458.1_pt1 | contig 14592 bp, 17 predicted proteins | sample 4694571 | NCBI WGS metagenome assembly VTLG01 (sample SAMN12604809, study PRJNA352737) | marine metagenome | biome: ENVO:00000447; feature: ENVO:00000209|ENVO:00000569|ENVO:01000036; material: ENVO:00002151; isolation source: viral sequences binned using virsorter ...
GACTCCACATTGCATCTGCATCTTGTAAATTTTCAATCCTTACTAGGAATGTATCACAATCTCTGGATGCTTCACTTGTTACATCATCCACAAACATTCTATGTTCTATTACTTCTTTTGAATCCATGTTTTCTTTCTATAAGACATCACCACCAAAGGTCTGTAAATTTACACCATATGATATAATACAATATGATGCATATTCTGGATGATATTCAATTACTGTATATGTTCCTGTTTCTAGATTTATATAAAATCTAAAAGGTAATGTTGCTGGTTTAACTTTATAGCCAGATTCAGACCTAACCTTTGCAAACTCTAAACCAGTAAAAATTAATACTTCTTCTTTTTCATCTATCGTTTTGTATGTTTCTTCTTCACTTGCACACATCACGGGCTTCTCATTCCATTCTCCTGCAAGTAATAAAAATTCTAAAACAAACAATATTCCTAAAATTATTATAACTATTTTTTTCATATTCACCTCAATTAAAAAAATTCATTTAGAGTTGATTTTTTATGTGCATTAATATTCTTCAAATTATATTTAGCATTCTCAAACGTAAAGGCTGGTTGAGAAATTGTTTTTTTATTTTTCCTATCAGTAACATCTCGCCATTCTAAATCTTTCTCCTTTGGATAATTTTTAGTCCATTCCATTGAAGAAAGTTTTAACATTTTCTTAGCCTTCTTATTTAATGGATAGATATATCTAAACATAAGACCATCTATTCTACGAATACCTTTAAGTTTCATAAAATCAGTAGTCAACCAAAATACTTTTTCTTTATTTAAAAATTTAGCATTTTCTACACACAATTCTTTTGAAGTTCTTGGATGTAATTTTTCCCCATTCTCCATTAAATATACTGAAGTAAAATATTTTTCTCCAAAATAAAAATTAGATGCTTGATAAACAAAACCACATTTGCCCATAATACCATCTGCCATAGTATAAAGAAATTTACAATCTGTATGTTCCTTTATCCATTTAATAACAGCAGAAACCATTTGACTTCCTGCAATTTTATTTTCATTAAGGTCATCTGACAAACACATTTTGCCGATTTCGTAATACCAATCATTTATATCATGTAAAAATTCATCATTATCATCAGTATCTAAAACTCCCACTTCTGGAAACATCTTATTAAAAGTATGTCTAGGTTTTGTTCCCCACCCTAAAGTTAATACACCTTTCAATTTATTATCAAGAAATAATCCAAGATAATATTTTGTAATGCCAGGCATTACTGGTGAATAATGATATTTTTGAATAAGTTCTATAGCTTCAACTTTATGTATTTTTTCAACTATAAATGGATTACTTAATTTCATTTTTTATAAATGATAAAGTTTTGTCATCTTCATATCTAATTAATGTTACTTTTGAAAATAATTTAGCCATTTTTTGTAAATTTTCATAAATAGTCCAACCTGGCCCACCCATTATTACAAACGCCTTTTCATAAGCACCAGACTTAATTTTTTCATTTAATGTCCACATTTCATAACCAACCTTTTCTTCAGCAGTGCCTCCTGTATCTTGCCACTTAACAGAAACAAGTAATTTTCCATTAACTAAAGAATCTACTTGATGCTTTTTATTTCTAAATTTATTACCAATATATACTTGTTCTGCAACTTGGCATCCTTGTTCTTTCAATTTTTTAGCTATAATTTTTTCAAATTTAGTTCCTGACATTTTTTCAGGAATTTCTTTACCCCATAAATCTATTCTCATTATCCAAAAAAATCTAATAAGTTAGTTTGAGTTCCATACGACTCATCAATCATCCAACCGATAGAGTTCGTAACAAACTTCAATGGCTCGACATATGACTTCTCAAATTGTTTTTCATAATCGACATATTTCTGCACTTCCAACTCTTTAGGGCACTCTGTAAGAAAAGTAAATACGTTTGTTTGAAATGGATTTGGATTCTTCAAGTAAACAAACTTAACCTTCTCACCTTCCATAATCTCAGGATATTTTTTATGTAATTTCTTATCCTTGAGTTGATAATTATAAAGTAAAGCACCCTTAACGTGCATAGGACAACCCTTCTTGAAAATACCATTCGTTGTTGCCCACTTACCAAGACCATTACAAGAGCGGGGAAATGCAATCATATCTGGTTTGAGTTCCAACCATTCCTTACGAAAATCCTGTATGAAAGTATTAAGGTCTTTTTCATCACCACTAATAATTAATTTCAACGCATCTTTAATCTTGTCTCGGCATATTTGTGGAGTTGATGACTTAACAGCCTCAATCCCCATCATCTTGAGTTTTGGTTCTGCATACTGAACACCTTCAGAATTATGGACATTCAGAATATATCGTTTCTTTGCAGTCCAAATACCTTTATCTGCAATTACTTCGCGACCCATAACCATCTTCTGTTCATATGCATTTGTATAATCTGCAAGTTCTTGATACTTACCACCTATAAACTTTTCTATCGTTTCACTACAAATAGTATCAAGAAATTTAACAGGGTCTTTTGGTTGTAACTTTTCTACCAAAGATTCAAATGTAATATAAACAGAATCAGTATCAGAAGCAAGTATGTAATCCACATCTTCACTTTTCAACAATTCATTTAAATACTTATTTAATGCAATCTCAATCCACCTAATGGAAAGTTGTCCACCATAAGTAACAGCCTCTGCAATACGAATATCATAAAATCTAAAATACTGATTACCGATTGCACCATATGCAGAGTTCAATGCAATCTTGAGTGCCATTTGTTTGTTCTTGTATTGAGATATAAGATTCAGAAGTCTAGGGTCTTTTGTGTTCTCATACTCTTGTTGTGCCTTCAACATCAACTTCTTAACTTCCTTACGTTCATTATACATCTGTGATAATAGCTCAGGAAGAAATCCATATTTGGATGTATTGAATATTGCACCATTTGGAGTTACAGTTTCATCTTTACTTAAAAAAGATGTATCAAAATCTTGTGATAACATTTTATCTACAGTAGGCACAGTTCTATGCATTCCCTTGATAGTCTCAGGGGAAATATTGTACTGCATAATCAAATGTGGATATAGAGAATTCAAATCAAAACTAACAACCCATTTGTGTAATCCTACTTGTGGTTCTTTAACATATGCACCAGCATAACCTTCTGATTTACTACCCCTAACCATTTGTGGAATCTGAATATTTCTATCTCTCAAATAATTGTAAATAATCACATCCCACATTCTAACCTGAGAAAACACATCCACATAATTACACTTTGCACTATAGGCCATAGTCATGATTAAATCAATCAGTTTCATCTTGTCCTCAAGACGATCTACCAACTCCACATCCTGTATGTTATATTCAATAAATGATTGATAATCTTTAGTGTACCATTCTCTATAAGTATCGTATGGGTTTGGGTCTTTACGTTCACCCAATTCAACAAATGCAATATGGTCTAATCGATAACTTTCTTGGGCTGAGTAAGTAAACTTCTTATACAAATCAAGATAATCCAACTGTTCCAAACCAAACACATTGTAGCAAATATGTTCCTTACCTTGAATGTACACACTATCTTTAAATACTGTTTTCCATACTGACAATCTCTTAATCTCATCCTCACCAAATCTATATTTAATTCGATGTATTAAATAAGGCAAATCATAAAACTTTGAGTTCCATCCAGTAACAACATCTGGCTTGTGAGTCTCCCAAAATCCAAGAAACTTTTGTATTAACTCATCTTCATCTTGACATTTAACATATCGTACATCTTCACGTTCATTTTTAAATTCACCAATGCCAAATACGACAATCTGTTTTGACTGATGATTCTTAATTGTGACAGAAAGAAGTTCTTCGATAGAATCCTCTACTTTAGGAAAACCATTATCTGATGCCACCTCAATATCAATAGTGACAACTAAAATATCATCTATCTTCCAATCAACATCACTTCTCCAATTATCAGAAATAAACTGATATGGATAGCGAGTCATACCATAAACTAGATTTTGTTGTTCTGGATATTGTGAAAGAAATTCTTTAGCGGATTTGATACTTTGATGTTTGACAGGAGATAAAGATCTACCATCAAGTGTTTTGAATTTCGTTTCCTTTTGTACAGGAACGAAAAGGGTAGGTTGATATTTGTGACGGGCAGTTATTCGTTCTCCGTTCTTTACTCCACGAACAAGAATACTATTTCCGTAACTAATTACATTCGTATAAAAATCCATAATGAAACTATTATACTACAGTAAAACGAAAATGTCAAGTTTTTTCTATCCGTTTAACTGTATGTTAGGAAGGATGATACCAGAACCAAATTTAGAATTCCATGCATCTCTAGCTGCATCTATTGGGTCAGTTATACAAATAACCCAATCCATCTTAATTGTAACATTGTCATGTTTTGCAAAAGGGGGCCAAGGTGCAAAACCTAAACCTTGTTCTGTAGGCATTACCTGGCAAGGATTGGATATAATAACATCTTTATCAATAACTGTTACATCACCAATTAATTCCTCGCCAGATTTTAACTTAACCAAGCGAATATCACTCATCTTTTTTCTTACCTATATTATATTTTTGTTCAAGAATCCAATCGTTCTTTTCAGTAAACGACAATACCTTGATTTGACTTAATGGAGCTTTAGGTTCTGCATTACCTATTAAACCTACTAAACCCCAATCACTTAATAAACCAGCGATAGTATTTCTTCTTTCTATATCATTTTCTGTAAGGCTTGATTTCTTTCCATCTAATACAAATAATTCTTTAAAATGGACAATGTAATATTTGCCTTTCTTATGAAGTAAATGACATGACTGCCATAACTTCTTTTCTCTGCGAGATGCAACACCAATTCGTGATAAAGTTTCCCTGACCTTCAAAAAATCATCTGGTTCACTTAGGGAGACTTCCAACATATCATTTGATGTCCAATTTAAATTTTCAGTCATTTTCCACCCTTATCTAATTTGGTTTCCATATAGGATATATCCTCATCCGTAAGAACATTGAGAACTTCCTTTGCTCTCTGATCGCTATATCCAAAATATTCTTTAATAGTCTCTAAATTTTTAATTTTAGATGTTTTGAGCCAAGGAGCAAATCTTTTCCTTGCTCTTATACTATTTAGGAGAAAATGAAACTGAAGCTTACTATCTAACCCATTGTAAATGTTCATTTCATTTACTAATAGGATAGTGTCTGGAAAGGGGTATATACAACGATTTGATATAAATGGTGAATATTTTTTCTCCCACATTTCATCTGTGGTGTCCATCAATGGTTCTTTAGTCTGATTGATAGCTTTAAGATATTCTTTCAATTCATACATATTTACGGCCTATATACATAATATTCTTTTTTATTTATTACAGTAGTATGTATTCCATCTACTGTTCTGAGATAATTTCTATATTTAGTAAAACCTAATTGTATACCCCAGCCTAAAAAATCACTTATATCTTTGGTAGATACCTTACCATTATCTTTAATAAATTTAACTATATCTTCTTTTCGTTCTCCAGCTTTAATGACATTTTTTTTATTTTTATCTATAGATTCCTGTATCATTTGATTAAATGGTAATACTCTATTACTCCAATTATGAACATCACTACAATGCTTTAATGCTAATTTTGACTGTTTATTTCTCCAATCATTATCATCTAACATTTTATTAAATAATTGAATAGCTTTATTTTTAGTTTTCCATCCAGTTTCCATTTCAATACCAAACAATTCTTTAGTCTCATTTCCCATTTCATATACATATGGAAGTCCTGTACACAATCCATCTTGTGATGACATAGCCCAACGACTACCACCATGAAATCCAAACCTACAATTAGATAATTTTCTAATATAATCTTCTCTATTTGATGGGCCTTTAAAATCAAAAAATGAAGTATCAGCAAAAATATTTTTTAAAGTTTGAATACCATTAGGGTCAATCATAGAACAAAATACTTTAAAGTCTTGTCTTTGATTTCTTAATTCTTTTATAATAGAAACGAAATCCATCCAACCACGATAACCTTTAGTTCTGTGATTAAATACAATAGTCTTTTCTGTTGATGTAGATGGTGATTGAGAAATCTTATCAGCCTCCACTCCCAAATATAAAGGTATCATAATATTTTTTAGTTTATCAATGGTCTTTTGTGAATAGTGTTCTGATGCTTCCTCTAATAGTGCATCTATTTGTGTTTGAGTATTTAATCCACACCTATCCATTTGTAACATACCAGTAATATTATTATGATAAAAAGTAGTTTTCCAATTTGGGGCAAATTCAGAATTCTCTATCCAATGAGAGTAACCTATTACTGGAATATCTTGTGAGTATATATTATGACAATGATTTTTTATATTTGTAGTTTGTTCTGGTAAATGGCTCCAAATAACATCCATTTCTATTTTCTTTGCATTAAGGACTTCATTCCATTGATAAAAATCATAGTGAGCTCTCATTGCATTTGGAAATGATGGCATCTTAAAAATATATTGTTTAGTATTATCAAAATTTAATCTAAGACAAAATTCTGTTATTGGAATATGAAAAAATAAATCATCTCTTATCTTATTTAATTCTTTGATTATATTTTCCATAACAAGAACATATGAATCTTTGTCTAGTGCAGCCTGTGAAGTTATATTAGGTACACATAGTACTTGATAGGTGGACTTATTTATAGAAGATAAATCCACATCAGTTTCAAAGAATTGTTCTAGCATTATTCTGCAGCCATAATAAAATTATTATCCTCTTGTTCCATTTCTAATTCTTTATATTCATAAGTATATGTACTACCAATAGTTTTCCAATTATAAAAGTTTTTCCAATTAGAATTACCTGCATATTGCCCCATCTTATTCTTTTTACCATTCTTAAATTCATCTTTCATAATATATGAATTGCCATGATTCACAAGAATAAAAACACCAGTAATTTGATTAAAATTTAAACTTTTATCTTCTTGATAAACCCATTTCCATGCTGTTTGTGCTTTCTTAGAAGTAACTTTTACAAGTGTTTTATATTTTCCTTCTGAAGCAAAAAACAGTTGTTTATCACATTCCTCATACCAACCCCCCATATTACCAGAGCTTAATGTAGTAATCAATAAGTGTGGATATTTTTGTCTATAATATTTTATCTTTGTATATAGTTCTGGTTGATACTCATCAAGTGACCAATCCTTTTCACCTTTACCAGCACTATCAGCACCTCCTTTAAGTATAAGATTCTCTGCTTTATCTATAGCAGTTTTTCTACCATAACTACCTAGATTAAATGGTTTTAACCAATCTTCAATTTCTTTATGACCTCGTAAAGGCCTATCGTCTTTATCCCATCCTAAAGCAAACCAATTATCTCTTAACAGTTTAGCAGCGTCATCAATATTAGTTTTCTTTTCAATAAGTGGATTTTCTTCTTCATTAGCGTTTAATAATAAACCAAAGTATTTTGCTTCCTCAATATTCCAATTTTTTGTAAGTTCACTAGGAATTTCTATTTGAGTTATATGTGGTACTTTTACAGATTTAAAAACTTTAAGTGTAGTGTTTTTATCAACAATCAAATCTGTATTGTTCCAGTTCATCCACTTTACAAGTTTTTTAGCTTTGCTTGTCCCATGATTACTAACTTGTGTGGTAATTTGTTTGATTTCTTCATGTTCACGTGCTCGTGGTTGAGCAGCTGTGACACCTTTCTTTTCCGTTTGGTTCTTCACTTCTACAACACTTTCTGGAAAATGTTTCTTTTTACCCTCTTGTTGTTCCTTAACTTTTTCAGCTAAACTGATTAAACCATCTATATCCATTGTTTTATATTCCTCAATTCCATAATTAATATTAAAAATCATATTTGGGTTTTCTTTTTTCTTTTTTCTTATTATTTTTCCTTCTTTATTTTTTGCACCTATCCAGCCTGTAGTTAATAAGTTTTGTGGTTCGATAACAAACTTTAACACAGATTTTGATTCATTATAAAATATTTCATTAAATTCATCATTTTCTGATGAATGCCAATAAACACCATCAAAATATACTTTTATTTTATCAGAACCATGAGCTCCAATATATGTTGTACCTTTTAAAAGAATTTTACCACTTTTCAAAATATAATCTTCTAATAAAATATAATAATAAATCCATGAATTATATGAATCATAATCAAATATATTATCTGGTAAATCATATTCCTTTATTGTTGGTGGAAAAGTTACATTACCATAAGTTAATGATTTCAAATTTGTACTCCTATTTAATTTTGTATTTATTGTATACTATTTTGTGTATAAAGTCAAGTTTATTTTTTAAAATTTTCAATAGTTTTAATCATAGCATCCTTAAAATTCTTTTTCCAGTTTTCTTTATTGTGTTTTTCTAAAGTCATTTCTTGAATTGCTTTTCTGTCTACGTTTTTAAATGACTTTATAGCTTTTATAAGTTCTTCTTTATCATTAGTAGGTATAAGTTTATAATGATTTTTATCTGCTGGTATTATTTCTGATGCATGAGTTCCATCTTTATAACCATTTAGTATTAATGGTACTCCACAAGATAAAGCTTCCAATGCAGTTATTCCCCATGTTTCATGATTACAAGTTGAAAAATATGTTCCAAATTTTGATAAATTATCAATAACTTTATCATATTCAATATCCCATTTTACATTATCAAGTTCTTTATTTTTTTCATAATATTTTTTATCATTTTCAGCTTGATATTTACCAGAGATAATTAAATTTTTCATATTAGTATCTTTTAATAATTCTCTTAATAAAAATGGTTTTTTATTTTTATCACACCTACCAATAGTTCCACAATCCCAAATTGGTTCAACAACTTTTTTATTAATTTTGCAATAAGAAGAATTTATATATCCAGATATAGTTAAATGTTTATTGTTATATGCACCATCATCTCCATATTTTTTTCTAATCTTACCAACCATTTCTGTATACCTTTTGTGTTGCCATTCAGAAACAAAAAATACAGAATGACCATTATGGGTAAGACCATTTATTCTTTGTGCAATAGAAGTCATAGGATATACGTTATGTATGATAACCATTATTGGAATATGTGATTTTTGTATCACAGCACCAGTATAAATTGCATTTGGATAATTAGATATAATAATATCAACCTTTTCGTTTTCAGCTTTATTAATAATATCTTTTTGTTCTTGATTTTTATCACTACCATTCCATTCATTATCAGCTGCAAATGGTATATGGTGAACTATAACATCATCAAAATTTTCATAAATTAATTTACAGAACATCTCTCCGCCACCACTAACTATATTAGAAGTTATTCTTCTATCAAATGGTTCTCTATAAAGTAATAAAATTTTCATCTTATAATATCAATCTTATCTATTGAATCAGCATTCCAATATTCTAACTTATCTCTAACCCTATCTTGATTTTTTAAGTTGTTATATCGTTTAGTGGCCTTCTTTTTCCACCACTTGGTAATATTTTCCAGACTGTACTTATCATAACTTTCTGATTTGACAAGTGTATCTGTTTTTCCTAACAACAATTCTTTTGAATTTGCATATCCATAATCACTCATGTAAAATCTTTTTTGAGTAGTAACATCCGTACTGGTCTTAATACATTCACAAAATTCATTATACTTAGTGGTATCATGTTCCTTTAAAGAGGCCTTAATCATACTAACCATCTTTGTCTGTGTTTTTAATTTTCTACTGGAAGCATGATTAGGTACTAAAGGCCCTCCATTTCTTTCTTCAAACCATTTTTTCAATTCTGGATATATGTCATCTCCCATTGTGAGTAAAAAATTACTTTGGGTATCTCCTCTATATTTCAAATATGGCCTCATTCCATCATACATCGATGCTCCCTTAATGTTTCCATACAATGATGTGGTTTCAAATAAACAAAATTCAGTATCATATTTTTTGTCAAGAATATCTCTCAATTCATGAGAACAACATATAGCAGCCATGAGTTTACCACCAAGATAATTAAATCCAAATGGTTGTGTGGGAACTATAATGAATCCCATAATTACACGTTTATTCCAGATTTCTAAATTAGGAACTGTAGTGCTTGATAACATTCCACTATTTTTTAATCCACCATCAGTACGCAACCAATCATTTCTAGGTTTTGCATTTATTACTGGTGAACCAAATTTGATAAATCCTACATCTTTACCAGTATTTGTTTCTTGAACAACTACTTTAAGTGTTTTGCCTGGCACATTATCTGGTGAAAAAGAAGCTATAATTTCTAAATGGTCATTAAAATAATCATTGGGTTTAATACATATTTTGAAATTCATATCTTCTGGATTTATAGAATAATCAGAAAATAAATCTACTTCTGGGCCTCCAAACAAAGATGTTGGTATATTTTTAATTCTTTCTATTTTTCTATGTCGAAAATAATCATCAATTCGACCAAAATTACTATAATAATTAACAACTTTATCAGCTACACTTATAGCATCTTCCCTACTTAAATTTGGCATTGGTCATTATCTCCACTAAACAGGCCATTAAGTTAATTTCTTGATCTGCAACAAATGCAGATTTGTACTGATACTCTGCAATATGTAAAATTATTTGAGGTATCGTACTAGGTTCTGCTGTTTGATATAAATGGTCATATATCTTACGAAAGATTTTCTGTGGGTCATTATCAATATTATCAACAACCCATTTACGAACACCCTTGAAGTTTTTTGACTTCAGACATTCCATTAACTCTTTCATATTTGCATCATTTATATTTAGCAAAATTCCAGAGTCGATATTTCCAGAAACAGAATATCGTTGCAACTCATTCAACACCCTACGGAAATCTGGTAGGTGTTTCATAATAAGCTCTGCAATTACTTTACCATCAAATTGAATGTTATTTTCTGTTAGAATAGATATACACCTAGTCATAAACTCAGCTGCAAGAAATTGTTTATCAGAATCATTAATGTGATAATCAATAACTGCACACCTAGAATGAATAGGTTCAATAATTCTATTTTTAAAATTACAAGTAAAGATAAAAGAACAATTTGAGGAAAATCGTTCTATAAAACCACGCATGGCTGGTTGTACTGAATCAGGCGTCATATAATCTGCCTCATCCATAATAACTACTTTTCTTCCACCAGACATAGAAACGGAACTACAGTATTGTGTAAGTTTATTACGAAGCGTTTCAATCAATCGACCTTCATCAGATCCATTGACAATAATATAATCGCAGTTTAGGGATTTACACAATACCATAGCTGCAGAAGTTTTACCGACACCGGCACTTCCACTCAAGATAAGATTGGGAATTTTATCCTGACCAATTATCTCTCTAAAGGTTCTTTTTATTTCCTTTGGTAAAATTAAATCATCGATGGTAGAAGGTCTATACTGTTCTACCCATAATATATCTTTATTCATTTATCCCCCAAATGTGGAAGATGACTCAGTAGCTATCCAATATTGGAGTTTTTGACCCTGCATTGTAAGATGTGAAATTCCTTTTGAAGAAATCTCTACATCATAATTTCCAGGCAACATTTTCATGTTCTCAGTCTTGAATACAAACCTAAACTTATGTTCAGATTTTTCTTCCAATTCCACTTTGAACGTATCAGTTGAATCATTATTAACATCCAACGCTTTGATACTAATAATATCAGAATCACTTTCTACAGCAATCTCAGGAGTTCCAAGAACATTAGAAGCCTTCATTACCTGAGAAAGTGCATCCTGAGATAATACAAACTTAACTTCTGGATCTGGAAACGTGATATTATTTTCTGGTGGAGTGACAATCATTGAGGGGTCACAATAGACATAATCTACTGAATGTCTAGCAGTTCCAATATTAGTAGACTTCCCATTGAATGTAAACTCAGGGTCATCAAATAATGATATTGCACCAAGAAAACGATTCAGTTCATAGATTGCAAAGTCTTGTGGAAATTCTTCCTCAAGTTCTGCTTGTGCTAAAATATTCTTTTGAACCGATACAGTCCTGAGAATATTTCCTTTTTTAATTTCAATCGACATATTAATATCGCTGAAATTCTTTAACATTGATAATGTATGTTTACTTAGTTTCATAACAAATCCTTTCTGGAATAACCATATCGTTGTCTAAGAATTGGATATATATCTAAATTATCCATCATAGAATTCAACGATTCGCTCCAATTTTTTTTAGATTTCATAATTTTTTGATTTTGTTTATACAACTCCATCAAAGCAGCCCTACTAGCTGTATTAATGAATTTATTAAATTCATCCGCAGTTTTAAATAATTTCATTTTCACCTTTAATAGATAAAGCAATTATAGCATAATGAATGACTTTGAATAAGTCTTTCCTGTTAAAACCATCCTTCTTTCCGTATCTTTGAGCATACTTGATAATATTACCTATGGTAAATCCTAACCCATGGCCAGTATCAAGTATAAATTCGGTAGATTGGATTTTACCAGTCGCATAGTGTTGCTCATAAGTTGAGTCCACATACTTCTGGATTTCTTTGAGGATTTCACCTTCATTAAATTTATATTCTATCATGTAAGTATTGTAACATAATAAAGTTAAAATGTCAAGTTAAAAGTGGAGCGAGTATTCAGAATCGAACTGAAATCTTTAGGTTGGAAACCTAAAATAATACCATTATACGATACTCGCATAAGAAGGGGGCGATTGCCCCCTAACAAGTTACTCAGAAACAATTTTTATTGTACGTTTCTTTTTACCTTCTGGAACAACTTTCTCCATCGAAATGGTAAGCATTCCATTTTTCATAGATGCATCATTTACGATTACATCTTCTGCCAAAGTAAACTTCTTTGTGAATTTACGAACAGCAATTCCCTTGTGAATATACTCAGGTTCTTCGCTATCCTTAAAAGGTTCAGTTTCTTTAGATGATACTGTCAGAACATTGTCTGCATAATCTATGGCCAAATCTTCTTCTGAAAATCCAGCAACCGCCATTTCAATGTCATAACTGAATTCATCAGTTTTTATGATATTGTAAGGTGGGAAATTTTGAGTTCCTTGAAAGGAATCTGTAAAAAAATCTGAAGTTAGTTGATCCACCATTGAATCAAATCCCACTCCAAATTTTCTGATCCTAAACGGATCGAAAGTTGATACTTGCGTAACCATATTATCTCCTTATTAGCAAGATTAATAAAAGCGTATCTCCTTACGGCAGATACAATAGTAGGAGTCAGGAAACCATTTCCCTGACCCCTATAAAACTATTTATAACAGTTAGTAAGGCATATCTGAATCATCTTCAGATGGAATTTCTTCTTCCTCAGTAGTTTCTTCCATAGGGTCAACTCCTGCATCTACTTTAGAGTAGAGGTCAAGGAAAGAAGATTTTGTATCTTCATCAAAACGATTAGTACACATTTCAATCGCTTTCAACTTATCATTAAAGATTGTGTATGCCTTAACAATATGGTCAAGTCGGCGGGTTGAAATCAGTTCATCAACTGCACCCTCAAAATAGGTCTTACGAATAACTTCGGCCCATGTTACCAGTTTGTCGGCAAAATCTTCATCAACCTTACCATATTTGGTCATTGAACCAAGAACAATCTTTTTCTCAACACTTAATGCAGGATAAGGTTGCTCCATTGTGATAGGGAATCTTTCAAGGAAAGCTTCGTTCAGTATGTTAGTACCGATAAACTTACCATCATCACTACCACGACCTTTAGTGTTTGCAGTCGCAATAACTGTGAAACCTTTAGCTGGTTTGATGTAACGATTAATCTTTTTAATGTAGATTCCATTACCTTCAAGTACAGGCTGTAAACACATAATCTTGTTTGATGCAAGGTCAACTTCATCTAAAAGAAGAACCGCACCACGTTCCATCGCAATCGCAACTGGGCCCAAGTTAAACTTGGTTTCACCATCGACCAAACGAAAACCACCGATAAGATCATCCTCATCAGTTTCAATGGTCACGTTTACCCTGACACATTCACGTTTAAGTTCGGCACAGGCCTCTTGTACGTTAAGAGTCTTACCATTACCAGAAAGTCCAGTAACAAATATTGGGTAAAACATCTTAGATTTAATTATAGATTTTATTTCTTTAAAGTAACCCCAAGAAACAAAACCCTCAAATTTTTCTGGCACCATATTTTCAATGTCCGTTGACATCATTAAATTTGCTCTAGTATCTGGAACTGAAACTGTTTCTGTTTTTGCTGTTTCAGTAGAAAGAACTTCTACAGGAACACTTGGTATTTCTTCAGTTTCAGTTGGAAGTTTATATTCTCCTCGACCAACTCTATATTCTGGTCTACCAAACCAACTTGCCTGACCTAGCCCATATTCTTCTTGTATTTCATCAATCTGAGCTCTTGTTAAAACTGCACCCTCACCATATTTAGCACTTGCACAATCAACAAATTTTTGTTTTGCTGGACTTAAATTCATAACAAATTCTCCATTTGGAGTTATCAAAAATAGAGGGAAACGATTTCCCTCTTTCAATCTTTAAGTATATTATCTCAAATTCCCACATAAATGTCAAGTCTTTTTTTCATTTTATGCAATCTG
>VTLG01008687.1_pt1 | contig 14592 bp, 19 predicted proteins | sample 4694571 | NCBI WGS metagenome assembly VTLG01 (sample SAMN12604809, study PRJNA352737) | marine metagenome | biome: ENVO:00000447; feature: ENVO:00000209|ENVO:00000569|ENVO:01000036; material: ENVO:00002151; isolation source: viral sequences binned using virsorter ...
ATTAAGTTTAAATATTACGTGCGAATTTGTTTTATTATTATAATCATTTAATTTTTTTATTATTTGTTTTATTTTTTTCATTTGTTTATCTTTCAACTATTTAAAGTTAGGGAATAAAACAATATCAATGCAACTATTTTTTTAAAATAAAATGGTAGAGATGATTATTTTATACGGATGTATAGGGGATTTGAGGAGTTCACCTCTACCAAGTTTCTTTGATTTTGCACGAAAACTGCCATAAATCAGGTGCTTGTTGTGTGCAACTGAAACTGTTTTGATCAAATTTACATACTGTGTAGTAATCTTTTGTGCTATCAGGTTGAAATACGAATGGTAGATATCCTTGTGTTCCATATAGAACTCTTGATGTAAAATCATTTCTTATACCACTCCAACCACCTGCAACATTATCATCTCCACCACCTTCTTCAACTGCATCCCATCTCCACATTGAATTACCTGATGAATAATCTTGTTGATAATCTGTTTCACTTATATAAGAAAATGTTAAATCCCATACTTTTCTGCCTGAATTTGCTTCAGGATGACTAATTCCTGATGGATGTGGTCTAAATATCTGATACGGTATATAATCTACATATGATGCACCTGTTGTATGTCTTTTGTTGTATAAGGTATTGCCACCTTTAGTTTGTGTAACATCTACACCATCATATTCAACTGAATATTTATATTCTAAATTAGCTGAATGTGGCATTGTATAATGCCAACCATAAGTGATACCACCAATAGGTTTTCTATATTCTGTGTTTATATTAAAGTTTAATGCTGATAAATTTATTTGTCTTGCTTTAGCTATTATTTTTGTACCATCATCTTGTTGAATTTCCATCCTATCGTCAGTATGATTGAAAAATGTTACAGGTAAATCAGCATTTGTATCATAATTATTTCTTTTTCTTATCAAATACCCACCTGTATTTAATGCTGTTATTTGACCAACATTACCTGCTTCACAATTAAAAAATTCACAATCATCATAATTAGGAAAAGTATCATCTATTATTTCATTTGGTTCTGTTATATAATTTTCAGTAATGGCAAATTTAACATTTTCATCAAAACTTTGTGCCATCATACCAAAATAATCAATACATTTTGTCCATCTTGAATCACTAAATACTATAATCATTTTTGCCCCTGTTGATACTGCTGACGGAATAGTGATATTTTTTGGCTTTTTATAATTTAAAAAATGAAGATCATAAGCACTCACACCTAAATCTTCAAAAGTTTCTGCATAAGATATTGCACCTACACTTTGAGCAAGTGATGGCATATCTATAAAAAATCTTGGTTTAACTAATTTCATACTGTATAACTCTTATTATAATTTTCATATTCTCCTGCTGAATCCCACAGGCTATAAGTTTCATTCCAATAAGATATGTGATTATTGTAACCTTTGCCGATTATTTTATTTTTATCAAAATCCATACCTAATACTTTGTTTATTTTTAAAGTTCCTGTATAATCAAATACATTGTAGTTTAATGGTGTATTATCAGAAGCCCATATAACTAAAATGTAATTATCTTTTCTTAAATTCCAACCTTCAGGTAATTTAGAAATAATTGTTGGATTTCCTGTAAAAGAAATTTGCAATCCATTTAATTGTCCATTTGATTCAACACTAAATGTACCATCTCCATAATAATAATTAAAATTATGTAACATTAATAACCACCTCCACCTCTGCCACCACTACCAACATCTTGCCCATCATCATCTTGTGATTCTGTTCTTGGTATCACATCATCGGTTGGTATAATATTGGTTGGCTTTAATACTTGATCTATTTCTTGCTCTAATGGTATTTTCATACCTGATCTGTTCAATTCAGTCTGTATATCATCTTGTTGTTCAACAGGTAAATTTTTATGTAATTGTAATAATTTAAATGTGATTTTATTTATATTTTTAACTGTTTCCATTATCATAAAATAAGGATATATATCTTGCCCGTTTCTGTTGTTTATTATTGTATAATCTTCACCATACAATTTTAAATTATTTATTAATCCATCAAATTTTACAACATCACCTACTTCAAATTTTAAATATCTTAATGGCAAATCAACTGTAATTATATTGTGCTGATTGGCATACCAAGACAATAAAAAATTTCTTAATAGATTAGCAGTTTGTTCTTGTTGTATATATTCAGCTTCAAAGTCTAATGTGCTTGTTCTATGATCTTCTTCTAATCCCATATAAGCATTGTCATATCCACTAAAATATTCTGAAGCTGTCATATAATCTGTTGCTTTCAAATAATCATCTGTTATATTATCTTTGCCATAAATTATTTTAATTTTAGTCTTAATATCATCAATTTTAGTTCTATCAAATTTGTAATTGATTATATCTCTAATTTCTATTGTTTCAGAATCTTCATCGGAATATTCATCTTTTATTGTGTTAAATCCAAAAGTTCCATCATTTCTGAACTTTGGAAAGAATTTACTTTGCTTTGCTATATTTTCTATTAATTTTTTAGAATTTATTTTTTCAGTTTGGCTAATACTAAAATAGAATCCATTACTTTCTTCTCTTGCTATTTCTAATTCATTTTGTTTTATTTTATCTACGTCAAATCCAATATCATTTATCAACAAATGTCTTAAAATATCACAAGGTAATTCAATATTGTTATTATTTAATACTATGCCAACACCTACATCAAAAGCAAGGCTATCAATATCTAAATCATTTTGTAAATATATTTCATAGTTATTATCATCTTCATTAATATTAATATTTTCAATAATAGAATTAATAATAATTTCTTCATTATTCAATGTTGTTATAACATCAATATTATCGCCAACTTTCAAATCTTCAATAAGTAATGGATTTTTGTTTATATTAGCACTTAATTTTTTTAATCTAAAAATATAACCAACTTGATCTGTATCAATAGTTGTTTTTCTTATATAATTTAAATCGTAATCTTCTCCTGCATTACCTTTTCTTCCATTAGTATCAACATAAAAATCATTATCAAATAATTTTTTATTTATAACTCCAAATTCTACATTATCAAAACAATAAAATTTTGTATCTAATCCTACACTATTAATATGAGTTCCAACATCAAGTGGAATAATGTTTTCAGGAATAAATTGTATCGTCATAATATCCAAGCCACCTTGAATAGTAAAATCATTAAAGGGGTAAATGTCATTTAAATTTTTATTGTAATTAAATTCACCATCGTTTTCATAATTCCAATTAGTCACAAAAGTTTCATTTACAAAACCATCACCGTCAGCACGATTGCTTTTTTTATAAATTTGAACTCTAATTTGTGGTATTACAGTAGTATCAGGATAATCAGGTTGATAATAAAAATGAAAAGTTTTTTTTAAATTTAGAGATATTTTAGGATGACTCAATATATTTGTATATAAATCACTTTCAGGAATAGGATTATATTTTAATTTTAAAGAAATAAAACGTAAATCAAACCAAGTCGCACCATATGTTCCCCCTGATGGAACTTCTCTCGATTCTCTAAAAATTCTACAATCTATTTCATTATCACCATCAAATGAACTAACATAAAAATGATTCGTTTTTTTTGTATCATATAAATTTTCTTTATTGTTTAAATTTAAATTTACATTATCTAATTGGACAGTAGTTGTTCCAAACAATTCTCCATTAACATAAAATGCTTTTCTGACTAATTGATCATTTTGATCTAAACTTATTTCAGGAGTATCAAATATTTTAATTTGTCCTCTATCATCTGCTATTGGATTAAGAGGATTGTCTGTTGTGTATTCTTCATCTTGCCCAAAATTAATATCATTTCTTTCTCCATACATACGTTTTATTTTAATAATATTATCATTAATTTCAACTTGTATATTATCTTGAAAATCCAATCCTTGTGTGTAAAAATTAACTCCACTTTTATCTGCTCTATTACTTAATACTGCATACTTATCTTCAAATAATAATTTTAAAGGTTCAACATCACGATAATTTTTAAGTTCTAATGTATCTGCTAATACTTCAAAATCTGTTGATTCAGGAATTGAATTTAACACTACTTTATGTTTATGCGTTTCACCATAAACAAATGGCACAGGTTTGTTTCTGTACTTTTCCAATACTTCTACATTTGTATTAACTGTTTGTGTTGGCAAATCTTTATGTAAATTTTCTTGTGATAAATCTTCTACTTGTAAACTAATCGTAGTATCATCGTGCGACATTCTTTTAACTTTGCCACTATATACTAACAAGCAATCATTTAAATTTTTTGTTGATGTTGTTTTGTAATAAATTAAACAATCTGCGTTCATAATATCAGGCAAATTATCACTAAATCTTTTATCACCACCATAAGCTGAATTACTTATAGATAAAGAAATGTTTCCTATCTTAAAATTTCTTTTTTCAAAATCTATTGATTCTCTAATAGATGGTATGTTTAATAACAATGGTTCATAATAATTACCATCCATTGTTACTGAATTGGTTGATATATAATGATCTATATTGTTCTTGGAAAATACTACAACAGGTATTATTGCAGTATTATTAGATTGTATTGATTGTGTAAATATACCTGATTGATCTAATATCATACACCTAAATCACTCCCACGTCTAACTGCTTCTTCTATTTTAGGTATAATACTATCTACAATCGTATCGTCAAGTAATGGTGCTGATATATTTATAGTAGTTCCTGATCCACCTTGATTCATAGCATTTAAATTATTAATACCAATTCTACTAACTGCATCTCTGCTCATTACAAATTCACCTTGTTCGGCTTCAATTATCGTTCCACCTTGAGAATGCCTTCGACCACCAATAAGTCCACCTTGTTCATACTTTTTCGCCTTATTTGATGAAACTGCTTTGTCAAATAAATTATTGATTGCACTGCCAATAGTAGCTGATAATGCTATATTAAAAGGAAAGGGCACACTTGACATTATAGAAGCAATACCACCTGCTGTTGCTTGTAATAATTTATCTCGTATCGCATTTAATACAGTTGCACGAACATTTCGAGAAGTCATATAAGCATTTTTAATTTCTTCTTTAGATGTAGTGTTTATAAAATTCATATAAAATTGACGTGCTTTTGCTTTTTGTTCTTCTAATTTAATTGATCTCAACTGTGGAATTAATAATTTTTCAAAAGTTTGTTCTTGTTCTTCTCCAAATTTTCTAACACTTACTGCTTCTTTTTCGTTTCCTTCTATATTTTCATCTTGCTGTTCTTTGTTTTCTACTGCTTTTGTTTTTATAAAATCCATACTACTTGCTAATTCAGTAGATAATTTATTAGCAACATTTGAGATTGAATCTCCCCATTCTTGAAAATTAAAATCTATATCAAATATTTTTTTACCGAAAAATCCCATTCTTTCAGTTACAGAATCAAATGCTTTAGCAATATTCATTAATAAAGTTTGACCAATTAATTCTCCTGCTAATTTTGATATTATTATTAATCTATCCAATATCACTTGATAATTTTCTGTTAATGCTCTTCCTATATTATCCCAACCTATTTCTCCGATTTCTTCAAATCCTTTGTTTAAATCTTTCAATTTAGGTAATAAAGCATTGATTATTTCTTCGCCAATCGCAACCCTCATTGTAGCAAATCCTTGTGTAGCTTTTGCCATTTGAAAGTTCCAAGAATTAGTCATTTTTTCAAATGCTACATCTGATGCCCCTGATTTTTCAGCAAATTCATCAAGATTATCTTGTAATCCTTCTAAATCTCCTAACAATGTTTCTAATGCTAATTTTGTTCTTACATCAGGTGCAACCTTTTGAAACATAGCAGGATCAAGTCCTTCAAATTGTTTCAGAGTTTTGATTAAATCAACAGAACCATCATCCGTATTTATAATTTCAATCCCTAATTTTTCCATCGCTTTTCTTGCACCTTCAGTAGGCATTGATAAACTTCTAAACAATCCTGACAATGCAGTAACAGATTCTGCAGTATTAATACCTTTTGTTGTCATTAAGGCTAACGAAGCACCTAATTGATCAACATTCAATCCTGCACTTTTAGCAAAAGGAACAGCATTAGCAAAACTTGCACCTAATTCATTTATGGTTGTTTTACCTAATTTAACAGTAGTAAATAAAGCATCACTGATTTGAACTGCTTTATCTCCTTCTAAATTATAAGCATTTAATATTGATGTTAATAAATCTGTTGTTGATGAAACATCAGAAACACCCCCAACTGCTAATTTTGATGCTGATGCTAATAGTGTTTGTGATTCTGCTATATCTGAAAAACCTGCTGATATTGCATCGTATTGTGCAGTTTGTAAAGCATCAAGAGTTTGTCCAAAATTTATAGACATCGATGCTAAACCTTGCGACATCTGTTTTAATTGATTATTAGAAACATTACCTAACAATGTACTTATTTCTAAAATACCTTGTTGAAAATTACCTGCTTCTCTTGTTGCACCTACAAAAGCATTAATCAATCCTTTAGTACCATAATAAACAGCAGTAACTCCAATGACTTTTTTTGCCATTGAAGATAGAGAATTATTTACCTTATTTAATTTTCTTTCAGTAGCTTTTGCACCTTTTTCACCTACTACTATATTGTAATTATTTTGTAGTGCCATTCTTTTCTGATTCTATTTTTTTAATATTAATAATTTCTTCATCAATTATACTTGCATCTTCTACAAATTGATATGGTGTTTGTTGTATAGATTGATAAGGTGGTGTACCTGTTAATTTTGAGTAATTGAATTTTTTAATTGATAATTGACTTTTTCTATCAACTAATCTGTAGGTATCTGCGAAAAATTTAGATTGTAAGAATAAAGCATTACCCATCTTGTATGATTCCTGTTTTAGATTGTCGTAACACCTTATCAACTCCTTATAAACGCAATTTATACTCTTAAACTCTATGTATTCCTTTTTTGAGGGTGATAATGCTTTGTAAGGAAAATCGCCGAAATACGACTTATCTACACCCTTAAAACTGATCCAACAATTAATCCGTAAAAGTGCATCATCTATTTTTTTTTACCCTGCGATATATCGTTCAATACTTTAGTTGCTAAATCTGCAATAGCTAATGCACCTATTTCAGATATTTCTTCATCAGTTATTTCAAAGCAATTTTTAACTACCCATAACATTGTAGATGGTAATGGTTTATCACCCTCTAATGTTAATTTATCTAACATTTGATATTGTAAGTCAATATCAATCATTTTAGTTTTAAAGTTTTTCTTCATTATGGTGCTATTGTTACTCCTAACATTTTAGTAGTTGAACTGATATCATCTGCACCTACAACTGTGAATGGTATAGTTTCAGTTAATACTGCACCACCATTGTCAATACTTGGTTCATTTATGTAGCATTTAGGCATAGTAATTGTTAGTTTAGATGCTGTTGTTTCTTCTATATTAATATTAACTGTTGATCCGTCATAAAACTTTGCTAATAAATCGTGTACATCATCATTTCGTATAACTGTTAATGATCCTGTTACTTCAAAACCACCTACCATAGCATATCCAAAAGGTTTAAAACTACCTCCTGTTTGATCTTTAAAATGTATTCTTTCTATTGTTCTTGATACATTTAATTCCCAAGATTGACACACTAATGGTTCTGAATCTATTTTAGTTTCTGCAAAATCTAAATCTCTTATATTTTTAGGAGTTTGTGTATGATAAGATGGACTACCTAAAGCATCTGATGCACCTGTTACATTGTTTGGCATATAACCTGTTGCCCAATTAATTGTACAAACAAGTTCGCCACCCTCACTTCCAATATCTTCTGTTAATGTAAATCCTGTTCCTACACAACCCTGACATATTACATTATTACTACTTGAGTCTGATCCTGCATTTTCAAATCGTATTTCAAAAGTTTTAGCAGAACCTGCACCATCTTTAAAATTAACAGATGGAAAAGTATAATTATTATTTAATACTGCTTCACTTGATCCCTGCTCAAACACAGCATTGGTTGCTAATAAAACTGATTCAGGAGTTCCTTTTAATGTTGTTTCAAAAGTCCACATCTTTGTTCCTTGGGAGTGATGTCCTTGATTTTCAAGTGCTACAAATGAACCTGATCTCTGACCTGAATATTCAACAGGAACTGATGCTTCAGGTATAGTGAATGATGTTGTTTGAAGCTGTGTAAAACCTGTATCATCTGTATCTGCACTTCCTCCTACATTCGCTTCTTGTACAAAAAAAACTGATACGTCTTGTGATGGAAAAAAATTATCTGCCATTATCTACTTCCTTTAATTTAATGCGTTATGATTTACCAAAATTAAATCAAGTTGCACAATATATATATCATTATTTTCATTTTCGTCATCTTGTATATCATATTGAATACTTTCGATATCTAACGATGTCCAACTTAATGTATTTGTTTGTCTATCTAATAATTTCTTTTTTAATCTATCAACTTTGCTTTTAATATTTTCATTAATACCATCGCCCATTATTTTTCGATTAAAGTAATACCTAATCATCACACTATATTCTCTTTGTTCAAAAGCATTTGTAGTCATTAGATTTGTACTGCTTAACAAATGTATTCTTATAAATTCATTTCCTTTCATTTTAAAATGATGCGAAATATATACATTGTTAAAATCATTGTTAATATGATCTCTTAAACCTTTTTCAATTAAAGTAAATCCAATTTTGTCATAATTGACTGCCATTAATATTTACTCCTACGTTTTTTACCTCTCTTAATTGGTAGTGTTTTTATCGGTGAATTAGTATCTTGCAAGTTTTTACTTCTGACTTCAATATCCCATCGATCATTTACTTCCATTTCATTTCCTTGCCACCTTGCAAATAAACCACCAACGATTGGTTGCAATCCACCTGTTATTTCAATATCGGTAGATTCTGCACCAAATAATTTATCACCATCATACGTTTTGATAGTTACTTTCGCTATACCGTATGCACCTCTTGTTGTACAAATAACTTGTATTCTATCATACAAGCTACCTGAATAATCACCATAAGTTTCAACACAGTGCATTGTTCCTGTATTTGTTACTTCTATGACGTTTCCACTTTTATCAGAAGCATCTATTTCAAAATTTAATTTTCTTTTACCTGCATTAACTTCATCAATTAGTCCTGTTTCATCTGCATTAGTTACCATAGAATAAAATTTATCTGCTTCTTCACTTAATGGATCAGTTGATCGTATTAAATTGGCTGTTGCTATATAACAGGTTGTCCTTATAACTATAGGATCGTATTGTGGTGTGTCATTCGCAGGATCGGCACTGTATAAAAATGCTTTTGGAACAGGTATAGGATAACGTGCATCTAACAATGTATTGAGTTCCTGACTTGCATTTTCTAATACATCATCTATTAATGTTGCAAAATCAGAACCTGCTTCAACTTGTATATCATTAGGATCAACAGTCAAAAACACCTCAAGAGAATCAGTTGATGCAGTATATTTATACTCATAATTTTCATTCGGAGTATCTACAACAGCTGTACCTTCAACACCATCAAAGTATAATTGATCTACATTACCTGTATTATATGCTTTATAAAAATTAGTGCTTACATTTTCAAAATTATAAATTGATATTTTATTATCATAATCACTGATTCTACTAAAAACTCTTTTCAGGTCTATTGATGTTGCATATTTAAATGTCGATACTGCCATCTATTTACCTCTCATTCTCATAGTGGTTTTTTTAGAATATTTTGCACGTTGTTTACCTTTTTTTGTTGCACTTCTTTTCTTTCTATTTTCATATGCCTTTTGTGAAGCTGTCATTGATTTTCTAATAGACGCAGGTAGGTATCTACCTCTTTTACTTCTTGGCTTTTTTTTATCGCCCTTGCTTATATAATCCCACTTTTGTGCAGTCCATTTTTTTAATGACTTTTGTGATTTTTTTAATGCCATTATTTTTTTCTATAACCTCCACCTTTAGCTTTATAAGCCTTTGCCAACATTTGTGCTTTTCTTGCACTCCATTGACCTGCTCTGCCACCTTTACTACCTGCTTTTATCTTATTAAACAACCTTTTTCTCATAGCAGGTTTTGTGTAATTACCTGCTTCATTCACTCTGCTTTTTGTTCTTTTCTTCCTTTTTTTTACCATTTTTTACAACTCCAATATCTTGCTGTTGTTTTGTCTTTAGCAGTTGAACATTTATGTCTTGCCCTAAAAGACTTTCTTCGAGCAGGACTTGATTTTTTAATTCTCATATTAGGATCGCCAAAAGTTACTTTTTTTACTTTAGAACCATCTTTTACAAATACTTGAAACTTTTTACGACCATAACTTGGTTGTCCTTTTCGTATTCTACTTGGCTTATTTAACTTAACTGACCGTCCTCTATATTTAGCCATTTCACTTACGTTTTTTCATTCCTTTTTTCTTTTTCATTCCTTTTTTCTTTTTATGTCCATAATGACTTGGCATATTATTTTCTCCTTATATATCAAAAGCAATTAATCGAACTGTTGCAGTTCTTTTATCGCTTGTGCTTCTTGCTAATATTTTACTAATCATTGATGTTGCAGTATTGCCACCACAACCCAATCCTGACAATCCTTTTGCTGTTATAGCAAAATTGGCGAATGAAGGACATCTTGTTAAGGTAATTGCACCTGTATCATAATCAACAGTACCACTACCTGTTAATGTTGAACCTTCACCAAATCTTAAATTACCATATCCATCATCATACATAAATTCTGCTTCATTGTGTTGTTCTATCCCATCTGAAAGTATTAATTCATCAGGAAGTCTTGCACCTCTCGCACCTTCAGGTGTAGCAGGTAATCTACCTATTGCTTGTGCAAATATTTCTGTTGTTGTATCTGAACCACTTGTTCCTGCTGTTAGTGCAATGGCTGATGTAGAAAGATGTTGCTTTGAGGTTACTCTTATATCTCCGTTTACGATAGATACTGTCGCTCCTTTCTGAAAGTTGTTTTTACTTGCATCATAATATAAAGCATCAATAGAAGTTTGTAATTTTTGTATGAATCCATTTGTACCACCAAATGTATCTACACTCGAATCGGTTGTTATTGATATCTCATCTGCTGTTGCACCATCTATACCTATTTTTACATAATAAGTAGTTCCTGCAGTTAAACCTGTTTTTGTTGCATTAGTGATACCTGACATCCCAAATTCTTGATATCCTGCTTTGTAAAACTTTAACACAATAGAACCCCTAACAAATCCATCTAAAGATGCTGTTGAATTTCTACCATATCCAAAAAAATTAGTGACTTCAAAATTACCTGATAAATCAGTGCAAGGAGTTGAATAAGTATTATAGTCATCTAAAGCATTAAAGTGTGGTAAATATACATTTGCACCACTCACAGCACCATTTGTTGCATTTGTTTGTGAATCTCCATCAGCTATACTTGTTCCATACAACCCTCTTTCAACGTGCAATGTTGATCCTAATGTTTTTGTTACTCTCATTATTTCAATTCTTGTAGCAGTAGTATCATTAATACCTATTTGAATTAAATCACCTGTCTTAAAAAAACTTCCATCACTTACAGTTATACTTGTATCAGAATCTTCTACTTTAGCACCTAAATTTGCTGTTGAATCTGTATATAAAGTTGTACTTAATGTTTTAGTAGTGTCATCATCTAAAGCTAAATCAGTTCCATTTGTAGCTGAATTAGTAGTTGTATAATTAATACCCATTGCATTTGGAAATACTATATATTCTTGTGGTCTTAACAATTTACTTATATTCCCATCAGTAGCACCTGTTGCATCAGTAGTACCTGCTGTTATTCCTTCATATATTAATCTTGTTTCAATAACTTGATCTGATGGATTATAAATACATATAAATCTTGGATCAGATAATGTGCTTTGTCCTTTTGTAGAAGGATCAAATTCAGCCATAGTAATAAAATTATCTGTATTACTTACCTCTTGTTGAAAATCATATTTCTGCGAGTACGTTGAACTATTTTTAAATTCTAAAGTTTCGCCATTTGATTTTAAGACTAATTGTGTATCTAATTTTGCCATTACGCACTCCTTAAATGATATACTAACTGCATATTAATTGTTAAATCAGCATTTGTTCCACCCATTTTTACATAGGCTATTATACATCTACCTGTATTGATATTTGCACTACTTATTGTCAAACTTTGATATTGAACCCTATCATATCCGTGAGGATCAAGAGTGCTTGGAGAAACTGCAATTTGGACACCATCGCTTAAATCACCACCTGTGGCATCATTTGCTGTTGATATTGCATAACTCATTACACTATAATCACAATCATCTCCTGATGAAGCATCTGAACCCTGAAATACAAGTATGCTATCGATTGTTATATTGAACGGTACATACCATATTGATTGTACCAAATTACTTGCAACATTTCCACTTGATACATCATAAGTTGTGGCAGGTGTGCCACCTGAACCCATAGTTATAGGCACAGAATTAAATCTATGTCCACCCATATCTTTACCCAACATAGTCCAATTATCAGTAGATGGATTTGAATTTACAGAACCCATACCAAAACTTTGAATATTAGTATTTGCATATTGTCCTAATGTTTTAACTATTGTATTTGTAGAATCTACTTCTAATAAATTTGTGCCACTTGCATTTTTAACATTTAATGTATTAGTTGTATTGTCATTTTGTGGTCTTATTGCTATTTGATCGTCTGAAATTGATACACAAGAACTTGTACCATCACCACTCTTAATAGTTTTAGTTGTTGTTGTAATACCATTGTTACTATTATCAACTTCTAATAAATCTTTATAAGTATTTGCTATTGTTTTATTTGTTAAACTCATTAAGTATATTCTCCAACAATAGTACAAGTAACATAAAATATTTGATTCGTAGGATCGATTGATATTTGCATAACTTCACCTGCTGAATAAGTATTTGTTTCGCTACTAAAATCAAATGTATATATTGTATAAATATCAGTTGTATCATATCCAATAGTATCCATATTTACTTGAACTGCTGATGATATAAATGTACCATTTTTTGCTAATCTCATAGATGTCAATCCTGCTATAGCACTTGAACTACTTGGTCTTGTTGCTTGTACATAAATTGTATTTATTTTTAAATCATATGGACAAATAAAATTAGTATCATCAACAGTAAAATCATTCAATGCAGATTGTTCAATAGTTGCACCACCTGCCAATGGTATATATTCTAAATTACTTCCACCGTGATAAAATGCAGATGAACGATAAAATTTATCTACTGAATTAGATGTTTTTTCATCTACATATTTTTTATTTACAACCTCATAAGTATCAGTAGGATTTTTTGGATAAACAATTTTATTCTCTGATACATTTAAAGGCAAAACTTTATTGTCTGCCTTTAATGGTTTCAAATTATGATCAAGAGTATTTTCTAATGTTATATTGGTCATTATTTAAAATTCTTTATTATTGGTTTAATTTTCTTCCATAATTCATCGTCTTTTTTAGATTTAGTAGTTTTGACTATTAAATCCCCTACTGTTAATAAAACAGCTATACCACCCTTTTTTGCGATCCATTTAGCTAATAGAAGATTTATCATTAAAGTTTTTTTCTTAAATGACTTTTTAAAACATCTTCAAGAATATCATAAAGAGCATTATAAACTTTTTCTTCTGTCTTTTCTGATATCATAGGTATATTATAATCTTTATTTATTTTATCAACAATTTCTTGTTGAAATTCATCGCTCAATATTTCATTGATCATATCTTCTTTTTTTTCAGCTAACAAATTTTTTAAAAAACTCATTTCATCTCCTTGTTTATTTTTATTAGTATATAAACTAATGTTGCTAATGATGCTAATGCACTAAATATAGGAGGAACATATTCTGTCCAATGTAATGCACTTGCTGTTATTCCTATCCCTGCTGTTCTTAAAGTATCTAACATTATTCTTTTATCTCAAAATGTGGAAAGTCATCAAACATATTGTCTTTTACTTGCCAATCCTGATCCCAATCACCACCCCAACGTAGATTAATACCCATACCTCTTGCAATACCTATGACAAATCCTGCAAAAAGAGTTTGACGCTCTCTGTCATTCCAATCAACAGGATAAGGAGTAACGTCCACAGCCCGAGATGGATTAGCATTATGACGACCATTTGGGTACTTGACTTTAGTTTTACCTTCTTCAAAAAGTTTATCTTGTCTTTCTTGGCTTCTATGCCCTTCGAGAATTGAGCAATCCACATATTTAATAACTTCATTCATTACGTCCTGTAATTTTTGATCGCAAGTTGCTAATCTTTTTTTTGAACTTTTACCAAACTTTGGCATTATTCTGTTTCCTCAACTGTCCACTCTGATGTCGCTAAAGTGGTTAGTATTTGTGTGTGATTGTATGTTACCATACCATTAAAACAAGATGGTGTGTCGCCATCCCACTTCAATATTGCTTTAGTTCCATCTACTGACTTTCTCAATGTAGATGAACTTGTTTGTATTGCATTAGATACTAATTCTTCTAACTGCTC
>VTLG01009017.1_pt1 | contig 14591 bp, 5 predicted proteins | sample 4694571 | NCBI WGS metagenome assembly VTLG01 (sample SAMN12604809, study PRJNA352737) | marine metagenome | biome: ENVO:00000447; feature: ENVO:00000209|ENVO:00000569|ENVO:01000036; material: ENVO:00002151; isolation source: viral sequences binned using virsorter ...
CTGTGTCTTTTGTGGTATCTATAGTTACTTCGCCTTCGGCACCTGTAAATGTGTTGTGCTGCGAAGTAGTACCACGCCTTAATTTTAATAATTTTGCCATTTAAAGTGTACCGAAATCGAGAGTTAAGTTTGTTGTTGTAATAACACTAGGTGCTATTGTTTGACCAGCTATAAGAGCTACAATTTCAGCAGCAGTTTGGTCCGCAGTTGCACCAGCTTCTATAGCATTTAATTTAGAAAGTAAAGCGTTAGTAAAAGCATTAGTATTACTATTAGCTTCATACGCTGTTTTTATTTCTGCGTTAGTTTGGTCAGCAGTTGCACCAGATTCTATACCATCTAGTTTGCTACCATCACTAGCGACATCACGCCCATCAACTGTTCCTGATACTACAATATTACCTGTAGTAGATGTTCCAGTAGATGTTATTTCTAACTTTGTGTTACCCTGATCTTGTAATTTAATATTACCAGTACCAGACGCATTGATTATAGAATCTGCTGTGTTATGAAATATCTGTAAATCTGAATCTGTACCAAACTTACACTTGATATTATCGTTGTATCTATTGTCTCCAGTAAATACACTACCTGAAACTTGAGATAGGTTACCAGTAGCTGTTACACCACCTTGCCATTGTGTACCATTATATATTCTTAACTCGTTAGCAGAAGTGTTGAAGAATAAATCTCCTACATCTAAGCTAGTTGTTGGGTTAGTTGAACCTATACGATATCTAGTTGCAAAGTTATTTACGTCAGCAATATTAGCAGCAGTAGTGTTAATGTTTGTTGCATTAGAAACGACACTATTAATATTGGATGCGTTAGCAACCGCAGCATTGATGTTAGAAGCATTTGAAACCGCACTATTGATATTACTTGCATTACCAGCTACAGAAGTAACGTTACTACTGATTCCGGCAACTGTTGTCACATTAGATGAAATACCAGCTACTGTGTTTATATTTGTAGCATTATTTTTTACTGCATCTATGTTAGTTTTATTAGCGTTAACAGCATTAATGTTTGTCGCATTATTTTTAACCGCAGTAATATTTGTATTATTACCAGCGACTGCTGTTACGTCAGAACTAATACCAGCTACAGTTGTAATGTTACTTGAGATATCAGCCAAAGTATCCATGTCAGATACGATTGCTGTAGTACCAAGAGTATTCATATCAGATACAGCATCAGCAGTACCTAGTCTTGTTATCTCTGTAGCTTTGCCAGCAACAGTTGTTACGTCAGATGAAATACCGGCAACAGTAGTTACGTTTGAGTTATTACCAGCAACTGTATTTATGTTTGTAGCATTATTCTTAACTGCATTAATATTAGTTTCGTTGTTTTTAACAGCCGTAATATTTGCGTTGTTACCAGCTACAGCATCTATGTTTGTTTTATTAGCATTAACCGCATTAATGTTTGTAGCGTTGTTTTTAACTGCATTTATATTAGTCGCGTTATTAGCAACAGCCGTAATATTGGTGTTGTTTCCAGCCACTGCTGTAATATCGGAAGCGTTTGATACAGCAGCATTAATATTTGATGCGTTGCTAACGGCAGCATTAATATTAGAAGCGTTAGCTTGTACGGCGTTAATGTTTGAGGCATTGGCTTGTACCGCGTTTATATTGGTTTGGTTATCAGCAGCAGCTATAATTTTAACTACGTTGTCTGATACTGTTTTTATTGGGTCATCCTTAACAGTTATGGTGTTACCCATACCGCTATGGTTTGTACAATAGTATTGGAAGTTAGTAGGTTGTGATTCTGGTATTACAATCTGTACCTTTGCTCCGGCACTACCTTGACTACCTGTAACAGTAACTCCAGTTGAATACTGAGAACTACCAGCATAAAATCTTAGTGGGTGACTACCTAAAGTATTAGAACTTAAATCAAATGTATATGTCCAACCTTTGTACAATGTCAAAGCAGGAGCTGATACACCATCAATTAAATACTTACCTCCAGATGCAGTTACAGTAAATGTAATTTCATCTTCTAGTGCATCTGCAACAATATCTAATGAACCATTAGAACTACCTGTAGAAACAGGACTTGTAATAAGACCTAAGTCTTCACTATATGTTATAGCACCTGATACAATAGCTACGTCATCAAGAACAGACTGTGATGGTGTAATAATAGAAAACGCACTACCAGTATAAACTTGTAAGTTATCGTTAGAACTATCATACCATAGGTCACCTTCTGTTAAAGATGTACCATCATTTCTTTGTGTAGGTTCACTTGCAGATATAATGTATAAGTCTGCAAAGTTATTTATATCAGCTACGTTTGTACCAGCATTAACAATGTTAGTTATGTTTGATGCAACAACGTCTACCTGAGTTGCTATAGGTACTAATCTATGGAAAGTATATGTATGAGTTGTTGATGTAGATTGAACTAAGAATCCAAAACCTTGAGGTATTAAAGGTGCACCAGTAATAGTTACAGTGTTTCCTGTACCAGCACCGTTGGCTATAGTTATAGTGCCACTGCTAGGTGTTAGTGTAGCAGTTGTAGCTCCGATACTTAATATAGCTGCCTGTCCTGTAGCTCCTTGTGGGTTAGTTGATGGAAAGCTAGTTTGGTTTGCAATAGCTGTAAAACCACCAACCTCGTCAATAAGGTCAATAATTCTAGCGTTAATTGCAGCAGTAGTAGCTACGAATGCGTCAGAGTTAGACCATGTAGCACCACTAGCAATAGTTTCTGAACTGTCTTGTCTTAAGAATCTAGCTTCAGCTTCTGTTTCTGTGTAGTATCTACCGTCTAATGCTCCGTTTGTAAGCTCAGTTTCTGTAAAATATCTATTATCTAATTTACCAGCATCTAATTCAGTTTCTGTATAATATCTATTATCTAGTGTCCCGGTAACAATATTACCATCACTAACCTTAATGTCAGTAGGTAAATTACCAGCACCTAACTTATCTAAAGTTACAGAATCGTTAAGTATCTTAGAACCTTCTATTTCTGCACTAGCATTTATATCTGCGTTTACTATAGTTCCGTCAACTATATTAGCACTAGCTACAGTTATGTCTGTAGGTAGAGCACCAGCTCCGAACTTAGTTAGAGGTACAGAATCGTTTTTTAATTTACTACCTTGTATATCAGCAGTTGCGCTAATATCAGCATCTATAATATTACCGGCTAATAGGTTAGCTTGAGCAACTTTGATGTCTGTAGGTAAGTTTCCTGCTCCTAGTTTATCTAAGGTTACAGAATCATCTTTTAATTTAGAACCTAGTATATCTGCATTCGCGTTTATATCAGCATCTACTATAGAACCATCTACAATGTTAGCACTGTTAACCATTCTATCGGCTGGTAGTACACCAGTCTGTAGTTTAGTATATAAAATACCAGCATCTGATTTGATGTCAGCGTTTACAATAGTGCCATCTACTATGTTGTTAGTTGTAATAGTAATGTCTGTAGGTAAAGCTCCTCCACCTAGTTTGGATAGTCCCACTGAATCGTCTGCCAGCTTGCTTCCGGCAATATCTGCGCTTGCATTAACATCTGAATTAACGATATTAAGAGCCAGTTTGCCGTGAGCGATAGCAGCACTATTCGAGATATCAATGTCAGTAATCGTGCCATTTTGTATGTTAGTAGTTGTGACATCTATGTCTGAAGGTAATGTTCCTCCACCTAACTTAGTAAGAGGTACACTGTCATCAGCCAGTTTAGAACCTTGTATATTTGCACTAGAACTTACATCATCATTGACTATAGTTCCATCAACTATGTTAGCAGAAGCTACTTTAATACCACTTGGTAATGTGCCTGTTGCAATCTTAGTTTGTGCTATAGCTGCACTTGCATTAATATCTGCATCAACAATAGTTCCATCTTTAATTTTGTCAGATGTTACCTGTCCGTCTCTAAGGTCAGGTGTAACTACTTCGTTTCTACTTTCTTGTATACCATGTCTAACTAAAGTTTCCAAGGCATTTAAGTCAGCAGCTTTGATAGATGAACCGGGAGTAAAAGTTACTGTAGGTGTACTTACATCTGTCTCACTATATATGTGTAGACTTTTACCGTTTTGATTATCACCAAATGTAATGGTTGTGCTGTTAGCAGCTATTTTATATTGTCCTGTTGATGGAGTACCTGTAGTACCTATAAAGGTTAAAGGTGTGCCTCCGTCAACTCTGACTTTTATGTCAGATTCATTTATGTATTGAGTTGTGAACTGGATGGTAGTACCAGTACCAGTTAAAAATTCTTCAGTTTTTGTCGCCATTTATCTAAGGGATAATTTGACGGGCGGATTATTTAGGCATCTCTAGCATTTTATCTATAGTGTCCTTGTTGGCACTTCTATTTTTTAGCTTTTGATTCCTTTCTTCAAGTAACAACTTTTGGACGTCGTTATCATTTTTAAGGCTTGCCCAAGCTCGTTTCTTAGCTCGGTCAAACGTTCTTGCAATTTTTTTGTAGTGGGGGAATGATTTTGGTTCGACATCTGCCATACCATTTTTACGGTGCCAGTTCATTTCTGCAAGTGATATCTGCATATTCTCTGACCTAGCCATTTCATCAAACTTAGCTAGTAAGTTTTGTTCACCTATAGCTTTCTGAAACATTGATCTGACTTTTGGACTGTCAGATAAATCTGTTCCATCTGGAGCTGTATATGTAGAAGTTCGCATATCATAGCCACTGTTAAATAAAAACTCTCTACCTTCTGAGTAGTCTAAATTAAAGTTAACAGGTGAAAACGCATTAAACATACGAGTAACAAAATCGTGATCTTTAATAGGTTTACCAGTTAATATATCATACTTAATAGGTAGTGGGTCTGCTGCTATGTTCTCAGTTATTAAGTTTCTGTTTCTTATAGAACTCTGTAAATCAGAACCTAGCTCTCTTGTATATGGTGTTAGTACTTTACCTATCTCATTTCTAAGACCAGATAAAGGTACTGTGTTATTCATTAGAGAAGCAATGATTCTATTAGACTGTCCGGGTTGACCAGAGAATAGATCAACAAATGATTGCATACCAGCTAGATAGGACTTACTTGTAACTGTACTTCCCATTGCCATAGCTAGTTTTAATAATCTATCTTCAGCCCATTCTTCACCCATTAATTGTTGGTGATCTCCTATATCTCCTACTAATGCAAGTATTTGGTTGTATGGTTCAAAGGCATCATAGTTAACCCAGACGTCACCAATTTTTATAGTTCTTGGTTTCCATCCCATGTCTAACCATGCTTGTCTTTGTTTTCTATCTGTAGGTCCATTACCATGTAAGTTACCACTAAGATAAGCCATAGACGCCATACTTATAGCAGCAGAACCAATAGCTAATCTACCATTTTGTATAGCTTTAGCATTCATCAAGTCCTGTGGAGTCTTAATACCATATTGTAGTAAGTCAGAAAGATCATCTCCGGGTTTAGCTTTAGCTATCATGTTAAACTCTTTAACAAAGAAGTTAAAACCGGGAGTATGTTTAGCGGTTAGTGCTAATCCATTAACACCAGTTCTAGCAAATAGGAAGAAAGGTCTAGCCCATGGTGCTTCGTCAAATGCTTTAGCTAAGTTTTTACTAAAACCTGTTAGGTCTTGAGTCAATGTAGCTTCTCTTCTACTGAAGTCAGCCATCTCGTCAGCTAAACTACCATCAGGTTTAAAGATTTGTTTTTGGAATAAATCTTCTTGATTCTTAAAAAATGCCTGATCTAGGTTACTGAAGTTACCATCAGGTAATCTGTCAGCAGCAGCTAGAAATGCTTTTTCTCTAGCTCTAGCTCTACCTATCATTAATGCAAAGGTATCGTCAGTAGCTGCCATAATCTTAGTAGAATATGTAAGAAGACTACTGTCATTCAAACCTCTAACCATGTTAGCTGTACGATATAACGCTTTATCTACTGTATTACCTCTTGTTTCTGCCCAATGTCCATACATTTGCCATTGGTCATCTAGTTTATTTCTCTCTACAAATCTAGTTTTCATGGTTGACAGTTCACCAGTCCAATAACTATTTAATCTTTTTTTAAAATATTGGAAAGATTCTGGTACCATCTCACGCATAGCATTGAGAGAAGCTAATGCACCTCTAGTTATAGTTGCATCACCTTTCATTAAACCACCCATAGCCATAGCCATAGGTCTGGTAAATGCTGCGGTAGATGTACCCATGATTGCACGAACTGATGTTTTAGGTCCAGATAAAACACTATGAGTAAACATAGTACCCATCTCTCTTAAAAATGCACCAGTCTTTTTCTTATCACCAGCAAATGTACCACCTCTCATTTTCTTACGCATGAATACGTCAAGATCATCTAGTGTGTGTACACCATCAGCCATAGATATACCTTCAAATATAGTCTTAAATACTTCATCACCATCTTGATCGGTAGTCATTTGTAGAGCTACACGAAACGCATCAATACTATTCTGTACTTCTTTATCAATCTGTTCTATAAATTCTTTTCCTGATTTTCTCAAACGTGAGTCACCAATCTCTGCTAATTGCTGAGAAGCTTCTGCACTAGATATCTTTCTAAGTCTTAGACCAGCAATTAATTTCTCAACCATTTGCTGAGCTGGACCATCAATATCTTTGAGGTCAGCTATGTCAGCTAGTTCTCTAGCAGTAATACCAGCATCTCTTATGTCATTGAACAGAGATGTGTTTACCATATCTAAAGCCTTGATGTACATAGGCTGCATGTACTCACCAACTTTCTTACCTTTCTTGTCGTATATAGGTCTTTGTTTTTTAGTAAACTTTTTAAAGAATTGTTCAGTAGTTACGTCGCTTGTATTTCTACCCTCGTAAACTGCTCTAAACATATCAAGGTCTTCGCCAATACTTTCTTGCAGTGTCTTGCCTGCACTTCTAGCAGTAGCTTCTAGTTCTTTAATAAATCCTTGACTTCTAAAATTACCTAAAACTTCTTTAATAACTTTTTCAGATTCACCTGTACCTTTAGACATTCTGTCAATCTGAGTGTTAGAAAGTATAGAACCTGTACTACCTTCTTCAGCACCCCATTCAGTCTTCATACGTTTTATGTCTTTATTAACGCTTGAAGCAGTGCTGTTAGAAGTTGTAGCTCCTTGCCAAGGGTCAGCAATAGGTTCGTTCTTTGGTGCTCTAAATCCAGAGTCTTTCATCTGTGCTTTAGCTTGTTCTCTCTTCTGCACCTCTACACTGTCTAATCTAGACTTTCTAAATTCTTCAAACTTAGATCTGACTGTAGCAATGTCTTCTCCTGCTGCTGCTTTTAATGCACCTCTTTCATCATATACTCTTTTAGCTGCATCTCCTACAACCTTTGCACCTTCCTGACCTTGCCTAGCAATTAGTTGAGCTAGTGGTGTAAGTCCAAATATAGTTGCATCAAATACAGCACCTATACCCATACCTTCTACAACATGTCTAAGTTTATTTAGAGCTGGGTGATCTGTATCTTTTGTAGCTAAAGGTGTACTAAGCCATGGATATCTTTTTGCTATGACTCCTGATAAGTTATCAGTTTCTTCGTTCTTAGCTATTAGGTCATATCTTAAACCTATTGCAGCACCAGATTTTATATGCTGAGCAAGTGTAGCTCCTGTCCCTAGTTTACCAAATCCTCCTGTTACAGCGATGGTACCTAAGACATCTGTAGCACCTCTGACTAGACCACCCCACCATGTTTTAGTTTCGATAGGGTCGCCATCACCATACATAAACTGGTCCCACTCTGTTTGATATCCTTCTTCTGTTTTACCTTCTTCCTCCATCTCGCCATTGAAAAAATCAATAACTCTTTCTGGAGTAGTAATAATATTAGAAGCTATATCTCTAGCACCAGCTCCTAAACCTATTGCAGTGTCAGCAACATAGTCTATTGCTGTTGGACCTTCAGGTTTAGCTTCTTCAGGTATAACCTCTTCAGGTTCTTCCTGCACTGGGTCTACTATATTGTTTTCTATATCAGCAGCTTGGATATTTTCTACTGCTTTTTTTGTGTCCTCTTCAGACATACCCTGACCAGAAATTCCTATTTCTAGTGTAGGGTCAAATTCTTCATTCATAGTTACCACGGTAATTATAGCCTAAGAAAAGGCTAGTAATCCGCAGTTACTGGTCCTTTCTCATTAAGCCTTTTTTGTTATAAATAGAAGTTTTTACGTTCTGTTCACCCTGTCCTTCGTCATCAAGTCTTGCTCTTGTTATACGAGAACGTGTAGGGAATTTGTAAATAAGATTTAATATTTTATCGTTATATTTATTTTCTTGAGGTTTTGTATCTACTTGATCGTCTGTATAAAACTGTAACTGTGAATTAGCTAAGTCAATAGGATTAACTCCCATTCTCATAGCTAGGTCACGATAGTAGTCTGGTATATCTCTAGACTGTTTTAATGGTGTTTTACTCCACATCAACAACTCTCGCTGTGATTCTATATCAGCATTAATTTTTTGTTTTCTCCACTGACCATTAGCAGATTGTGTCATACCTTTCTGAATACTTCTACTGTATGTATTATCTGATGGGTCAAGACTAGGATTCATCATAGCATCCACTGTCCTTTCACTCTGTAATACTTTTTCTACAGCAGCTTGACCAGCTCTCATACCATCTTCAGGTCTACCTACAGTCTGTCCATCTCTGACAGTAGCTTGTTTGTAAGCATTATTAAATACTTCTTCTAGACCAGCATATAAGTTTAGCCACTCTACTGAAGCAGTTTCTGTACTTCCAAATGTATCTCCTGTCCCTTCGTCAGTGTATGCCTTTATATATTTAGCTGCTGTGTCATGTAGATCTGTTCCCGGTACGAGTGCACCTGAAGTAAGTATTTTATCTTTGTATTTGTTAAAGACTTCAGTACTTACATTTTCCATTTCAAAATCATATACACCACCTTGGAAGCGTATAGAGTTTGCGATCATATCTTCTGCCACATCGTCAGGTAAGTGTCCTTTCAACGCATCTGATAATTCTATAGGTACATATCCATCATACTTATCTTTGTAGTACGCATACAACTGTGCTTTCTGTTCGTTAGTAGGAGCTTCTAGATCTCTTATAACTGACAAGTCAGCAGCTATAGAGTTCTCTTTTTCTTCGTCTCTAGCAGCTTGACCTAGTTTAGCAGCACCAGCTAGTTCTCCTTCCAGACCAGCCCATTCTTTCCAAGAACCCATAGTCTTAGTAGAACCATCACGAGCTGTTATTTCGTGATTGACTACAGACATAGCTTCTCCATAAGTAATGGCATTTTGACTAACTAAATTAATTAGGTTTTCCTTAAATGCTCTTCTACCAGCACCTATAGTTGTCCTGTTTCTAGCTGCATATCTGGCAGCCCAGTCATGTGCAAGTTGGTGTCCGTCTTCTGGGTTAGCAGTGACAAAACCCATCTGTATCATTCTACTGTCAGAAGCTGCTACCTCTGTTTGGTAATTAGCTTCTCTTTCTACAGCTTGTTTTTTACGTCTAGCTTCATCAAACTTATCTATTTCAGGTTTAACTACAGTAGCTACCATTGCTGGATTTAGTCCTGCAAACTGTCTAGCATACTCAAACTTAATTTTTGTATCTAAAGCTGATTGTTCTTGTAGTGATAGGTTATCGTAATGTCCAACAGTTGCTGGTTTACCATCTCTAATAACATCTATCTTAGTAGTTTCGTAAGCATCATATACATACTGATCGTAGTCTTTAGCTTTCTGTATAGCATATTGTTCTGCAACCATATACCTTTCCCAACCAGACATCTTACGAAATTCTTGAGCGGTGATAGCGTCATAATCTTCGGATTCTATCTTAGCTGCAAACTCTTGTATAGCTAGATCATCTTCAAATAGCATTTCTTTGTCGCCTCTAAACTGTGCTTCCAGTTCTGGACTTACACCTTTAGTAAGAATGTCTAAAGCTATTTCTGCTTCTCTATCTTGTCTATACTTTTCTTGTTTTTTTTGTAAAAAATTTCCAAAGGTAGAAGAAAGGTCAGCTAATCCTTGATACATTTTAGCATCATTATTTAGCTTATCTTCACCTACTTGTTGTAATTGTCTGAAATACTTTTCTTCGTTTGCTTGTATTTCTCTGTCAGATTTTTCCTGTTCGGGAATGATGTCCACGATTTGTTCAGGATTCACTGACTGACCTGTAATATTAAATTGTGGAATCATAATTAATAACTCTGGAATGTTCTAATAGTATGACCAAACGTAGGGTCTACAGCAGCAGTATAAGGCATACCTCCTGCAACTCCGGCAGGAGCAACTGTAGGTGGTGGTGTTACTCCGCCATCCATAGTATTGCTAGACATACCTTCTAAACCAGCACCTAGTGCTTTACCCATACCCATCATAAATATAAGACCCGGGTTTTGCATCTGTGGTGGTGGGGGTACAAAGTCTTGTACAGGAGCAACAGCAACTTTACTAAATGATTTGTTAAGAGTACTTTTTAGTTGTCTATTAGTATCTGCCATAGCTTCTTTAGCGTCGAACCCAGCAGTAGCTAAAGCTCTAGACCTCATAGCTTGACTCATACCAAACTGACCTTGGTTCATAACTAACTGTCTTCTAACTGATGCACCTCTTACACCACGTTCAGCAGCAGAGGCTTCTATCATACCTTCGTTAGCTAACATCTTTTTAAAGTCTGCTTCATTCTGTAGAATAGCTGATGTTCTAGCTCTATTTAATTGTATATTAGTTCTTGTATATGCACGTTGAGCTGCTATATTTGCTAGATCAACTTCTTGGGCAAATTGTACTTTCTTAGATTGATAAGTACTTCTTGTTTGCATCCACTTACGTTCTCTAACTTTAAGTTGATGCGCGTACATTTTACGCTTATGGTTATTGGCTGCGGACGCTTGGGCTGCTCCGCCTATTGCGGATACTGCTGGTCCTATCGCTGCTGGACTGCACACGGGCAAACTCGATAAAGGATAAATTGTTTGGTCCGTAGGGAAATCTTCTTAAAAATTTAAACCCTAAAAACCTAAGTAACTTTAAATGGACTTTGTTTCTTTCGTCAACAATATTCCACAGTAACTTTTCTGTTCTTGCATTCACATACCGTTTAGCTTCACGAGCAAAGGTATGAGGATAATCATATATAGCTGGAGTACAAAGCATCCAGATTTGTCCACCATTGTGAACTCCTGCCATGCCTGCTATGTCTCCATTTGGCACTTCAAAATAGACTGAATCGCAGTTTTGATAACCTACGATTAGACCATTTAAAGGGTCATGTCCATGACCTTCTGTGACCTCCCGGTAATCGTCGGGTAATAAATTAGAAGCCACCTGTATGGCAGCTTCCAATGTTGCTGGGTGAATGTATTTAGACACGTTGATAAAAATTATTATTATAAACGCCTTCCCATGTTAACGTATGAAAGTTAGCAGGAGATGGGTGAGTAGATTTAACGACTAAAGTAGTATTTATATTCCTATCATATATTGGTACTGTTCTTAATATATTATCATCAAACACACCTGTTGTGTTAGCTGCTATTTGGTTGGCAGGAGTTACTTCAAACAATTCTGTATAATCTGGTCTACCTGTTCTAGATAGTGTAGTTTCATATATACCTACTGGACCAAATCCTAATTTAACTCTATGTAATATAGTATGAGATCTAGTGTCAGCTCTAAAATTTTCTCCAACTTTAGTTACATAGTAAATAGTTGGTACAGTTACTGACATAGTATATAGATAACCTATATAAAAAGCTTGTCCTGTCCAGTCTCCGGGTATTTCTAAGTCACCATTACTATCGACTGTTACCTCTGCATAGTTACCAATAGCTAATGCTGGATTAGCAGGGTCATCTATATCATATGCTGCTATCTGACCTACACCATTTAGACCTGATGGTTTTGTAAATGTTGTTTTACCACCACTGTATGCACTAGCTGCTAGAGCTGTTACAGGCATTAAGTAATCTAGATGTACTCTGTCATCATTTAAAGCAACAGTATTACTATCCATTCTTATAGAAAACTTTAATAACTCACGTTGATTATTATTTTCTATCACCACATACAAAGCATCATCTTGCATACAATGATATTTAATAGTTCCCGGTAAAGTCCACCTAAACCAAGAAGCTAGTTTTCTTTCAGTAATCTGGTCAAAATATCTGTAACCGTATAGTGTTGATTGGTCATCTTCACTAAATAATATTATTGAGTTTTCTCTAGAGTTACTGATTAAAGTTAAATCATTCTCAAATAACTTAGCTACAACTGCACTTTGTTCAATTACTTGTGGTTCACCTTCTCTTTGTATTTGTGCCATTTCAAAGAATCTAGAATGCTTACCAGCATTATCTAAGAAACCAACCGTAGTACCAAGAGAAATAGGATTAGTTTTAAAATTAAAATTATAGGTAGAAAGCGCATTGATTTTAGCAGTTGTAGGACTAAAGATATCACTATCAGTTGTTAACATAAACTGCTGGTTTTTAGAAAACAATAATAAACCAGTGTTTACCTGTATGCCATCATAAATAATAGCAGGATATTCTGAACTTGCTGCTATGTCTATTGGGTCACTAGCTATTAACTGTATAGCTGACTTAGCAAAGAAGTTAGTAAAGTCTCCCGGACGAGATAACACTATATTTTCATCAGCAAGTATTGCAAATCTGTTTCTAAAAAACAACATCTTACTAATACCTTTACCTATAAAGGAAGGTTCAGGGTTAGTAACGTCATCACCTACTAAGGCATCATCCCACTGAGGAACAGAATATTGTTGCCCGGAAATAGTGTAGGTAGAACCATCTAGTTCAGTCAATCTAAAATTACCGTCAGCAGTTCTAATAAGAATTACTGGCATTGTAGATCTTTTTAATCTAATTGTTCTTCCGGGTTTAGCACACTCTTCCCATGTACCCTCACCATCTTTATCGTTGTTACCGAAGAACTTAACAAAATAATTATCTTCTTCAGCAGCACTGTTAACTACTTCTACAACCATCCCGTGCTTGCACTGAGAGGGCAGATCACCTACATCATTAACTTTACCAGCAACAACATTTAACAGCTCTCCTACGGGCGTAGAGGCGTTGAATATGCCACTTCTAGTTACATGTAATCCTGTACCAATTTGTGTAACAGTAAAACCATTACCAGTGGTAGCTGTAGCACTACCAGTTATACCTTTTCTAATATCACCAAGAATACTCTCAGCAGTTACAGTTGTTTCTGTATCAAATGGTGTAGGTTGTGGTCTGACTAAAGCTAAGTTAGCTTGAACTACCGATTTACTTACAGAGTCAACAGTGACTTTGTAAATAGCATCTTCCATAAAGAGTGTAAAATTATCTCCCTGTTCCCAACCTTCTCCACCATGTAGTAAATCATGGGTAGTTGTATATCTAGCTTGATATGTAGTTATGTTAACTTCATTAGCAGCAGTACCAGTTGTTTCTGTAAAAGGCACTGACTGTCCAGTTGTAGCTATGCGGAAATATAAATTTGTTCCTCTGTTAACAGAGTTACCACTAGAATTTTTAACGTTAACTGTGTAACTATGAGAACCAGAAACTGCATCATCTGTAAGTGTACCATTATCGTTGATACTAAAGATTCTTGTACCTACGTTAGGTGCGAAAGCATCTCTACTATCACCAGCATTTTTACCACATCTAGTTGACTGACCAGATCGAGAGTTTCTAGCAACCATTTGTCCACTGCTATTACAATAATTATTACTAGATTTTTGTAAGTCTACACTGATACGAGTAACAGTACTAACTGTAGAGGGAGTAGTATTATCAAAAATATTTACTGCATATTGTTTTGCATAAGATATTGATTTTAATTCAATAAATATTTCTTTTAAATAATTTCCTTCAGGTTCTTGAAGGGTATCCATCTGTGCGGTAACAGACCTGTTATTTATATAAGTAAAATCGTTAAGAGTTAATGTTTGTATATCTTCGTCATTAGTATGTGTTAAGTATGTGTTATTACCTATAGCATTGACTACAGTTTTAGCATTACCAGTTAGGCAATCATACATTTTAACAGTACCATTTCTTTGTATCTGTCCTACATACTGTTCGTTTTCATCTCTGTAATAGTGGAACCATTTGCCGGTATCTGTAGAACCTACTAAAGTTTTCACAAACTTACCAGCCGGTCTCTTTAGCAGACCTTGTGTTATGTCAGGTATTGCATTGTGCATGTCTTTTACCTGACCGGGAATCTTCTGTTCGTCAGGCTGTTGTGATATACCAGCATTCAGACTATGTATAGTTTGTGTTATGTTTGCCATTATCTAATAAGTGCTTTGTATGGTTGGTAAGCTCTATAGTTAGTCTGCTGTGGGAAGCCCATAAAGTTATGGTCACCCTGTTCTGTTTCAAATTCCATAGCGTTAGCTCTAGCTTGTTGTTCTTCTAACTGAAGTAACTTAACTAGATCACCATTAGAAACGAGTTGAGTAGCAGCACGCATAGATGCTCTTGCAATTATGTATCTCTGTATAGCTGGAGGTACATCTGTGAATGGATATAATGTAACAATGTCAAAGTAATATTCTCCAGTAAATACATCTGTTTGATTTATTG
>VTLG01012489.1_pt1 | contig 14590 bp, 19 predicted proteins | sample 4694571 | NCBI WGS metagenome assembly VTLG01 (sample SAMN12604809, study PRJNA352737) | marine metagenome | biome: ENVO:00000447; feature: ENVO:00000209|ENVO:00000569|ENVO:01000036; material: ENVO:00002151; isolation source: viral sequences binned using virsorter ...
TTGCAAGAGCTTTTGTGTATCTAGAAGAAATTCTATCGTAAAGATTATCTTCGATAGCTTCTTCAGTGATCGCAAATGCTAATGCAATTGTGTCATGAGTGTAACGTGCAGTGTAAGTCTCTTGAGCAACATCAAATGATACTCCTTGACCTTCTGCTTTCGTTTGTGCGTTAGCGAATCCAGATAACATTACTTCCTCTTCGAAAGCTCTGTCACTTGACTCGGTTGTATAAATCTCAGCGTGCTGATTTTCATACCGTTTGTATTCCAGGCCGAATAGTGCATTCAAACCTGGCTCTAGTTCTTTAACTAGTTGTGTTCTTGATATAGCCATAATTTATTCTCCTATTCAGACTTAAGCACCAGTACTATCAATGTACTCGTTTAAGTTTTGGATTACAACAACAGTACAGAAAGCCGCTGTCAGATCATTATTTTCTGGATCTTCTGCGCTTCTAACTAATCTCCATGTATTGTTAGTTGCGTGAGTGTCTCCAATGTCAATTGTCGTATTTGATCTTCCAGTTGTAGTGCTTCCGCCTGTGTTCACATCAAATGTGTCAAGAACGATAGCATGTGCACCAACAACAGTAGTAGCTACTGCTGCATCTGCTGCAACATTGTACAATTGGAAAGGATTGTCATTTACAAACGCTTTTGTATCTTCACTGTTAGCCGGCGTAATTGTTGCAATGTATGCATTCGCAAACGTCGGTTTTAGTGTAGTTGCTGCGTTGTAAAAAATCCCATTGAGAACACCTACAGTTGTTCCAGTTGCTGAGTCTTCTCCAGTTACAATGTAACCAGCAGTAACACGTACTGCCATTCCATTGAATTTATTTGCAGAGTCACCAGCATCTATAAAGTATTCAGATAGGCCCTGAGACGATGGAGTATTCCCCAAAGTACCAGCAGCAACAAATCCGAAACCTGCGCTATTTCTATTAGCCATAGTTGTCTCCTTTTGTCTACCTAAGTAGACGGGTTAATTTAAATCGATAGTAGGGAATTGGTTGTTATCCCGAGAATAGTTAAAAAATTAACTTTTCTTTGTACCACCGAAGGTTACACGAGATTGCCTTTCGACATCGATAGGCATACTCTTATGCTGTTCCCTCATTAAATCGTTTTCGACCGCTTCCTCCTGACCCTTATGTTGTCTTGCATAATATTCAGTTCTTTGCTTCGCGATTTCGTCAGGTACCCTAGCCAGCAGTAGGCCACCAACCCCAATCACTCCCTTGTATTTTCCTTCAGTGACTACAGGATAATCAGAATCTTTATATTCATCGGCTCTCACCAATTCATAACCAGATCTCATTCTTCCAGAGATATTTTTAGTGTCTTGAAACCCTAAACTCTCTGCCCGTATCCATCTGTGCCTGAATCCATCAGGTGCAGGGGGTGCATCTAGAGAAGATGGAGGAGTCCACACTTTTGGTCTTTCAGTATTTGACCGTGTTTGACTCGCACGTGAAGTTACTTTTTTTTGTTCTTTTTTCATTTTACGCTCCTTCCGTGATTTTTATTTGTTTTGCGTATTCTTCGAGTGGCACACCTAATTTTTTAGCTATTGCTACTTGTGATGATGTGAGTCTCACAGTTTTGCGACCAGGTTTTACGCTTCTATTAGCTGAAGCGACCGACTGAACGGGCTTGGTCGTTTGCTTAGTTTCAGTATTACCAAATTTATGAGGAAAGTCAACTTTTATTCTATTATCAACTTCTGCATAATATTCGTTAGATTGAGGATCAAACCCTTCATTTACAAGATCTTTATGGATCTCAAATGCAGTGTAAGTCATCGCTCTATCCTGTCCAAACCAAGTATTTCTAGCTGCCCACGCCTCTGCTTGAGGATCGGGTGCTGGTAAATCTTGTGGTGTTGGTTGAGGAGGTAATTTACCACCGTCTGATAGTTGTACAGGTTCCTGTTCAACTGGTTGTGTTTGTTTTCTTTGCTCCAACTTAGCATTTTCAAATGCTAATGCAGCAATTTTTTTGTTAGCTTCAACTTGAGCTGTTGCATCACCTGATTCGATTGCAGACGCTAATTCTCTTTGCGCTGAATCCATTCCAGATTTTACACTTTCCTCAAATTTAGCAGTGTAATCAGAATCAACTTTTTTAAATCTTTCTTGATCTAATAATCTTTTCTGTTCTACTGCTTTTGCATATTCTACAGCAGCTTGTTCTCTACGTTCTGCTTCTCTCATCTTACGAGTAAGTTTAGCAATACGTGATTGAACACCTTTACTATAATCTTCTAATTTTTCATCTTCCTTTTTTTCTGTTTCTACTGTTTCTATTTTTTCTTCTTTTTCTGTTTCTGTTTCTTTTTCCGTGGTTACTGCTTCAACAACTTTTTCTTCTTTTTCCTCTGGTAAATCTATATCTACCTCAGGACCGGAAGTATCTAAATCTACTTTGACTTCTTCCTTTTTTATTTTATTTGCTTCTGGCATAGTTCCTTCCTATGTTAATATTTGTGCAGGATATCTGTTGGATCCTGAACCGTTGCTAAAATTTCATCTTCATTTAAAAGACGAACTTCTCCACCTTCAATTTCTATACGTGATCCTGCATAACGAGCAAAGACCACCCAATCACCGACCTTGCACCATGGACCATGTGGATATCTCTCTTTATCAACATAACAAGCGTCTCCCATCGCAAGCACGTTTCCGCATTGTGATGCTACTTGTTGTCGGTCTATAGTTTCATTACCTAGTAAGATTCCGCCTTTAGTTTTTTCATCCATTCTAAATGGTAAAACTAGCATTCTCCAACCAGTAGGTTTGGGTAATTTTGTTTTTTCTTTTGTAATTTCTTTTTGTTCTTCTGATCTTTTTAAACCAACTAAATCTTTATTTGGTAATTGGATTTTTTGTGTTGATGTCGACGACTGTTCCTTCATTTTGCTCCTTATCATTAAGCAGGTTAGAGAGTTCCTGTTTAGTTGCCTCTAGGGCGTTTATTTGTCCTATTATATACTTATATTTTTCCATATTGTCAACACCACCTGATGTAACTGATATAGATAATGCTTCTATTCTTGTATTTAAAAATCTAATTAATTTAGTTATTGCTGTTTCTAATTGCACCTAGCAATTCCATTTTCTCAGGGACTTATTTATTCTTGAATTTGGATCTCTTGCAGTCTTTGCACTTGTTAAGCGTTTTTTCATCCCTGTCATACGCGCGCAGAAAGATTTTCTACGATTTGCTGCCTTTGATCCTTTTTTTAATTTTGATGGTTTAGTTGTTACTGCTGTTTTTAATTTTGATCCTGGATTAGCTGCTCTGTAAGATGCAACACCTTTTTTGTTTAATCCACCTGATGGATTTTTACCTTCTTTTCTCTGCCATGCAGCGCTTCTCATTTTTTAACTTTTCTTTGCTGTCTTAGCTGATGCTTTTAAAGCTTTGTCAGTTACAGAACCTTTTCCTGGTTTACTAGTGCCTCTTTTTTTGGCTCTGTTCATGTAATAATACAAACCTTTTTTAACCGTACGTCCGTCTTTAGTTACATGAGTGTCTCCACCTTTTTTAAAAGTTCGTCTCATCATTCCACCACCCATTGCTTTTTTTCTTTGACTCATCTTTGCACCAGCAATTCTATCTGCTTGTGTTGGATTTGGATTTTTGTCTATGCCAGCTTTTACACTTAACATTCCAAAATTACTTTTCTTTTTAACGTCTTTTCCTTTTTTATAACTCATCCTCATATTATTTATCTCCTTTTTTAAAATAAGGTAAATCTATTTTTTGTCCTCTTTCTTTTTGAAAATTAAAAATAGTTTGATTTAATGCAGCTTTTGAGCCTTTTGACTTTTGTTTTGCAATAGCTAATTTACTTTTAGCTTTTTCTAATTTTGTTTTAGGTACATTTGGTTTTAAAGATTTAATAGTGGGTGATGTTTTACCTTTACCTATATTTCTTAAAAAACTAAATCCTGCTTTTACAAATCCAGACATTATTTTTTCTCCTTGTTCATTCCTCCACGGAATATTTGTGTTCCCTTTATACCATAAATACTCGCGACTACAAGTATCCATAAATTAGTAAACCATGATGGGAGCTGCGAAAACATGTCAAAGAACAATTTTACCTTGTCCATCGCTGCCGGATCATCCGATACGACTGCCCAGGCCAAAATTGCTATGGGCAAACTTAAAATTATCAAAACTGCCTCGTCCTTCCAATCTGATTGACGGCTTTCTAAAAGCTTTCCCTGGTATTGTTCTTCCCCAGAGGCCATACGAGCAGCGTGCATGTGCTGTGCATCCGCCATTGCCATTTTTGTTTCTTGTTTTTTCTTATAGATGTGAGTGCCAGCATTCATTGCTAGTTTTATTGCACTTAACCACATACTAATACCAAGTTACAGGTTTTTGGGGTCTAGCAGCTTTGCCTTTTCTGACAGGATTTGTATTTCCTACAGATAAATGAGATTTTCCTCTAAAACTTGTTTCTGATCTTGGATCAACAACAACTTTTGAGTCCTCTAATTTAACTTCTTTGCCACCTTTTTTATAGTTCATCATATTTTTAGCCTTTTTGCTTAGTTATACTACTTGGTTTCATATTAGCAAGTGTTAATCTGTTATCATTTGCCATTTCTTGCTTCTCAATTGAAGTATCAGCACGTAGTTCTGCTAATTCTTCGTTTTGTTCAAGCTTATTATCAGTTAATTCTCTGTTTTGAACTAATTTAGCTTGATCAATTTCCATTCTTTTCTGCATTTCTTGTTGTTTACGTTCATTTTCCATTGCTCTTAAATCAACTTCTCTTGATTTTAATTTTAATAGTGGATCATGGTCAAATTGTGATGTAATTTTCTTTTCTTCCTTCATAAAATCTTCTGTCATCTCTGCAATCAACACTGCTTTTCTTGCTTCAACTTGTTGTCCCATTTGTTCTAACTGTTGTTGCATTTGTGGATTAGCTGCAGCTTGTTGTGCCATCTGTTGCATTTGCATTAACTGTTCTCTAAACTCTAATTGCACTTGTTCTTGAGCCATAAGAGAAATGTGTTCTAAAATATTTTTTTGTAATGAAGCCATTACAGCAGGATTATTTCTAACCATGTTAGTTGACATAAAATTTAAGTGAGCTGTAACGTGTGCTCTATGATCTTGACCAGGAAATGCTTGAAAAGGTTTGCCACCCAATGCATCAATGTGTTCTAAAGATGGATCTTTAGGTGCTCTTGGTGCTGGTGGTGGTAAAATTCTATCAATATCTTTTATACCTAATGCTTCATACATTTTTCTAAATGCCATATACAAATTATGTATTTGTGGGTTAGACATTGCAAGTTGTAGTCCTGTTTGAGCTAAGGTTAGTCTTTGTGACATTGAAAATATGTTTGGATCTGCAATTGGTAATACATCTATCTTATCATCAAAATCTGCAACTTTAATATTTCTTTGTCCACCTACAACATCGTATGGATATTCTGGTGGTAGATATGTAGCAAAAGTTTTTGCTAATAATTTAAATTCTTTTTTAAGTGCAACGTACAATCGTTTATGGATTGCTGACATTACTCTTGAACCACGTTCTAAAAGAGCTACAGTTGTACCAACGGCTGCGCCTTGGTTCCCGTCCCCAACTTGCATGTCAGCAATGGACGCGAATCTTTGTCCTGCTTGAACTACAATACCCATCAACTGCAATAATGTAGCTGAAGGTTCTTTGTATGGTAAAAATACAAATGCATCTTTTAGATTACCACCTGGTGTATCAACATCTTTGAATTCTCCAGGTTGTATAGGTGAAGCGTCATCTTTAACTCTAACACCACGTTGTTTAAATCCGGCCGGTAAATTTGATAAAGTCCCTGCATCTAATAATTGACGGAGAGCAGACGTTGCCGTTCTACTCAATCCGCCAATCATGTGAATGAGTCCAAAGCCATAAAATCCTAGTCCTGGCAGAAATTTGAAGTGGACAAAATATTGGATTTTATTTTTTAATGGATCATTGGGCGCAAAGTTTCGTCTAATAGACAAAACTTTTTGACTACCTTCTTCAATTGTTATGACGTAAGGTAATTTTATTCCTGTTGGTTGACCGTCTTGACCAACATCTTCGAAGCCTTCTAAATCTAAGTTAACGTGAAACTCTAACAGAGTATACATCGCTTCCATTCTTGCAGATTTAGTTGTTCCTTCTAATTCTCTTTCCTTCTCCGCCACCTTATCTGCATCAGATGCAGATGAAGGTTTGGAAAGTTCAATATCTGAATAAAAACCATTTACTTGTTGTTTACGTAAATCGTTTTCAGATATTTTTATTACATGGACGATTGCCTCCGCATCATCTAATGAGGTAGCTGTATACGGAACGACCAAATCGTCTGCAGGGATAAACTTAGAAACAGCTCTCCCTAGTAAATCATCATAATAAACTTTTTTAAATGTAGAACCTGCTAATGGTAAATGAAATAACATTTGATCAAACTCTGATTCGTATTCTTTCATTTGATCCATTAATTGAAAGTTCATAAAATCTTTAACTCTTTGTGATTGAGCTTCTTTTCCTGGATTAGATAGTCCAATTATTTGTGTTCTAACGGGTCCATCTGCTGGCATTAATTCTTTGTAAGCTAACGCTTGAAATTGTGTTACAGCTTCTGCTAATACTGGGTGAGTTGCACCACTTGCTCCTTGAAAGGGTTCATTACGGTTTTCGTATTTAAATCCTAAAAGATCTAAACCATTAATGTACGAACTTTCCCAATCTTTTCTAGACATTTTGTAATCCATGTAATTGCTTCTTAATTCAGAACCAATTGGATCTAAAACATCTTCTGGTAATATATCTGCTAAGTTATCAAAGTGTGATTGTGAACTTGCTTGATTAATTGAACTTGGTTCAAAGTCAATCGTTGCACCACCATCTTCATCAGGTGTTACTTCTACTGGACCTTTTTGTTCTTGTTGTTCCGTAACATCGACTTCTTGTTCCGGTGCCGGAACTTTTAATTCAGTACGAGTGTTAGGGAGTCCTTTATCTATATCTGCCATTTATTCTCCGTTATAGTTTTCTAACATTATTATATAGTGAACGCAACCCTTGTGAATCAGGGTTCATGGATTTTGTCATTGCGCCTTCTGGATCACCACCAGATAGTCCTGCTATACCGCCGCCTGCAAATTGAACTGCTTCTAAACCTGTTGAAGGTTGTAAGATACCTATTTCTTTAGATCTTATTTCTTTTTCTTTTGCAAAATCATCTCTTCTTTGTTTATCAAGAAGTTGTGCATCATAAAATCTATTATAGTCAAGTTCTCCTTTAAATCCCATGCTTGGAGGTAGAATAGTATTAAATGCTTTAGATTGTTCTAACAATTTTTTATTTAAGTCCTCTGCTTTTAATTTATTTATAGCTTGTGTTCTATAACCAGCACCTGTTTGAGCTAAATTTTCTGCTTCTAATAAATTCTCATATGTATTTTGAAGCTCTTGTGCTTTTCCGTAATCTGCATATTTTTCTTTTAGCTGTTCTTCTTCACTTTTACCAAACAAACCATAAGTAGCATTAGATATAATCTCATCTTTGTTTGCACCTTTTGCATAGTCTATTGTAGCAAGTGGTGCTGCAAAACCTAATTCAGCTAACAAACCCCAACCTGTAAATTTAGCTGCACCTTTAAATGCATTCATGGCTTTTCCAAGTTTAGCAACTCGTGCAACCGCAGCATTATCACCTTGTTTTACTTTAGCCATGTTTTCTTTAATTGATTGAGTATAAGCTCTAGGATCATTACAAGTTAAACCATCTGCAAGTTTACATTTAAAACCTGCAACGTCTAATTTTTTAGCTATGCCTTTTGATTGTATAACAGAAATTTTTTTACTTTCTTTTGCAATTTTTAAAAATTTATCTTTTTCTATTCTTGTCATTTTTTTAAAAGGTTTGTTTCCAAGATAATCGTCTTCTCCATAAATAATATTAGGATCAGGAGTTCTCATAATCATTTTACTTTCGTCAAGACCTTTGTTTAAAACTTTACCACTAACATCGTCTATAATTTTAAAATTTAATAGACCTTTAGATTTAGGGTTTGCAACAAAATCATTTCCAACTTTATTAATTCTATCCCATTCTTTTTTCCAAGTTTTTAATTTTTCTTTGTTTTTAGGTTTTGGCCCTAAAGCTTCTCTTTGATCATAAAGTTTACTAATATATGCATCTCTTGTTTTAAGCTCTTGGTTAATATCTTTTGGAAGATAAGCTACTTTACTAGGTTCTGTTAAAATTTTTGCATTTAAATTTTTAGAGTCTGCATGATGAAATTCTATTTTATCTGCTAAATTACCACGAGATTTTCTTTCTATATAAGAGTCAGATAATTCTCTTCTAAATTTTGTTTTTTTTTGAGTTCCTTGAAAATTTTTACCTGTTCCTTTTAACTTTTGTGTTGGTTCTGCTATCTCTCTAACACCAGCATCTTTTAAAAGTGTTCGTACTTTTCTTTGAGAAATAGCTATATCATCCTTTGGATAAAGTTCTTTTGCTATTTCAGAAACGTTTTTAACATTTTGTTTTTTATATAAATTGGCTACTTTCTTTTTTAAATCACTGTAAGCTTGATAAGTTAAATTTTGTCCTTTTTGACCAGTAGGTATAATTTTAAATTTTTTAGGTATACTAGTATTATTATTTATAAGACCAATTAATCTTTGCTTAGACACGTCAATATTTTTTTGTGATTTAAATTTAGGAAAGTTAGGATCTTTTTTTAATTTTTCTAAAATAAAATCCACATCTTTTCCTTCTTTAGTTAACTTATATATTTTAGCTTTTTGAGTTTCGGTAAATCTAGTTGGATTTTTATCTTTATAATAATATTTTGCCCAATCTTGTTTAACTTTTTTTCCGTTGCTAAACCCAATTCGTCCACCATCAGCCATGTTCCGTGGTTCACGGTCCCCGTACATTTCTTGTATTTTGTAAATCTTATCTAGTGTATTCATTATTCACCTAACATTCTAGCGATACCACCTGATGCAAAGTCTGGTTCTGGAGGATCATAAAATGGTTGACCTTGTCTTTTTTCCATAAATTCAAATTCAGCATCACGGTCACCTTCTGATATAGCTTTAGTTTGATCTTTTCTTTTTTTGGATTGTACAATTTCTTTTAATGTAGGTTTTTTACCTGTTGCGTATTGTTTTAGTTTAGATACATCAGATGTTAAGTCACTGATACTTGTACCACCACCTTCATCTATTTCTATATTGAAATCATCAGGGTCATTGGCTCTTGCAACAGGAACGCTTTCTGCAGTGTCAAACTCAGCTGCCGGTCTTGGATTTCCTTCATCAGGTAAGGGTTTTTTGTATTGTAGTTGAACTGGATCTCCATACATATTATCTGGGCTATTATATTCAACTCTAATAGCACCTTCGTCTAAATCTCGTGTAACTGTTACCATTTCATCATCACCTATTTTTGTTGCATGAACAATTTCTCTGTCCTTCGTTGCAAATTGTTTAGTAACATCATCACCTTCTTTAATAACTTTATTTACAAGATCATCAAACCATACTGGTTTACCTGCAACATTAGGTGTTACAATTTTTGTAGCTATTGGTTTACCTGCTTTAAATAAACTTCCTAGTCCAGCTTTAGCTGCACCGATACCTGCAGCTGCTCCACCAAGTAACTTCATAAACGCACGACGGCCCATGGCAAAGTTTTGTCTCTCACCCAGTAATCCTGCAACACCGCCGTATGCAAAATCTTCTGGTTCATCTATTTTAACATAGTCAGATCTTTTTAAAGGTTTAGATTTGTAATCTGCTATATTTTTTGTTCTTAAAAAATCAAACATATTTTGATTACCACCTAAGTCTTCAGTAATTTTTATAGCTTCCAACGCATCTTCTTGATCTTGTAAAGATTTTTTTAACAACTTATAATTAGAATGAGTTGTTGGAACCATTTCTTTATTTTTTCTATTAATTGTATTTAAAATTCGTTCTCTTTCTTTTTTTATAAACTCAGAACCTGTTGCAGCAGTTTCACCATATATATTTTTTGCATTAGCACCAAAAAATTCTGGTTTATCTAAAGAAGCAGAATAATTTACTTCTACATCAATATCACGACCAAGAGGACCCATGTCTTTTTTTTCTTTAACAGGACCTCTAAATTTTTTTAATTCTTCTGCAAACGGTTTACCAAATTTTGCTTCAATAACTTGACCTCGTTTACCAAATAATGCTTCTGTAATACCTCTACCTTCAGGACTGTCTGCTGAAATAGCTTTAGGTGCTTTAGGTTTATTCATTTCAAGCATATATCTTATTTCTTGTTCAGACAGCTTATCAAGATCTACACCTTGTCTTTTTGCACTGTCCACATATTTAGCATATTTGTTCATGGCAATCTTTCGAATGTCTGAACCAATAGACATAATTCCAGAGGCTTTGCCCGAACCTTTAGCTGCTTCTTTTAGTAATAATCTTTTAAGTATGCTTATGCCTGCCATTAATAATAATTCCTTTTTATAGGCGTTGTTTTTTCTTCTACATAATCTTCAGGGTGTTTGATTAAACCGCCTTGTCTGAATCGCATCACAGCCATAGTCATAGAATCGACTAAGTCGTCATGATCACCGTGTGGGAATGCAGCGCATTCCTCGATTACCTCTTCTGAAAATTTCTGATCTGGCGCCCATATCATACCAGACTCAAAAAGAGGGGCCACAGTGTTAACTCTTACGTGTTTATCATTTCCTCTTGAAGGTGTAAAGTTAATAACTGGGATATCCATTTGTCTTAATTCGTAAGTTAATGGCAATCCTGATGCTTTAGCTTCAACAATTACTGATTCTGGATTCCAATATTTATATTGTTCTAGTGCCTTTCTTCTAAGTTCAGGGAACTCGAACCTACCTTTTATAGCATCTAATAGTATTAAATTTGCTCCTGAGTCTTCATCTGGAAAGAATATACCCCAAGTAGTAATAGCAGAGTAATCCGCTGTTTCTTTTTTCATGAACGCTGTGTCATAAGATTGTATAATATGTTTTAATGGTGGGATTGTATCACTATCCCATAAACGCCACCACTCACGTTTAATTAATGCACCTTCTTCAGATGTAGGATTTTGCATCCACTGTGCATTCCATTTTGCAGTGGGTAGTGTTGCTTTAACTTTTTCTAACTCGTCTATGTTCCAATACTCTGGCCATATAGGTTCTGAATGAGTTCCTTGGTCCAAGATCGCTGGAAACTCGATCACTTCCCACTGATCTGCTTTTGCTTCTTTTTGATGAGCAAGTAATTGACCTGTTAAATCTTTAGTACTCCATCTTGTCATTACACAAATAATTTTACCACCAGGTTGAAGACGTTGTCGTGGTCCTGATGTATACCACTCGTAAGCATTTTCTAATGCAGTTGCTGATAATGCATCTTGCTCAGAATGCGGATCATCAATTATTAATAGGTCAGCACCCCGTCCAGTGATTGCTCCACCGACCCCAGCGGCAAAGTATTCGCCGCCTTGTGCTGTTTCCCACCTCCCAGCGGCTTGACTATCTTCACGTAAAGTTGTTTCAAAAATTTTTGCATACTCAACACTATCAATTAAAGTTTTAGCCTTACGACCAAATCTAATTGCAAGTTCTCCTGTGTGAGTTGCTTGAATGATCTTGAGTTTTGGATTACGGCCCACCATCCACGCTGGTAACAAGTAAGATGCAAACTCTGACTTAGTGTGTCTTGGTGGCATATTAACAATTAATCTATTTATCTTACCTGTTGCAAGGTCATTAAATTTTTTTGCAATATGTCTATGGTGCGCGCCTTCAACAAACTCGGGCCAAACACATTTTACAAAACTTAAAAAATCACTTTTAGCTTTATTCTGTATTTTTTTTTCTGCATGCATAACCTGCAATCTTTTAAAAGTTTTTCTAACATCTGCAGGTAGTTTACTAATATCAACTTTATTTAAATTCATAAAATTTTTTTAAAATTTTTTTGCACCATCTTAGGTGTTCAAAACAAATTTACCACCATTAACTCTCTAAATCAAGCAATACAACCTAAAGTAGTGGGACCCCTTTTATATAAAAGGTGTATAGGGTCTTATGTTTTTTTCTATATTGGAATTGGGTTTGGTACCTCTATTGATTGTGTGGGGGTGGGTGTGTGTGACCCTACAGGGTCACACATGTATGTAACTCGGTTAGTCTAGCAATGTCATATATGCTTTAGCATTCATTCTACTAAACTTGTTTAATTTTTTTTGCATTGTATCGTATTCCTCGTCCAACTCTGCTTCTTTGATCTCAATGTATAACTTGTGTTCTTCTCGTGTTAACATCTCCGATTGACCTGAGAAAGGATTGGTTGTCTTAATCTTTGTATCAAGTTTAATGTTGCCCTTATCATCTGCCATCTGCTCTAACTCCTCTATTGGTAGGTTCCACCATGCTACATTGTTTGTCATATGTTATTTCTCCTGTATTTGTTATAGGATTATCCTAGTCTAGTTCGGTCCTATTGTCAACTCTTTTAATTGAACTACTTGTATAAGGCTTACCAAAATAATCTGTATGAGTAAAAGTTTCTTTCTGATACCCACCACTCTCTCGTCTGTGTCTGATAAACTCAATCGGTCGACCATGTTCAATGTTTTCCATGTTAACTGATAGCCATTGCAACTTGCATGTTTGACTACAAAAATATTTATCTGATTCTAAATAATAGCTAGTTTCATCTATTTTTGCATATGCATACCGACCACGAACCACTCCTCTAGATTTTAAAAACCTGTCCTGTGTAGTTTTTTCATGGCACGTTGGTCCTTGGCAAAAATGTTTATTCGGCATTTTTATTCTCCTTTATTCTTTCTTCTGTAATAATTCCAATATTACCTTGGTCATCATTATCCTCTTTGTATCTATCCATAGTTCCAACAATCTTATGCAATCGTTCAATAGATTTTTCTAGAGTTTTAATTCTATCCTCTAAAAATTTAAATTTCTGTTTTTCATATCTTTCAGCTTTGTTCTGGTCATGTACTTCAAAGTGTTCTTCATGTAGTTCTGTCATTATATTAATACTCCTATTGTTATTAATGTCATGAATACTACAAAGAATATCCAAATCATTGCTATTTCTTTAATTGTCATTAGTACCTCACTTTCCAACTACCTTTGGCAGTTCTATATTCTTGTTTATCCATATCAAAATAAGTAATTAATTTTGCACCCATTTTACTAGTCCAATATCTACACTTATCTGTCCACTTGCCCTGTCTTGTTATGTGTTTTTTATCCTTATTAGAATAATAAGTAATTGTAAATGTTGTGTTGTTTTCCATGTTGTGACCTTTCTTCTGTATGTTAATAAGGTTATCCTATCATCAGTAGGATAACCTTGTCAAGTCTTAGTTTATGCTTTCTTCGTATTGTTTTCTAGCCAATATTTTTGCTTCTCTTGTTTGTGTTTTATTTTTCATTCCTTTAATCATACTTGCTAGATTAGTAGGGTTGTAGATTACAAGACCTGTTGAGTTAGTTCTAATTAGTTCTGCTTCATCAACTTGTATTCCAAGCTCAGTAGCCAACTCAATACCCTCAGATAAATATCTGTATGCTTTCAAACCAATTTTTAATTGATCGCATTGTTTTTGAATTGTATCGATCCATGATTGGTGTTTCGATACAACATTTGCTTTTGCAACTCGCCATTGTTCAAATTGTTCGTACTCATTTTTAGTACAAGCAATAGCACGTGAACGACAATAAGAAGTTCCAATTACATCAAGATAGTATGGGTTATTAAAATCTCTTTCCATACCAATAGCATTGTCATCACTATTATAACTACTACCACTATGTCCTAATGCTTTCATACATTCTTCAACATGCTTTGTTTTATGTGGATTGTCTTTGTTTTCATTTTGTTGTGCATAGATATCAGGGTTGCAATCTTTTGCTTTTAGTTCTTCTCGGTAATATGCAACAGCAAATTTTTTCCCCTCATCACTTGAATACTCACTACCATTTAAATTGCCAAATAAACCAAAATCAAAATGTGATTTTGTTTCTTTTGTATCGCCATCATCATCAACATCTTCCGAGTGTGCAAAGTAAAAACATTTATCTTTGGCAACAACATCACAAGGTTGTCCATACTTTTTTTTGAAGTGTCTTAATGTTGCAACATCATCAACAGGATAAGACCTCTCAACAACTTCTTTTGCAAGATCGTGTGCAACAATATAATGTTTGTCAACATCTTCTCTTGATTGAAGATATGCTTCTCGTTCTTGCGTGTCCTCATTCTCAAACGTGTGTTTGATCTTATTAAAGAGTTTGTTTCTCAACTCAGTATTCATACGTATTTTTGACATTTTTACCTTTCTATTTTTTATTTGCATTTAATTATAATTAACACTTGACAATAGGATAGTCAAGTATTATATTTGATATTCAGCTTCATTTGTAGATTTATCGCTGAACATAATTATAAATCTACGGGACAACTTCTGGTTGCGTTATCTTAATAACCTTTCAGTTACAAGTGAGCAACTAGAACTGATCCCTGATCCA
>VTLG01012490.1_pt1 | contig 14585 bp, 7 predicted proteins | sample 4694571 | NCBI WGS metagenome assembly VTLG01 (sample SAMN12604809, study PRJNA352737) | marine metagenome | biome: ENVO:00000447; feature: ENVO:00000209|ENVO:00000569|ENVO:01000036; material: ENVO:00002151; isolation source: viral sequences binned using virsorter ...
GGCTCCGTCGTTAGTAAATAGTGCTTTGGTTTCAGTACTATTACTCGATTCTATTTTTAATTGACCGCCTTTTAAAATTAAATCACCTGTACCTGTATCTGAAATGTAAGAATTACTTCCATCATGATATATCTCTAGATCTTGACTAGCACCTAAACGTACCTTTCCTGTATCATTATTAATCTGAATATTACCAGATGATAATAGTACTCCATTAACAGAGAAACCGTCAGCACTTGTTTCAGCTTTCTTAGCATTATTATGATAGAGTTCTACATTACCATCATCATGGATATGTATTCCAGCATGACCATCAGCTGTATTTAATTCAATACCACCGGTAGAAGCACCAACTTTTAAAGCACCTGTGTTATTATTAATAAAGCTGTCGGTTCCATCATGGTAGATTTGTAGATCATTACCAGTACCTACTTTAAATACTTGGTTATCATTACCTTTTAGATCTCCAAACCATTGCGCACCGACGCTATTTGTCTCAAACTTCTTAGCGCCATCGTAGTATATTTCTACGGCCCCTGCTGATTTAGCTAGTATACCATTTTCAGAACTCTCAAGTAATATTTGAACATCATCAGCAGCTGTAATAACTACATCGTCACCAGTACTTTTTAAATTTAAATCACCAGTTGTGTTACTTACCCAAGAGTTTGATCCATCATGAAAGATCTCTAGGTCATTACCAGTACCGAATCTAACTTTTTGACTATCTGGATTATCTGCTCTTGCTACTGGGAATCCACCTGCTGTTGAGCCATCATGTACGACAAGGGTTTCCTTATCGGTATCTACAGTAACCTCTCCTTCGGCTCCAGTGAAGCTACTGTGTTGTGACGTAGTTCCACGTCTGAGTTTTAATAGTTTTGCCATTGTTATAGAGTTCCGAAGTCGATTTGTAAGTTGTCACCGCTAATAGTTGCAACCTCAGTAAGGTTTTTATCATTGCAGTCTAGGTGTCCACCTAATTCAGGTGTTGTGTCTTCTACTGTATTTTGAATACCACCTGAAGAAATAGATTCCCAAGCTGTATTACTACGATATTTGAGTATATTATTAGCATCATCATACCATAGATCACCCTCTGAAGGGCTACCAGGAGCAGAAGAAGCTATTTTATACTCATTTGCATAACGGTTTACATCTGCTATAGATCCGCCAACAGTATTGATATTAGAAACATTATTTGCACAAGTCTCCATATCATCTAAAACAGCACTAACCGCCAATGTATTCATATCACTTACAATATCAGCTGTAGCTAATGTGTTCATGTCTGCTACAATATCAGCAGTAGCTAGAGTATTCATATCTGCTACAATATCTGTAGTAGCAAGAATTGCCATATCAGCTACAGCATCAGCAGTACCAAGACGGTTTACACTTGCTATATTATCTGCTACTACTTCAACATGATTACCAGATGTGGTTGTTAAAGCATCACCAATACTACCTAAATCTTCTGCATGTGTTATATTACCAGATACAATTGCTATATCAGTTAAAGTTGACTGAGAAGGAGAGAAGTTACTATAACCATCACCAGCTGATCCATCTCTAACCATCATCGCTTTGTTTGATGATGAGTCGAACCATAAGTCACCTAACACTAAAGCGCTACCATCAGCTCTTTGTGTTGGAGCACCAGTACCTACTTGATAAGTATCCCCATAATGTTCAATAGCAGTTAGATTAGTATTACAACCTATAACACTTGCAATATTAGTACCAACATTACTCATAGCAGTTACGTTAGCACTTGTGCCAAGTAATGCCATATCATCTACTACATCTGTTACAGCTAGAGTATTCATATCTGATACAGCATCGGCTGTACCAAGTCTTCCTATCTCCGTAGCCTTACCAGCTACTACACCTATATCTGTAGCATCACCAGCAACTGCTGTTACATCACTAGCTATACCTGCAACTGTAGTAACATTAGCAGCTACATTACCAACTGCCGTTATATTAGCAGAGATATCAGCTAGAGTGTCCATATCAGACACAACAGCTGTAGTAGCTAAAGTGTTCATGTCAGCTACAACGTCAGCCGTACCTAATATACCTAAATCTTCTACAACTGCCGCAGTACCTAATATAGCCATATCAGCAACACAAGCTGTGGTGCCAAGATTAGCCATATCTTCTACTGCTGCTGCAGTTCCTAATCTTCCTATTTCTGTAGACTTACCTGCTACAGCTCCTATATCTGCTGCATCAGCTGCTACAGTATTAACATTAGCTATATCATTACCGACTGCATTAACATTAGTTATGTTAGTAGCAACTGTGTTAACATTCGCAATATTACTAGCTACGGTTGTAACTTCAGTCGCTTTAGGTGTTAATCTATGGAAAGTATAAGTATTTAATGTCGTAGTTGTTTCTACGATCATTCCAAAGGTAGCATCGTAGGTTGTATTATTAGCTAGTCCAGTGATAGTTACAGTAGAGTTACCTACAGTACCATCTGCAATTGTAGCTACACCGCTTCCATTGGATACGAGATTAATAGATAACGCCTTAATACTGACAAGAGTACCTGCTCCATTATTGATATCTGGATTAGCATTTGGAAAAGAAGTTTCATTAGCTATTGGTACAAAACCACCAACTTCTTCTACTAAATCAATAATTCTATCGTTAATAGCAGCCGTAGTTGCTATAGTCGTATCATTATCAGGGAATGTTTGACCATCTTTAATTGTTTCACTTGTTGAAGCATTGAAGTATCTAGCTTCAGCTGCTTGAGTAGTGAAGAATGATGTATCATTTACAGTATGAGCAGCTTGTTCAGAATTTGTTACAACTGTCCCTGCTGTTAGTTTTGAGGAATCAATTGTATCATTTGCTATTTTAGCACCTGTTATTTGTAAATTACCTATATGCTGAGTATCAATACTAAGATCTGCATAGTGACGAGAATCTAAGGCATCGTCACCTATTTGCATATTACCTACAGCACTATTAGCTATTTTATCCCTTGTTACAGCTAAATTATTTATTTTATCAGTCGTTACCTGTGAATCGCCTATATGTGCTGTATCTATACTTCCATCTACATAGTGCTGACTATCAATTTGATCAGCTTTAATTTTAGCACCTGTTACAGCGTTATCTGCTATTCGGTGTGTTGTTATAGTTGCACCTTGTTCCTCTTGCGATGCATAGAGAAACTGGTCCATATTGTTATTTAAATCTTGCGCACGTATCGAAGATCCTGCAGCAAACACTGCTTTAGCAGTATCTACATCAGTATCTCTAAATAGCCGTACATTATTAGTACCAGACGCTGGTGCGCTATCGAATTTTACTCTTGTAGGTGAGGTTAAAAGGGTGAACGCAGTTGTAATAACGTTATCAACTTCTGCTTTAACATCAGCATCTTTTAGAGTTGGGAAGGTATATTCGAATGTATCCGAGGAACCATTCCCGTTATGAAGATTCTGAGTTGTAGCCATAGATATGGTTGTGTTAAGTTTTTATGTTATTTATTCAGTTGTAATAAAGCACTAGTCTCTTTTAGGGATTTTTGTTCCGCTAACTTTCTACGCCTTTGTTCATCCATCAGATTTTGTACATTAAGATCTTGGCCCATCTGAGCCCAGGCTTGTCGACGTGCTCTTTCAAAAAGTTGTTTAATTTTTATGTTGTGGAAATAAGCCTTCATAGGCTCTGTGTCTCTACGACCACTGTTACGATCCTTAATCATTTGAGCTACAGAAGCTTGAATTCTAGGATCGTCTGCAAGTTTATTAAGTTGCAATTCTAAGTTTTGATTACCAATATATTTCTGATACATCGATCTTATCTCTGGCTGCTCTGTTAGATCAGTTCCGTCAGGACCGTAGTACGTTGACATTCTTAGATCATAACCACTTTCAAATAAGAGTTTTCTACCTGGACCTTGATCTAGGTTTAGAGGTATAGGAATGACTGAATTCCACATCCTCGTTACGAAATCATAATCTCTTATTGGTTTTCCATTAAGCATATCATACTTAACTGGAAGAGGTTTACCAGCAATATTTTCAGTTATTAAGTTTCTGTTACGTATAGCATCACCCCATCCAGAACCAAGTTCCCTCATGTGTGGTGTAAATAGCTTACCTATTTCATTCCTAAGACCAGCTAGAGGTACTGTGTTGTTTAATAAACCAGCAATAACTCTATTTTGTTGTCCAGGTCTTCCTGCGAAAAGGTCTACCATTTGTTGAAGCCCTTGTAAATAAGACTTACTTACTGCAGCTTGAGCGATAACGAGTGACATCTTTTGGAATTGATCCTTTGTCCACTCTTCTCCCATTAACTGACTATGATCACCAACGTCAGCTATACCAGATAAGATTTGGTTGAAAGGTTCCATTGAGTCGTATCCGACCCATACTCCACCGATGTTTATACTCCTAGGCACCCAGCCCGCATCTAACCAGACTTGCCTTTTTTGTCTGTCAGTAGGTCCATTACCAGTTAATCCACCATTCAAGAAGTGCATAGAAGCCATGGTCATTATAGAACCACCAATGACTAATCTACCTTGTTGCAATGCCTTAGCATTCATTAGGTCTTCAGGAGAATTAATACCATATTTAGCAACGCTACTTAAATCATCTACATTAGCTCTAGCTATATCATTGAATTCTTTGACAAGGAAATTGAACCCTGGGGTGTGTTTAGCTGTAAGGGTTAATCCATTGACACCAGTCCTAGCAAACAGGAAGAAGGGTTTTGTCCATGGTTGCCTCTGCATAATGTCGTTGAGACCTTTAGAGAATCCTCTGAGATCTGTTGTTAATGTAACTTCTCTCTTAGCTGCTTCTACAGCTTCATCTAATATATTACCGTCTGCGTCTATTATTTGATTAAGGAATCTATTCTCTGCATCTCTTAGTACATTTCTATCAATAGTAGTAGTTCTACCAGGGTTAGCGTTTTCTATCGCTTCTCTTACTGCTTTCTCTTTAGCCCTTGATCTAGCTAAGATATACCCAAAGGTATCATCAGTAGCTGCCATGATCTTAGTTGAGTAAGTAAGGAACTTATTATCGTTCAAACCTCTAGCCATGTTAGCCATGTAATAAGCAGCTTTATCACCTAAAGTTGCTTCACCACTATTCTCTATCCAGTCACCAAAAACTTTCCACTGTTCATCTCCTCTAGTATATTCAGAGAATCTTGATTTAACAGTAGCTACATCTCCAGCCCAATATGAATTAAGTCTGGATTTGAATAGTTCAAATGCTTCAGGAATTGATTCCCTCATAGCATTAACAGAAGCCATCGAAGATCGTAGTGTAGCAGCGTCTCCAGTAAATGGGAAACGTATGGCCGCTCCAACGGTCTGTGAGATGGGTCTAAGGAACGTTGCAGTAGATGTACCCATAATAGCCCTCATAGAGGTCTTAGGGCCGCTCAGGATGCTATTAACCATAACACCTTGAAGCTCTTTAATTAAGACACCAGTCTTAGGTGTACCATTAAAATCACCACCATATAACTTCCTACGAACCCAAGCATCGAAGTCTTTGATGTTGTGGATCTCTTTAGATTGAGATACTACCTCGAAAATAGCTTTAAATAGGTCATCATCGTCTGCTTCTCCTGCAATTTTAAATGCAAGGCGGAACCCATCTATCGATTCCTGCACCTGAGATTCAAGATTATTTCTAATAAATCCAGTTTGTTGTGCTCTGAGAGTCTTAGGATCATCAAATCTAGCGCCTAATGCCCTGAACTCATCGGATTGTATCAGTCTTGACCTCTTAGTTTCTGTGACAACAGCGATTAACTTATCAAATAACGCCTGACCTGGACCACCTGCACTAGCTAAATCACCAATATCAGCGACTTCTCTACCAACAATACCTAAATCACGTATTTCACGTAGTAAAGATCCTGCTAATAAGTCACCAGCTACGACATTTTTAGATGCCCAAGCTACCATTTCATCAGGTGTTCCTTCAAAATATCTATGAGCACCTTCAAAATACTCTGCTAAATACTCTTCTGGGCTTAAATCAGCAGCTTCTCTACCTAATCCAGTCCGTTGGAAAGTTTCAAGTGCATCACCAGCTACTTCTTTTAAAGTAGTCCTAGCAGCATTTAACTCTCTCATAGTGACTTGCCATTGAGCGCTACTAACTAAACTCTTATATACTTCAGCTACAAGTTCACCACTCATGCCACTTGTTTGGACATTACGATGTAATTGAGCAGGTGTAGTAACAGAACCAGGTGAACCATCTTGAGATCCCCAATCTGTTCTTACTTTAGTCTGAGATGCTTTAACCTCCATGATATCATCTTTAGAGGTTGGAGCAGCTTGCCATGAATCAGCAGCTGGTTTATTCTTGTGAGCTCCAAACTTTGTACCTAACTCTTCTACTTCTATTTTACCTTTCTCTATAATTTGATCTGTTACACTTTTAGCTCTTGCTGCACCTTTGGCTATCATTCCTTCTGGTAATGCATTCTTTGCTTTACCCATTACCCGGAATAAACCATCAGCTAGTGTACCAATACCAGCACCTTCTACTACATTCTTGAAGGTTTTAACTATCGGATGATCTGTATCATTAGTAGTAAGAGGTGTATCTATAAAACCATAGCGATCTCTTAATATCTGTAAGCCGTTTGCATCCTGTGAGTACTTAGACACTAAGTCTGTAGCAACACCGACTGCAGCAGCTCTAGCCCATTGATTGGCTACTAGACCGCCAACAGCTGTAACAACTCTACCAGCTCCAATAGCTGTAGCTCCAACTCCTAATACAGGAGCTGCTTTAACAATAGCTACACCCATTGAACCGAAGTGTGTAGCACTACGTATGAGTCCTCCCCACCAGGTTTTAGTTTCTATAGGATTAGCATCGTCTACAAAGAAATCATCCCATTCAGCAGTATACTTACCACCGTCTTTAGTTTCTTCTTGCATTTCTCCGGTGGCAGTGTCTATAACACGTTCACCTAAGGTTGCAATAGAGGATGCTGTATCTTGTAGACCACCACCGAATGCAGACTGAAGTTCTTTAACAACTCCACCTACACCCCAATCCTCTCGATTTCTAGGGTCTTCTTGCTCAGCTTTATACTGTGCATCTTTAGCTTCAGCAGCTTCAGTTGCCGCAGTTCTTTGTTCTATGTTTTGTGTTTCTTGATCGAGGTACGTTCTATCAGCCGTAGCTGCTTCTTGTAACTCTACCGCATCAACGTCCGCTTGATTGATTTCTTCTTCGGAGTAGTTGCGTGCGTAACTATCTGTCATTGGACACCCTCGGTGACGTATTCTTTACTGTAATCTGTTTCTGTATTTGATCTTATCAAAGTACCCTTAGGCGTAGGATTATGAGTAAAGAGTCTTCTAACTGTTGGATGGTATTTTTCTATTCTTTGTATTTGGTATGGTTTCGGTAGTTCTTTACCTGTCTGAGATTTATACTGTAAATTAGCTACATCCCATCCAGTTAAATAACTATAATTATTTGCTATTTTACGATAGTAAGAAGGTATTTGACCTTGACCTGGATTAGCAGCATATTTCTCTAGTTCTTTATAATAAGGCTCACTATCTTTAAGTAGAACAGTGGCTAGTGTATCTCTAGGAGAGGTTTTAGTATCTGCAGTCCAACCTGCTTTGAGTTGGTTTCTTGCAGTTTCGAGATCTCTTCTGAATTTACGTGTATCTCTGTCCTCAGAATATAAAGGTATAGCTGCCATAGCAGGTAAATCTTCTTTAAGTAAGGACATAATTTTCCTATGTAGTTCACCTTCTGATCCATCCCAAGCTTCTTTATAGAAACTATAGTAACTATTATATTTGACTTTGGCTCTATCTTTTAAGGTATTGAAATCTAAACTCTTCTCATCTGGTCTACCCATTAAATTATTTAACTGTTCACCAACAGCAGCATGTACGTCACGATCTCTTTGTGTTGCTATGCTTTTACTAATACCTGTACCGGCTGCAGTTTCAGAATACTCTTGCCATTTCTTACGTTCTTCAGCATCATTGATATTCACCCAGTCCTGCCGTTCAATAGGTTGAGAAGTAGCTTTTTTATACTCTAGTGTATCAATATAATCTTGATCTTCTTTAGCTTCCACTGTTAGTAAATTCTTTACATACTCAGGCATTTCATCTTCAGTGATACCTGGTATGTTATTACGTATTTTAGCTAGTATAGTACGTTTATCAGCTTCTGTGTATGGTCGTTCCTTCTCACCTTCCTTTAGTTCTTGAACAATTTGGAAAGCTTGTGCTTTTCTTTGATTAGATTCTTGCTGCCTTATCTCCTCAGATAATGTAGCTAATTCTGCACCTAAACTTTGGAACTCTTTAAAAACAGTTAAATCTACAGGTTCCTTAAAACCTTTATGATCAAATTTAAATTTAGATAATTGTATTAATTCACCTGGTTTTAATTGACCTGATCTTACTAAAGCAAATAATCTTCCTTTTAATGCAGTCCTAGCTTGTCCATAATCTCCTTTGAAATTACCGACTTCTATCAGCATTAATTCATGAAGCTTTTCACCTAATGAACCATGCTTTGCTGAAACTATTAATTGATCATCATAACTTTGTAACCTAGCATTAATGTATTCAGCTTGTTCTTGCTTACGTTCATTCTGTAAAATTGTATTAATTTTCTGCTGTCTTTGCTGAGTAACATGCTTTTCTAAAAATTCAGCATTAGCAAAACTGATATCACTAAGACCTTCTTGCTCTTCCCATCTAGCAATTAACTCTGTCTTCTCACTACCTGTAGCTGCACCCCAATGAACGACTGAACCATCTGCACGTTCAACGGTATATGCAAATGAACCATCTTCATTTTGACGATTCATTGCATCATATAAATTACTTTCGTAATTAACTACATGCTGTTTAAGTAGACCTTCTTTCCAAACTCTTTCTCTCCATCCAGTAAGGTTTCTTAACTCCTCAGCTAATTCAGGATCTCTTTCCTCTATTTCGCTAGCTAAATGTTGATGATAAGTATAATCACCTTTTATTTTCTCATCTTGATTATTCCAGTTACGCAGACCTTGCCAGGTAGCGCCTGAAGCCATCCTTAAATTAGCTGCTCTATTTCTGTATATACTCTCTCTTTTCTCCTGCTCCTGTTCCATATGCTGAGCCATGGTTTTGGAGAATTTAAACGCGTTATTAATAGCGTTACCCATATGCTTAGCATTAGCTAGACGCTGCTGGTCATTGACCCTAGCCATCTGCTCTGCTCTTGCGAAGCCTTCGTTGATCTCACCATAGACCTCTTTCATTCGAGGTACATAATCAGCAGGTGCTTCGTAACTAAAGGTGTCGTATTCGTTCACTGCTGGCATTATGCTACCTCCCTGAATTCAATGTCAATCTTGTTGTAATCAACACCAAGATAATTGTCGGGTGTTTCTCCTACAGCATCTGGGAATATCTTTTCAACTTCATCAACCATAGCACCTATGTATTGCTTATCGGGATAACCGATATAATTGTATTTATAGATACCAAGACCTGATTTAGCTGTTCCTATTCGTTTAATATTTTCTTTGAGGGATCTTTCAGAAGATTGTAAAGTAGCATACATACCAACTGCTTGGCTTGCAAATCCAAAGATATCGCTAAACATAGCCATACCTACATTCTGCATAACAGGTTTAGGTGGTGCAACATCTGTAACAGGTTGGAATGAAACTTTAGCAAACTCTCTTTCTCTGGCGATCTTAGCTCTTTCTCTAGATGATCTAACGCCTACCATGAAATCATCTCTAGCATCTGTTAAAGCTCTTTGATTTTTAGTATAGTATCTACCTAAGGCTGCTTTCTCTAAAGTACCAATTCTACGAATGCTTCTTCCTTGCTGGCCAGAAGCCAGAAGATTCCCAAACTGACTGTTTTGGAATAGTTCAAGCATTTTTGCATGGTTTCTTCCCATAACTTCTTCCTTAACACGTCTTAGTCTGACTTGGCCTCTATCCCAGGCTTGGGTCATACCTTTGTGTATGCTGGCTGAAGCTTTGGCGTATTGTATTTTAAGTTGGTTGTAGATACTAAGCTTCTGCATATGCTTCCGCTTACGTACCTCTAATTGGTATTCATACTGCCTTTTGGCATTTTTATTAGCTGCTCTGGCAGCTGCTGCTCCTGCGCACACGGCAAAACTCGATAAAGGGTAACTTGTTGGGTCCGAATTGAAACTCCCTTAGGAATTTGAACCCTAAAAACTTAAGTAATCTCATGTGTACACGGTTACGTTTGTCAACCACATTCCATAGAAGTGGTTCTTCACGACCATCAATGTAACGTTTACACTCTCTTGAAAACTTGATTGGACCTTCATAGATAGCATCTGTACAGAGCATCCATATCAGACCTCCTTCCTCAACACCGGCCATTCCGGCAGTCCTGCCGCTAGGCGCTTTGAAGCAAATGCAGTCTCCTTTTGCTGCTTCAAATACTAAATAAGGTAGGGGGTCTAGTCCATGGCCTTCCATGATTTCTCGTTTATCAGCTGGAAGTAAATTAGAGGCAACTTCAACAGCTGCCTCAATGTCAATTGGGTGAATGTATTTAGACACGTTGGTAAAATTTTGGATTGTAATCACCTTCCCAGGACATTGATAACAATGTGGCTGGTGATGCATGAGTGGATTTAAGGGTTAAAGTAGTGTTAGTATTTCTATCATAAATTGGTATAGTTTTTATTGACTCTTCAGTGAATTGAACCTGGTTAGCACTGTAGGCGTCAGGTACAATAGGTTCCCAAACCTCTGTATAATCAGGTTTACCTTTACGTTTTAATACAGTTTCATATAAACCAGAAGCTCCTAAATTCAATTTAGCTCTATGTATAATTAACGATCCTCGTGTATCAGCTCTCCAAGATTCACCTTCTTGTCTAGTAACATGTATAGTAGGAAATTCTACTTCATAATCAAACAAATATCCAAGGTATAAATTATTTGCAGGAGTTATGGTAGTATCATCTGTTGGATCATGTGGAGTTTTAGGATTATTTTGATCTTCCAAATATGTTTTCCAATTACCAGTTAATTCAACTGTACTACCATTAAGGGTAGCATTAGCTGTCATACCTTGGAATGTATCATCACTAGCTGATGGTACTACATATACAGCGAGCTGACCAGAGCTATTATTAAACCCTGTAGGAAGAGTAAAAGTAGTTTTATTTGTTGTGGCATTATACGTTAAAGCGGTTGAAGCAACTATAGCACTATTATCTAAATGAACTCTATAAGTTACATCATCTCCTGTACTAGCAGTTTGCTTATCATCAGTAACAAGACGTGAATCGTCTAACATTTTTATGTCAAATCTTTGTATGACATCTTTAGAATTATTCCTAACTATTGCATAGAAGCTGTCATCTAAGATAGCATGATACTGTATATCTCCACTTAATTCCCATGTAAACCATGACTGCTGGATTCTCTTTTGAGGAGCATTAAAATATTTGAAGGCATATAATGTGGACGTATTTTTTTCACTGAAAAATATAATTCCATTCTCTCTTGAAATAGAGATATGATTCAAATCATTATTAAATAAATCACCTACAATTTTACTTTGTTCTATAACGTCAGGTTCTCCCTCACGCTGAACTTTAGCAATTTCAAAGAATCTCGAATACTTACCAGCATTATCTAACCATCCTACTGTAGTACCTAATGAAACTGGATTAACTTTATGGTTATAATTATAAGTAGATATACCATTAATTTTAACAGTCTGAGGGTTTAAAATATCACTGTCTGTTGTAACTAAGAATTGTTGATTCTTCGTAAATAACAATAAACCTGAGTTTACTTGTACTGCATCAAAAACGTCTGCAGGATATACCGATCCAACTGAAATATCTATAGGGTCAGTCACTGCATATGTTACAGCAGTTTTTGGCCAAAAATCGAAGAAGGATCCAGGTCTAGACATAATAATACTTTCACCAGATAGCATTACTAATCTATTCCTAAATAAGCACATGTTCATAATTTTTTTGCCAACAAAACTTGGCTCAGGAACAGTACCTGTTTCAGTTGAAGAATCCCATGATCCACAAGTACAATTCTCCCATGCTGGATTTTCTACAGAGAAATAAATTGCACCAGCTGTACCTGTCTTTGTACCAGACCCATCGTCTTGTCTACGTACAAGATCTATAGGCATAGTATCTTTATCAAATTCTATCTTTCTACCAGGTTCAGCACACTCGTCCCATGTACCTTTACCATCATTATTGTTCTCACCACTGAATTTCACATACCAGTCATCTTCATCTGTTTCAGTATTTTTAATTTTAACTACATAACCATGTCTACACTGTTGCGGTAAATCTTCTATATCATCCACTGTTTTTTGAATGATATTCATTAACGCACCGTTAGGTGTTGATCCATTAATCTCAGCAGTATCAACGATATACAACCCTGTACCTATCATTTTAACATTATTAGTACCTGCCGAACTATCGTTAATTAAATTACTATCATTAGCATTTAGACCGTTACTATACTGACCTATAATAGTTCTGATTTCACCTAAGATACTATCAGCTGTAACAGTTTGAGAATTATCAAATGGAGTTGGCTTAGGTCTGATTAAACCAGTAGCATCAGTACCGTTCATTGTTGCTTGTACTCTAATCTCACTATGAGCTTTAACGGTGACAGCATATTGAGCGTTATTCAGCCAGACATAAAATCTTTCACCTGTCTTCCAGCCTTCACCACCATATAATAAATCATGTGTGGTTGTATAACGGCATTGATAGTCAGGGTTTGATTGACTACCACCTTGAGCTACGGATTGACCAGTAGTACTAATCCTAAAGTAAAGATTTTTACCACCGTGGTTACTTACGACAGCGTTATTATTAGTTGTATCATAAACTGTGGTAGACCATGATGTAGCGTTAGCTTCTCCCCCTTCGTCACTAGTATTACTATAAGTTACATCAGCATCTATTGAAAAAATTTTTGTGCCAACATTTGGGCAGTAAGCATCTTGATGATTGGTTGCTGCATTACCACAATATGAAGTGTAACCAGTATACCCTGGTTGAGTACCAGTAGGAGTGAACACACCAGTATCATCCTTACAAGAATTCTTACTATCTCGTACTCGATCTACTTCAATACGAGTAGCAGTCGTATAACTAATTAAATCATCATCATCAAATAAATTAACTGCATACTGACTTGAGTAAGATACTTTTTTTAAATCTATAAATAATTGCTTACCCCAAGAGCCTAATGGTTCTACAGTATTAGACATAGCTACTGTAGTTTTAGGATGAGAATCACTACCATTATTTTTTAACGTAGCTCTATTCGTTATATAGGTATGATCATTAAGAGTTAAGGTTTGTATGTCATCATCTGCATGATGATTTAAGTATAGTTTCTGAGCAGTTTCTCTACCAGTACCTTGATCATAGATAACTGGTACAGGTGTACCATCAGAACATTTCCACATTCTAACATCACCAGTTTTAGCTACCTGTCCTATATACTGCTCATTCTCATCTCTATAATAACTAAACCATTTCCCATCACTTACAGAATCTGGATCATAGTTAGTACCACCAGGTATATTTAATGTACCTGCATCACTTATACTAGCTACTAATCTACCACCTGGACGTTTCTGTAATCCATAGGTTACATCAGGAAAAACATTTTGTGCCTTATTTACCTGACCAGGTATTTTCATTTCGTCAGCTTGTTGCGAAATTCCACCAGTATATGATGCTACTGTTTGTGTAATTGATGCCATTTAACGCCTCATTGTAATATACGGTTTGTATGATCTGTAGTTACTTTCTTGTCCTAAACCGAAGTATGATGGGTTACCCATATCGCATTCATATTCCATACATGCAGCTCTAGATTTAGCTTCATCTTGAGATAGTAATTGAGTTAGTTGTGGATTTGCAACTAATTGAGCCGAAGCTCTTACTGCAGATCTATAAGTTATATAGCGTTGGAATACATTAGGTAAATCTTCAAATTTATATAATGAGACAACATCTAGGTAAACATCTCCACTAAATTCATTAGTATGATCAATCAAATCATATAACTTTCCATCTCGGATAACAAGATCTTTAGTCTTATCTGAAAGTCCATCATGTAATGTATATCTTAATGTATTAGCAGGTAATGTTATATTCTTGTTAGCGTCAGGTGATACTTTAACATGTTCTTCTGTATTAAAATGCCATCCTTCATTTTGTACATCTTTATTGACTTCGGTCAATATATTATATATGTACGATACTTCAGGATTTGTAAAATTAAGTGTTGTAATTGGAGACTGACCGATAGCTCCCAAGATTGAGTTTACTGCGGACAGTTCTGTGTCGTTATCAATTGTCGAGGTAGCCATAAAGATTTGTAAATAAAAAAAAGGGGGTCGTAAGAACCCCCCTTATGTGAATAAATATATAGGTTAGAATGCTTGTGCTACACCAGTGTTTGGAGCAATACCTGCAATCAATTCAACAGCAGCAGCTGGGTTTAGAGGAGCGGCTCCCATTGCCAACCTACCT
>VTLG01015216.1_pt1 | contig 14584 bp, 21 predicted proteins | sample 4694571 | NCBI WGS metagenome assembly VTLG01 (sample SAMN12604809, study PRJNA352737) | marine metagenome | biome: ENVO:00000447; feature: ENVO:00000209|ENVO:00000569|ENVO:01000036; material: ENVO:00002151; isolation source: viral sequences binned using virsorter ...
ATAAAATATTCAAGATGTTCTAGTTTTCCCATTGACTTCATACCACCTGAGAACATCTTTAAGCCAATGTAAAAAATTACCAAACCCAAAAGGGTTTGAAAAATGGGATTATTAAATTCCATGAAACCACCCTTTTTGTATTTCCAATTATCATAAAGTTTTCTATCTTTTTTTCTCATAACAGATTATTTAGTAGATGAGAGTGCTACAGTCATCGTGTCCTCGTTTTTATCGACACCACTGCTGACGGAAGACGAAACCCGCCGATGTGGTTAATGGTCAGTAGTCACCTGCGCCGCCCCAGCATCAGCACCCTCATTTTCTCGTGGTGTGGAATATCCATCCTTGAACCATCCATCACCTTTTAATATAAAATTCATTTGACCGGGTATGAGCTTATGAACACCTCCTTCTTCCTCACAACCCTTGCATAAGGTTAATACGGGATCAGAAAACTTTTGAATTTCTTCCCACAAACAATTACATTTATCACATTTATATTCGTATATTGGCATTTATCTTATCCACATTTCCCATAATTTATCTTCTTGTTTTTTACTCATTTTACCGAATATCCTGCTCCACTTATATCTATACAATCTAAAAAATTGATCTTTTTCTCTTTGTTCGTTTGTTCTGTCTATTATTATGGCGTCCTTTCCACCTCACCATCTTGGATTTTTTGAAATACAACTCCTACAAAAAGTCCAAAACCGAACATAAATAATCCCATCCACTTATGGGTATCTGACATTTCATGTATTATTTGAGTACACATATCGTAACTTTCCATGTTATCCTTTCAATTTAGTTTCAAATTCACGTAAACGCCTATAGACACTCATTAATTCAATAATGGTAGGCCACGCCTTTAATAGATATTGCATCGATCCTTCTACTCGACCAAATGCCCTTATTATTTGTTGCATTACACCTAGAGTCATTACTCCTGCAACTATTGCTGGTGCTAGGAATACATACGCTGATAATACATTTGCTTGTAAGTACGCCATTCGACCAATATTAAAATATAGATAACGCAAGTAACTTAAAAAGTGAATCTTACGAACATCTTCAAAAAACTCCTCAATTTTCTTTGGTCTAACTGTTCCATCATCTTCGGCAATGACAAGTATTTTTCTATATGCCGCTTCCTTTGCTTGTATATCATATTCTATACCAACTAGACGTAATATCCACCCCAATCCAATTAAAAAGGCAGTACCACCTAATGTCCAAAGTAACGCTCCTGTAATCAATCCATATTCCCATTCACCAAAAAAGAATATTGGAATACCCATTGACAATCCAAACAATATAGGAATAAACTGAACCAAAACCATAACTGATTCAATTAAAGATGTTCCCAAACTTTCCATTATACGAGTAAATTTAATCGTATCTTCTTGAACCCTTTGTGATGCCCCTTCTATTGTTCTGGCTTTCTCATACACACTATGATACCATTCGACCATTGCGGTACGCCATCTAAACAAAAAATGAGCCGTAAAATAACTTATTACAACATAGAGTCCAACATATATTCCTGCAAGTGTAATAAATGAAAACAAACTATCAAAATATTCTCCTATTGTAATTGCGTTCGGAGTCGCAAGTGCTTTTTGAATCATATCATAAAAGACACCAAACCATTCATTTATCTTTACATCAATCTTTACTTGAACCCAAAGTGATCCTAAGATTATTATTGAACCAAGCCAAGACCACAACCACCATTTTTTATTTGTAAAAAATCTAAACATAATAACCTTTATTTCTAATCTTCAGGAAACCTAATTATCGGATTGTCACTCAAATTAGGTTCACCTCTATCAAAAAATTTAAAATATCCATGTTTGCATCCACCTAATCTCACTTTCTTGTGATATTCTTCATCAACAAGTGTGCCTTCTTCATAAGGACACTCTGCGAAAAAAGGTGTCATCCTATAAGGCCATTTACTTTTATCTGAAAAACAAGAACTCAACAATAACATTACTACAAGTAATGTTAATCTCATCCGTAAGGCCTTTTTTCTTTATTTAATATTATATTATCTTCATCTACACATTGTCGATAGGGTTTTTTATAATCAGCATTTTTCCATGATATAGTTCCTCTTTTCAATCCCCATCTATTTGATTCCCAAAATCCATAACAACCAGTTCCATCTGTATTTGTAAAATTTGTTGTACAACCAACCATCCATATCGCCATCATTATAAAAATTAATAATAGCTTTTTTTGCATTTGTTCCTTTATTATTGTTGTGTGTCTTTTGGCTCAAGACTTGTTTCATAGTCCCACTCATAAAAACCAATATCACCACCAATAGTAAAACCGCGCCTTGCATTTTCAACTTCTCCTTCTTCTCCCGGTATATTCATATTATCATCTTCACCTAAAACCATAAATGAACCTTCTTCTGCCTTTTTCTTAACACCTTCTAATGCATTATGTTTATCTTTTGAATATACTATTTGATATGCTCTAGGTACATTATCTCTACCTAAAACCCATAAGTAAATCCAATAAGGTTCAGCTATATGATGTTTTAAATACATACCTTTCTTTGGTATAGCAACTTTTGGATAACCTAATATTGAAGTATAGGTATAATAAGTAGATGTTGATAATATTAAAAGAACAGGAATAAACCAAACTAAAAATCTCCAGCTCTTTCTCTGTTCAATTAACAACCAAAGACATACTGCAGAAAGTGCTACTAAACCAAAAACTAAAATCCCTATCATTACCATCCCCTTTCTGGATCATAATCACTATCTGCTCCACCATTAGGATGACTGCCTGGACTAACTCCGATATATGTTCCTCCTTCTGGTTCATCTTCTATTATATCTGGAGCCGTTACTCCAACGTGGCGTTGATATGGAATTACGAATTTCTTTTCTTCATATTCAAAATCACCAATTTGATCTCCATCTGGATCTATTGTAAACCTAACAAAAGTCTCTTCTTGTCCTTTACGGAAAAACTTCTTTTCTCCTACCCACATAATTTTATAAGGATCAACTCTATGTAATTCTATCTTCACAGTTAAAGGTTCACCTTTTGAATCAATTTTTCTACTAGGTATATCATTACTATTAGTAGTTAATTGTCCTAATCTTGTCCACTCTCTTGCCGAATAATAATGAGCATTGATAATATACTCGCCTGGAATAATACCACGGATAGTAACTACTTCTCTGTTGATGTTTACTTTTTTTGTTGTTCCATCTTCATATTTTACAACATCATTTGCAAATCCCAAATCGTCTTTATCCAAATACATAAAGTTTACTATAGGTAATCTAAAGTGTACTTTACTTTGAGTAGGATCTTGTACATAGAGATCAATATCATCTGGTTGATCATGATCCCACTCCATAACAACAACAAATTCGGCCTTTCGTTCAAAATCTTCTTTTTTAGATTCGGGCTTTATAAGTAAAAACGCCACAATAAAAAGAAAGGCAAATCCGACAAGCACATTGAACAACATATCGGTAAACCCGATAGTTGACTTATATTTATTTTTATCGAACATTGTCTAACCTTGAAGAAGTTCCTGTTTGCTCTCACCAACTTCATAATTCACTAATTGTATTTTAATAATTATTGAGGAAACTAATCCTGTCAAGGTTGTATATAGTGCAGTAGACATCCCCTTTGCCATTGATGCAAGGGCGTCTTGTAATGTTTGTGTATTGGAAACATCTATATTTTCAAATGCTGTTCCTAACATATACAAAAAGCCGGTTACTGTTCCAACCATTCCTAATGCAAGACAAGTTTCAGCAACAAACCATCCAACATCGATTTTGTCATCAATGACAGAGTGGTTTTCTAAATTATAAGTTTTTCTTCCAATCCAAACTGAGGTAAATATAAAAATAATAATAATCAGGAAACTAAGTTTAGTAACATCAGCATGATATAAGAGTGTATGCAAGTCGAAATGATACGATGTTCCAAAACCTATAAGTACCAAGCAAACTATTAACCACCATTTTAAAAGTTTTGTTCCTATTTTCATTGTACTCCTTTTCTTTCTATCTAATATTTATCTATTTTTTCATCCTCCTCCCCATCATAAATCACATTGAAATCATAAGAATCTTCTATTTCTTCAATATGCCAGCTTTTAATATTTTTGTTCTGGCGTCTTTCTTTTCTTCTGATTTTTTTATCTTTTTTAACTTTGAAGTCGTCCATTTTTCCTTTGCCATAGTATCTGTTTTTTTCTTGCGTTTTTAAGTTTTAAATCTCCAGCATATTCTGTATATAATTTACCTAACATGTGATCATATTCATGTTGAAAACACTTTGAAGGCAAATCAACAAATGAACCACTCAATTTAACACCTTCTTTGTTTTGAAACTCTGTTTGAATTCCATACGCTCTTTCTACTGCAAAAAATAATCCAGGAAAAGATAAACATCCTTCTTTAATATATGTGGTCTCTGGTGAATATGTAACTATTCTTGGATTAAAACAAACTACTGCATCATCATTAAATCTCATCACAAATACTTTTAAATCAATTCCTATTTGACATGCAGATAGACCCATACCCTCATATTTTTGCATTGCAGTCAATAACTCTTCTGTTAATTTTTCTGGGTCTTCTTGAGGATTATCAAAATCAAAAGGAACTGCTCGTTTCTTTAAAATGGGATCATCTTCTAATACTAGTTCTCTCATATTATCCTTGAAAAGTTTTTATGTTTTTCAAATTTTATAACATCTTTAAATTTGTCAAAGAGTACATCACCCTTATGACTAATAATAAAAACGTTTTGTTTTCCTGTTAAATGGTTGAGAATCTTTAAAAATTCATCTGTACCATTAGTATCTAGTGAACTATCAAATACTTCATCTAAAATCAGTAAATTTGTATTTACACTATTCTTCATCTTAGCAATAGTTCGCCAAGTGAAAAGAAGTGCCAAGTCAATTCTCATTTTTTCACCTTCACTAAATGAATCATAAGTAAATTCATCTCTATGCCTTGATTTAATACTTTCTTCAAATTTTTCATCTAAATTAAAAGATACAAAGAAATCCATTGAAGCTAGATACTTATTAATCAATGTATTCATTATTGGAAGATACTGTTTAATGATACGTGTTTTGATTCCTGTATCTTTCAATAAAACTGTTGCAGTTTCATATAACTGTTTCTGTCCTGATAATTTTTCTAACTGTTCTACACATGATTTAAATTCATCCTTTAACTCTTTTAACTTTTTGATCTTTTCATCAATGTCATCTTCTCTACCTTCTATTTCTTTAATTTGATCTTGTAATTTTTTAATATAACTACTAATGGCCTGGACTTGTACTTGATAAGTACCTATAGATGTTTGTATATTTGTTACTTCTTCTAAACGTTTTTTTAAATCTTTGATTTTATTACCAAGTTCCCATAACCCACCTTTACTCTGATGCATTATTCCATGATGTGCAGATATCATCTTAGTTTTGTGTTCCTCACTTAATTCTTGGCTACAAGTAGAACACGTATCATTTTGTTCATAAAATTCAATTTCTTTTTCGGCCGCCATCATCTTTCGTTCAATACCATCTTGATATCCTTCTAACTCTTTAAGGGTTTGTGCCGTCTTATCATTTGATATTGAATCCATCAACTTTTGTATTTTTGTATTTAATGAAGTCATTTCTTCTTCATTTTTGGCAATATCACGCTCATTTTGTTGAATCTGATTTTTCTTGGTCTTTTTTATATCATTAATTACTTCTTCAGTAGTACTAATATGTCCGGCAGATAATTTTCTATTAACTTCAACATTTTGTTGTTCTTCTTTATTCTCTGATATTTTATATCTTAACAACCCATTCATTACAGAGAATATTTGAATATCAAGTAAATCTTCAACAATACTTTTACGATCTTGAGATTTCAATTGCATAAATGGGATATAGTGGTTTGCTCCCAATAAAACAATTTGAGTGAATGACTTGTAGTTCAGTTTAAGAATTGTTTTTTCAAGATATTCTTGTTGATCTTGAGTTTTAGCATCTTGATTTAATCTTTGTCCATTAACGAAAATTTCAAAGATATTTTTCTTGATCCCTCTTCGGACCATATAAGATTTACTACCAACTTCAAACTCAATCTCTACTAACAGTCCACCATCATTAATAGAGTTGATTAATTGAGGCCTATTAATTCTTCTAAATGGTTTACTGAATAGACCAAAGCACAACGCATCTAAAACAGTAGATTTGCCTGATCCATTTTCTCCGACAATTAGTGTGGTGGAAGTTTTATTTAATTGAATTTCTGTAAATTGATTGCCGGTACTTAGCAGATTTTTCCACCTAATATTTTTAAAATATATCAAGGTTTAGTATTCTTTAAGTACGACAGGTTTTGAGGAATGTTCAAATCGATAATCAAGATCATCAAAAGAGCTTTTAAGAATATCAATACATAATTGATTTAGGGTTATATCTCTATCATGTGCCGCTTTGGCTAGATGTAAAAGTTCTTGATCTGGTATTTCTATTTCTATATTTGTAGTTTTTTCGCTATCAATTATATCTTGAGCAAATCGTGCTCTTTTTTCTGTCATGTCTTCATCACTCCTTCTTTCATTCCATTCAGGAGCAACAGTATCAGTTTGACCTAAACAACCATCATAGTCTGCAGGAGCCAAATTACGTTCTACTTTGGCTTTTTCTTTTCTTCTTAATTCATCCATATCATAATTAGTCATTTGTTTTCTTCCTTCTCGTTTAAGGCGATCAGCATAAGTTTCCATCATACTGCCTCCACAGTTAGTGCTTCATTATATAGATTACTCATCAACATATTTAATTCTGTTTTATTTTCTATGTTTAATGAGTCTACATATTTACTTAAAATTGTTAAAGTATCTTGAGCTTCATCTATTAATTCATCATCTTCCATAAACTCTAAATCAGAAAAATCTTCAACTACTACTAGATTGGCTACATTTGCTTGATATAACTTATCTAATACAGTATCAAACCAAAAGGGATTTGTTTTCTTTTGAACTACTACTTTTACATGTGTATTTTCATATTCACTATAATCTTTACCTGTCAATGATTCAAAAGTTTCTTCGCTGTCATCATAATATAATTTTCTGAACATTCTATAGGGGTTTTGTATATGCTCTAACTCTCTTGTTTCTGTATCAAAGATATGAAAACCTCTAGGATCTTTATAATCACTCCATGTTATCTCATAAGGATTTCCTAAATAGAAAATAGTTCCATTATCAGACTTATGATGAAAATGACCACTCATAGCCATGTCAAATTTATCAAAAAGTTTTGCTTCTACTCCATCATGGCTCCATGAACCAATATGTTGTTCAAATCCTTTTACTTCTAAATGGCCCATGAGAATTTGGCATTGTGTATTATTAATTGCTTTCATACATTCACCATAATTCTCTTCACATATCCACGGCATCATAAGAATTCCTAGTCCATCAAAATCAACTTCTTTTGGAGAAGAATACATCCACGGTTCAATTTTTCCTTCATGTGAAGTAAATATTTCCTGTATAGAATTTAATTCATTAGTATTTTTATGGAAAGTATCATGATTACCGATAATTATATGAGTATCTACACCCATCTTCCACAAGCGTTCAATGAAATTTGTTCGTAGATCATTCAGTATTTTGAAATTGATAAATTTTCTTCGATCAACAACATCACCTAAATGAATTAATGTTTTGATGTTATGTTCTTCTAGGTAAGGAAAGAATATATTATCATAAAATTTTCTGAAATAATTTAGGAAGGTGAGACTGTCACCACGAGCACCCCAATGAGTATCCGTAATTAAAGCTATTTTCATGCTGCACTCATAAAAAGTTCTAACTTAGATTCTGTCTTTTTAATTGTTTTCTTTTTCTTACTCTTTTCAAAAGTATCTACAAAATCATCAACCATTACTTTAAAATCAGAATTTTCATAATCATTAAGCGAAACTACATTTTCAGTTGAAGTTTCGTAGTCCATATATTCAGGTGAAGATTCATAATTTTGCATACTTTTATATTTTATGTAGAGTTGTTTCTTTTCTTTTTGTATTCTACGAATAAAAGCGTAATAAATTATTTGAGTAAAATAAGCGAAAGGATTATTTGATTTTTCTGGATTGAAATTGTGTATATAATGTAAACAGTTTTCTATTCCATCAGAAATCATATCATTCTTAAATGCATAATTTATGAAGTTTGGTCTGAATGATAACCTTTGAGCTATCTTCAGAAATACTGATCCCAAATATTCAGAGATCATTGGTAATTCTTTACCTTTTTTAACTGCCTCGTTATACTCTTTTTTATATTCGATCATTGCCTCTAAAAATTTAGCATTATCGACATAATGAGCTTTACTAGTCTTTGTTTTTCTTTTAGCCATAATATTATTATATCATAAAATTTGTAGTTGTCAACCTATCTAATTCATGTATCCTTCTGGTTCAAAGTCTGCTAAAATTTTTGACATTTTGGTTAATCCCTGTTCAGAAGTATGTTCATTATCTTCTTTTACTGATTTTAAATAAAAATCCTGATAATCTTCTCCTAATTCAGAAACAGACATAATACATCTTGCCGCTAGAGGCACAAATGTAGTATCTGTAAAAGGTAACCATTTAAGTAATGCTAATTGTGTAGTCTTTTCTTCTTCATCAAATTTCATTAAAACTTTCATTGGCCAATGTAGTTCTAAATAACCATTGTCTTTACTCTTATCATTTACTACTATTTTAGAAAAGATTATTTCACCATTATCTAGTCGTATAACTTTTAAATTTTCGTTGTCTAATTTTATTGACATTTATACCTTAAGTGTAATATTATAAATTTTATACGGAAACTTTTCTTCATCATATATTTTCATTCTATCTTCATGATGTCGATAAGCATAGTTCTTTCTGTTCTTCCATCTTAAATCATCGGCAATGTCATATAGTACAGTTTCTTGATTATTATCTGATAATCGTAATCCTCTACCTATCGATTGTAGATTTCTGATGCGAGACTTAGAAGGAGAAGCGAACACAATGTTATGCAGATTCCTAATGTTGATGCCGGTACTGAATACCCCATAACTTGCCACGATGATGGCATCTCGTTCTGTCTCTGCAATTGCTCTGATTTGTTCTCTGACTTCTGTTTCTGTTCCTCCAAATACGAAAAATGTTTTTCTATCATCATCTGTTTTCTCCTCGATCATATCGTATAAAATACGTCCATGTTTTTTCACTAATCTAAAGAGTAACAAAGTATTACCCTCTAAAGACAATACTAAGTTTCTTATATATTTATTTCTTTTCTCATGACCAACTAAAAATTCTAATTCATCTGCATATTTAATTTGTTTAAATTGTTCACACACAACATCAGGATATTTTAATACTATAATTTCTACACGAAATGGTGCTAATTGTTTTCTATCAATTAACTTCGCTGTTGATGTAACTTTGTAAACTTTACCAAATAAACCCTCTAATACTAATTTGTGAGTTTGTGTTCCATCTAATGTGCCTGTAGTACCAATTCTATATTCGGCGTTCACACATTTAGTCATAATAGATGTAAGTGATTTTGATTTAAATCCATGTGCTTCATCACCGATTACTAACTTATATGGTTCAAACGTTTTCTTATGAAGTTTGTAAATAGATTGCCACGTTGAAATGATTACTTGTTTGTCTGAAACTTTATCTTGTCCAGCATAAACTTGATGACAGTATTTAGCAGAATCCCATCCATATTCCTGAAAGTCTGCATATAACTGTGAAACAAGTGAAGTGGTAGGAACGATTATTAGAGTTTTGGTGTTTAATGCTCGAACTATTAAATATATGATTAAAGATTTACCACTTGCGGTAGGTGATACTAATAAACTTTTCTTATATGATAAGGCGTGATGAAATCCTTCTATTTGATAGTCTCTGGGTTCAAAAGGTAATTTTAAATCTTCGAAAAACTTTTCATTTTTTTCTATCTTACGTGGTTTCCACCAATCACCATCAGGTTTTACTTCATAATTTCTTTTTTCAGCAAATATAAAAACATATTCAAGTAGACCACTATACAATAATCTATTATGAATATTGAATAGTCTAATCTTACCATCCCAAATTTTCATTCGATAGGCGGGCATAAATGTGTGGCCAGGAACAGTAAACGTAAAATAATCACAGAGTTCTTGTGCAACACCCGCTTCACAAGCAATCTTAAGATATACTTCATCTTTCTTAGATATTTCTATTGTATCAATGACCTTCTGTGAAACGTTTCCAATCGATTGCATTTTTAATTAAATATCCTCTATTCGATAATCCTTTTACTATGGCTTCAAGATAATCCACCTTTTCTTCTTGTAGTGATATTTTTTTCTTACCCTCTATTATGTCATCATCAGCATCTATGTACTCTTGTACATCTGCCTTGAGTAACTTATATTGGAATGGCTCCCAATCATACGCCTCTAATTCTGTTGCATCCATTCTTCCTGAAAAATATTCCCTTTTAACTTTCAAGAGTTTACTATGATCAAACCTCATAGTACGGAGTCTTAATCTTTCATCGTGAAAGATAATCAGATATTTGTTATGTAGTTGTGGAATTTTTACTGATTCTTGAGATAGTTCTGTTTCATCAATTTCACAATCACCTGACCATAATTTCTGTATTTCTTCAAATTTCATAATCTTTCAATTTTTTAAGGGCAACCATTGTACCCACTTGTTCAATTATTTCAGCATAACCTTCTTCGACCCATTCGGTTATAAATTGAGTTACACCCACACATGTTGAATCAAAATAATCATGTGCTAGACAATCACCATTCAAATAATTCCAATGATGAATAAAATCTTTCTTAATACCTTCATACGAATGATCTCCATCAACAAATAACATAGACAATGGTATATTTTTCATTGCATGAGAATTGTCTACTCTAATATCTATTCTTTCTTTTTCTTCATAATCATTTAACCAATCATCTACATCAGGATCATGACATCCAGTTACAACATCAACAGAAACCACATTCACATCTGTATTATGTGTTGCTATAGCAAGTAATACAGTTGATCCTCCCCAATACCTACCAATTTCTAATATTGAACCTTCCGTAAGACATGATTGATGTGCATACTTATACAACAATCCCGCTTCATGTAAATCTAATCTAATTATATTTCTTGTTTCTCTAGGTGAGTTAAATAACCATAATAATTTAACAAAATCGCTCTCCATTTACCCTCTTGACAAATCTAAAAATTCATGTTATAATAAGGTGTTCTCGCCAGAGACACTAATATAGGTTAGTTATTTAATAAGTTTTTAACTTTGTATTCTGTATAATTAAATGATACTGTTGCTACTTGATATACTGGATCTGTTGTAGTACTATCAAAAGATACTTCTGATAAAGAGGTTGGAAAGATATCTTTGAAATGAAATTCCATTGTAGCATTCATGGCACTACTTAAAATAGTTAATACTGCGGATGTATATTTGTTTTCTTGACCTGTCATCCATTCAAATACTTCTTGCCAATTTTTCAAATACTCATCAATCATAAAAGTTACATTAAGAGTTTCGTAAGTTATGACTCCCGTATGTCTAGAAAAGTTTTGAAGTTGTGGTGTAGCAAGTACTGCTCCTTCTAATGATATTCCCGGTAGATTAACACTTTGAATAAAAAAAGAAGTATTAGGTAAGGCTCCAACATCAAATTTAAATTGAACATCTGCTAGAGGATTAATATTTTTAGGTTGACTTGCTAAAGCTGACATATTTCCTTTTCATCCTTTGAAAATAAATTTGGTAGTTTTGGGAAAGTATCTCCTAGATAATTAACCCAAATAAACTGTAGAGCGGGATGTTCTTTAACAACTTGAAGAATTTGTTCACCCCATCTATCATATTCACTTCTCATATTTCTATCTCTATTAAAATAATGTTCTGTATTAGTATAGAGATTGGCATAATAATCAACATGGTGGTCAAAACCTAATAGATAAACTTTTTCATAATCATCACAAGTAAAGTCTCGACACGCAACATGTAAGGCTGATGTTCCTGTAGACCACCCTATCACTTCAGAACCTATATTACGAATTTTGTCTTCTTTACCTCTTCTTAACCAAATAATATAGTTTTCTCCTTCAGAACAGTTTTTATCTAGTCCTGAAATATATACAAAATGTTCATCATCAAACCTTCTGTAAGTTTCTTTCTCATTACCATCTAGTCCATATTTTAAACCATCATAAGATTCAGCCGGAAGTAAATTCCATGAATTATGTGTAAAATAACATTTACCATCAAAATCTGATTTAGTAATTTCACTTATTATTCCAGCATCTATGGCACAAATCACATCAGGATTAAAGTCTCTATAACATGCGTTACATCCTATAACTGTTCCATCTAATTTTGATGGATTAATATTTGCTCTACTGGGTCCATTCCCTAATACAAAGACATTTTCAGACATTTCACAAACTCCATTATATACTACTATTTAGTAAGCACAAAAAAAAGGGCGGGCAAAAGCCCACCCTTTAATCTGTATATCCTTATATAAAGAATTACATAAGGTTTGCAACGATAACGTGCCTGTAGTAACGGTTTGCGTTAGCTGTAAGTGCACCAGAACCGGCTCCGTTATTGGCGGATCCAGTATCGTTTGCGAAAGGATTGGAAACAAGACCGTAACGAGTCTTAAATCCGATCTTTGGTTGAAAAGAGTTCTCACCAACTGCACGAACCATTTGTAATGGAACGTATGGGCAATAGAACAGTCCAGCGTCATAAGCACTTGAACCTTTGTAACCAACTGTGAAATAGTTAGTTGCTGCGGAAGGTGCATATGGGTCAACATAGACTTTAAATCGACCATTAAGAGTTCCAACCATGGTTGAACCTGAATCGTCTGGATCAAAAGCATTTCCAGAAGGTGCTCCGGAAAGTTGACCAGCCATTGCCAATGCGGATGCTACATCAGAAGATGTAATCAAGACATTACCTTTACCTCGGCGAGTGTCTTTAGCAATTGCGTTAGCTTCACGTTCAATCTGGAACATTAGACCTTTGAACTTCTCAACAGACCAACGTCCATTAGAGTCAGTATCAAGATCAAAAGTTCCTGCGGATGTAGTATTATGAGCGGCACCTGTTTTTGCGTTAGTGTAAATTGTCCTCATAACCTCACGGTTAATTTCAGCCAAGATTTCACTTGACAGAATGTTAGACAATTCAGTTTCTGCATCCAAACCATGAACGGCCTTGAGGTCTTGAGCGAGTTCAGTTGTATACTCGGCTTTCAGAGCTCTTGACATTGCAGTTACAGTCACTTTGTCGATGGCGAATGCCATTTCAGCAATAGTAACATCTGCTTCTTGTTCTGCTGTGGTTTGTCCAGTACCAGTAGTCATACTAGCATCTGCTGGGTTGCTGTTAGCGGAATGAGTTCCTTTTCCAGCAAAAGATGTGTCGGCTTCTGCGTGACCAGCCTCAACACCAGCCTGAGATGTGTAATGGGATTTCATTGCAAAGATCAGTCCGGTAGGACCAGTCATTGGTTGAACACCACAAACATCATAGGCGATGAGATTAGGCATAGCCCTACGTACCAACGAAATCAAAACGGGATCAACGGTATCAATGTTACCGCCAGTCTTGTTAGCGTGAGCTCCCTCAAATAAAGTACCACTCTGTCCGGCTTCTTCTTTCATTGCGGCTTCTTGGTTTTCCAAGAGAACAGCAGTGACAGCCTTACGATAGTTGTCTTTAATCTTAGGAAGGTCTTCATGCTCCAGGACCGGACCCCATTTTTTCTGTAGGTCTTCAGCTAGGTACATTTTTTTCTCCTATAGGGTTATAAATTAAGAATTATAGCGACGAATCGCTGATGTATAATGTTGCATACTTTCATCAAGTTCCTGTTTTTCTTCTGGAACTTCTATGTTTTCATCAGTTTCAGTAATTTCTGAGGTTACTGCCTCTGACTTCGGAAAATAACTTTCCTTAAGAACATTCAATTTTTCAACGTATTGCTCTGTGTTTTCAAATTCAATACCTTCAGCCAACTTGGCGATTTTCTCCGAATCTGCATCGGCCAAATCTTTAGTTGCTTCTTTAACGGCATCATCCTTCTTAAACTGAGCCAATTCTTTTTGGAGTTCTACTCCACGATTAATTTCTTCATCCAGAGAAGTTTCAAGTTCTTCAACTTTTGTGAATAAGTCGTCAACCATGTCAACTTTCTCTTCTGGAAGATCAATGTAATGCTCTGTGAAAAGAGTTTTGAGTCCAGACATGAAATCTTCAACCAATTCGGAACGAATTCCTCTTTCGATTGCCAATTCATTTTCCTTCATCCACTCTTCTACAACGTAAGTGAGATATCCATCGACTTTTTCAGTAAGTTCTTTTTGGAATTCATCTTTAGAAGCGTCAACTTCTTTTGCTTGCTCTTCCATACGTTTGTTAACCTCGTCAACAACTTTTGCATGAACAGCAGCTTCAAAGATAGTAGATGCTT
>VTLG01001971.1_pt1 | contig 14581 bp, 23 predicted proteins | sample 4694571 | NCBI WGS metagenome assembly VTLG01 (sample SAMN12604809, study PRJNA352737) | marine metagenome | biome: ENVO:00000447; feature: ENVO:00000209|ENVO:00000569|ENVO:01000036; material: ENVO:00002151; isolation source: viral sequences binned using virsorter ...
CATTACTGGTGCAAAGTCTGATCTAGTCATGGGTGGATAAGATACAGTAAAACTAAATCTTTGCCCTTGCACTTGCCTTCTAAAAGTCTTGCCACTATCTGTTTCACTAAGCAAAGTCTTTTGATTGCTTCTAATATTAATAGCTGTAAAATTAGTTTTTGGTAATGCTCCACTCATACTATCGCCATTTTACCCTTTTCATTCATAGCACTATTGATAAGATTTACTATTGTTCCACGACTATTTACAAGTAATTCATTAAAACCTCTAGCATCAACAGTATTAATATTAAAATTGACTGTAACTTGTTTGCCCATATTATCTAATTTATTATTAGGCACTACATTTGATGCTCTATCTGGTATCACCATTTCTGGACCTGCTTCACCCACCATATAAGGTTCGCCTTGATTCATACGACCACCTAATCTACGACCAGTGTATTTTGTACTTGCAATCGTAGCAACTTGTGCCACACCAAAAGCACCTATTGCTATCGCCAAAGGTATGCCGAAAGGACCCATTGATAATGCTTTGCTTACACCTTGAGCAGTGCTTATTATAGCATCTTTGATAGCAAAAGCTTTATTAAGTTCAAAGGCTGTTCTATTATGTTTAGATAACTCCCTTAATGCTTCACGACCAGTTTCTTTTGCTAAAGCATTCATTTCTTTACCAGTCATCTTTTCTAAATTAATTTCGGACGCATTACCTGACTTTATTAATTGTAAATTTTTATCAAAAAGCTCTTTTCTTATTTTAAATTCTTTCATAGCTGTTTCATGTGCAATTTTAAGGGTTTGATCTGCATGTATTCTTTGTTGTTCAGCTAACAGTTCATCTTGTTGTTGTATTCTAGTTAATTTGTTAGCAAAACCTTCTTCTTCTATTTGCTTTTCAAATGTTACTAAATCTTGTAATGCTTTTACTCTTGCTTCATTTGAGAACGTCTGTTCAAAACTACCCATACTTGCATCTATACCTTTTTCAGTACCATCAAATGATTTTGCTTTAAGTTCATTAAGTAGTTTTTGTTTCTTTGCTTCTTCTTCTAAAACTTTTGCATTAGTTTGACTTACTATAATAGACCTTTCTTTACCAGCCCTCGCTTGTGCATCTGCAACTTGCATATCTTTTATTGATTGGATTAAATCTCTTGTAATCCTTAATTCATTGGCTAATGTATTTTTTGCTCTTTTATCAACAACTTTATCTAATCTTTCTAAGATTTCGGCTTCTTTATCATATAATCTAGACATTTCTTCATTTTGTTTTATGACTGTGCTTAAATCTTTTGGTATTAAGCCGATAACTCTTAAAAATTCTTCAGTTGCTTTAACTGTATTTGTTAATCCTGTAACAATGTTTGTCAGTTTCGGTAAAAGAGGTGTAATAGCAGAAACAATTAATTCATCAAGTGCAGAGCCTAAAGCTTTACTTTGATTTGCAAAACTCCCTGCTGTTCTTGATGCATCGTCATGGGCATCTGCTGTTCCTGCGATTATTAAATTTAGTCGAGCTTGTACTTTTTCTGCATTTGTTACATCTTTAGCAGATTTATTAATACCCATTCTAAGAAGTTCTTGTTTCAATGTTGCTTCTGTTATTACAACACCAAATCTTCTTACTGTTTCATGGTTTCCAACTAAAGCACTTTGGAATGCCATCATTGTTTCTGTATCACTAGCATTGTTAAATGATGCAACATCAACTGCTAATTTAGTAAGCTGAACTGCAAGTTTTGATGCTTCTTCCCTAGCGAATCCCATTGGAACGAATGTATCTTGTATTGAAGATGCCATCTGCTCCAGTTCAAAAGTACTTCGCCCAACTTCATTTCCAAATTGTTCTAATTGACCTCGTACATTTTGAACAAACTTTCCAAAAACTACAGATGACTTAGATTGCATTTCTTCAACAGAACTTGCCATGTCAACCATCTGTTTACTAAATCGCATTGCTTGAAATACAATAACACCACCAATTACGTTTCTAACAGTGTTACCAAGTGCATTAAAAGAATTTGTTTGTGATGAAACTGATTTTTTTACGTTCTCTTTAAGATTATTTACACCTCTAGTGGCAGACTGCATAGCTCTTGCAGTTTTATCCTTAGCAATAATGTCTATGTTTACGTTTTTTGTTGCCACTATCTTTGCGCCTTCGCTAATCTTATTTGCTTTTCTTGTTCTTGATTTTGAAGCTCAAAATATGCTATCCACATTGTAAACTCCTCAACAGACATTTGCAATATTTCAGAAACTGACTTATGAAGTTTTTCAGCTAAAGCAAAGATATTATATAATTCTGTACTTTTCTTTAGTTTTTTTTACTATCTTCAACATCTTGACCAGTTCCCATTATTTTGGTGGCAACATCAGCAATAACATTTGTATCAGCTTTAGTTTTAAAAGCGAGGACATGGGTGGCATTAAACATTTTTTCACCATCTTTTGTTAATGCTTTTTCAATAATCACATCAATTAAAACTATCAAATCAGTTCCAGTGGCACCTTTGAATATTTTTTGTTTTTCAAGCATGTTAAATGGTTTGCAATAAATAGCTTTATCGCCTACTAAACCCCATTCTGGAACTTCAATTATTTGAGTTTCAAGCTGAGTAAAATGGTCTCTTATGCCATCAAAGTAATCAATCTTTGTGTCTGACATTTAATTAAACTGTGCCTATTGTGAGACCACCAGTTCCTTGTAAACTTACAGTTCTTGTTGTAACACCATCTAATGTAACACCAACAGACATACCAGTGACAATCCCAGTTCCAGAAAACTTTCTATCACCAGAAGCACTTCCCTCTGGCATAAATTCAAAACTTGCACTCGCTCCTTGAACTAATGTTGTTTGACCAGAATCAGTTTCATCAAAATTCATATCAATTGAAGCAGTAAATGTACCCCTGCCAACTAAAAATGTTTTCATTGAGTTACCTAATGCTGTGTCTTCAACAACGTCATGTGTTGTATCAACTGTAAATCCAGTAGCATTACCAATAGCAGTACCACCGACATGTAAAACTCCTTCTTTCCCATGATGTGTAGCCATTTAGACCTCCTTTTCTTCTTTGGGTTTTTCAGTTTTTTTAGCAACTGATTTTTCATTAACCATTTTAAAACCATTTTTTTCAAAATGATCTATATGATCTTCTGAACATTTTACAATGGTTTCGCCTTTTTTCATAGTAACATTTTTAGCCATTATGCACTCCCTCTAGTAAATTCATAAATTACTCTTGCTGTTATTCTAACACCACCATATGGATAAATTGTACCTTCATCTGTTGATGTTTCTATTATTTGAGTATCTATTGCATTACCATTTCTAGTTATATCATTATCTAAGGTTTCTTCAACAACTTCTATAATTTGATTTCTTACTGTATCTATATTTGTATCTGTACCTTTTCCAAAAGCGACTATTTGAAAATCTATTGTTCCTCTATAAGACCCTGCACCTGTATCGCCTATGCTTCCAACTTCTCTTGTCTCATCACCAGATTGCACAAATAAAGCGGGAAACTGTGCATCACTTAATTCTTCAACTTCAAAAGGTTCTCTAGTAATTTTTTTGAACTCAATAGGACTTGTAACAGCATCAAGTTTAGTAATTATATCACTAGCTATATTTTCTCTTTTGCTCATATTCTCATTTCTTTGAAATAAAATCTTGAAAATTCATCTTTTATTTTATCTTCTTCTTTATTACCGATAGCAAAAAAAGGTCTTTTAATTTTTCGCCTACCTACACCTAAAGTATCTAATCTAAATGCTATTTCTTCTCTTTCTTTATTAGCAAAAAATAATGTGCTTTTGAATCCACCAGTTTTAAAATCTAAACTACGAAACATTTTGCCAGTATCAGTCAAATCTACAAATCCTGTTTGTCTACCTCTTTTTCTTCTTTGTTCAACTGTTTTTTTTGCATAAGGTCGCATTTTACCACCATCTGGTAGTTTTCCACTTTGTGTTCTTGTTGTAATCATAAGGATAGCCATATTAGATACTCTTTTAAGACCTTTATCTATTACTGATTTTTGTTTTGCAGATAATTTTTTTAAAAGTTTTGTAACTTCAATATCATTAATATCAACTTTGACATCAACTGCCATTATCTAACTAACCTAAGGAAATGTATTGGTTCTTTCTCACTATCTGACACAGTGCCACCACCATCTTCATCATATTCAACACCATCTCTTAGAATAGCTTGAAATTCTTCTTCATATCTTTCTCTATAAAAATCTATTTGAACTTGAAATGTATCTTTGCCTTCGCCAGTATCTGGGTCTCGCCATTTTGTCAATTGTGGATAAATGTATTTCCATAAAGCTATATAAACTACAGACAATTCCCATTGTGCTGGTGTTAGTTTGCTATTTGTCATTTCTACAGAAGTCACTTTTGTAATATCTTTATATCTTACAGTATGTCTGTATCTTTCCCACCATTCTTCACGAATACGTCTTAAAACATCATTTTCTGCAAACTGTATTTGATCTACAAAAGTTGTAATCCCAAAACCTAGAATGTCAGGTTGTATTTTTTGTAAATGAGTATTTTGAACACTAAAAACTGTTGATGACATCATTTAGCCTTCTTTATTTTTTTTGATACAGCTTCTTCGTAATTCTTTAATCTTTCTTGAAAGTTTTCTGCACTTTCATTTTCTCTTATTGTTGGTCTAACTAAAGTTTCTTCTTTCGGTTTTTCAACTTTGGGTTTAGGTTCTGGTTTGGGTTCTGGTTTAGGTTTTGCAACATATAATTCCCAACCTCTTATTCCCCAGATATTTTTATTATTTTCATAATCTATTTTTCTTCTTTCGATTATTCTATCGCCTTTAACAAGCTTAACCATTTCCATAATTAAAAACCTTTAAAAAAAAGGGGTGGTTTCCCACCCCATAAGTTATTAGTTAGCTAAAGAGTCTGCTGTTAATTTAACACCGTAACTATCATGTATTTCACTAACACCATAAACTGCAGTTGCTACAATTTCATCTGCTCTTAAACTCGCATCTCTTTGAGTTTCAAGTTTTAGGTCTTGCATCATTGCTAATGCAAGTGCATCTTGAGAGAATACACCACCTATTGAATCATCTGAACCATCTACAGTTATATTTGAACTTTCAAATATTTGAATACCTGCAATATTTCCAACAAAACCGCTTCTCATTGCTTCATTTGAAAGCTCTGTATCTCTGCCAACAAATGTATTCGTTAATGACTTTTTAACATTAAAAATTTGCTTTGGGTGAAATACACCATAGTATGGTGCTGGTGCATTCGCAGTTCTTAAATCAGCACTTGCTTCAAATAAGTCCTGTACTGTCAATTCAGAGCCTGCCCCTGGTCCTCTTTCTGTTGAAAACCCAGTAAACAATGCAGATAAATCAGCATCAACTTTTCTAGCAATAGCTTCACCAAATAATCTGCCAATATCCCCTGCAACATTTCTGCCTGCAGAATTTCTTGCCAAATCAGTGAGTGTAGTCATAATTCCAACTTCTGATGCAGTTATTGTTACTGATGTTGGATTTACTGCTGTATTTGAAAGGTCTGATGCTTCTGAAACTGCACCAGCAGATACTGTAGCATAAATCGGTACTTCTACTGACTTTCCACCACCTGCAATTGTGTAGTTTCTTACAAGGTTTCTCATTATTGATTGCTCACTAGCAACAAATAAAGCTTCTGCTACTATTTCGGTGTAGAGTTCCGAAATGGTAGAACTGGTTGTTTCATTCGCCATTTTTTACTCCTATAAATAAAACAAATTATGGGTTTGAATTAATCACATAAGGCTTAGAGTTCCGTTGCTTTCTAAATTCTGCATACTTCTTTCTATCCTCTGGATTATTCATATCTAGTTCCTCAAGTTTAAAGGATTGCTTAGAGTTTGTCCTATCCACATTTGACACCGAGCCAGAACCACTAGGAGTTGCTGAAACAAAGTGCGGGTTTTGTGTCAAGAACTCTTGGACTAATTCATCAGTCGTTAAGAGTTCCCCCATTTTATTGTATCTTGCTATTCCGTTTGAATCAAGAATTTCTACATTTCCAGATTCATTTAATTTTATATCATTCTTTAAAAGATCAACAACTTGTGTAGCATTTATAGCTCTATGCTTTGAAGCAGATGTTAATAAAGATTTATTTATTTTAATATCTCTTAATTGATTTTCTAATTCTTCTTTTTCTTTATTAAATTGTTGAGTTCTTGTTTTTAAAATTTCTTCAAACTCACCTTTTTGTATTTTTTGTTTTTCTTCTAATTCTTTTTGAGTTTTTACTGCATTTACAGCAATATCAATATCATTAACCCCTAATCTTTTATTAAGGTTGCTTCTTTCCCTTGCAATCCTGTTTTCTATAATTTCACCTACTTGTGCTTCTGTATAAAGTTTTTCTTTTGCAACTTCTGGTGTTTCTATTTTTACTTCTTCTTTTACTTCTTCTGTAACTTGCTCTTGATTTTCTTCTGCCATTTTTTTTGCTCCTTAAATATCCCAGTTAGGGTCTGTTGGTAGCCAAGTATGTCTACATCTATATCCACCTCGCACTATAAATGGATCGCCTGTAGATTTTCCTTGCCAACCTTGATTATTCCAAATATCCCTAATCTCTTTCTCTGTAAATGTTTTGTTTAGCATATTTATACAAAAAGGTCTACTATCCCTGACAAGAGTTCCAGTATACCTATAATGATTCAAACCAGATTCCTTTGCTTTTGCCACAGTAAACTGTCCATGAAACTGCATAACAGAATCGTGTGCTATTTGACTAGCATATCTTCTTAAATTATTTCCTGCTCTATCTGAAGCATATTGAGTGTGTAATTTTCTAATTGCTTCTTCGACTTGTATTTTTTTTGAATTATCAAATTTATTTTCATTTATAAAATCAACTAATTCATTAATCTCTGCAACATTACTGCTTTGATAAACTCCATTTATATGTCCTCTTATATTTGCAACCATATCATCAAAAGGTCGCCCTGCAATTGTACTTTGGTAAACTTCATCATTTATAACTTTTAAAAATCTTTCTGCAATATCTTCAAACCCACTAAATGATTGATATTTCAAAGCATTTATAGTTTGTAAGTCTACTTCAGTTAAATTTTTAAATTTTTTTGGAATTGGCATTTTTCCGAAATTATCTAAAACCTCTTTTGCTATTTTATTATATTCTTCATTAATAATTAAATCAGCTTCTTCTAAAAATGTTGATTGTATAACTGCTCTTAATTTCGGTTGTAATTGTATAGCAATTCTTTGAGAAACTAAATCACCTTTAGTAGCTTTTGTAATTTCTTTAATTACATCTTTTTCAAGCGTATATAAAACATTGATAATACGCTGTTCATGTTGATCTGCTAATTTTTCTAATATTTTTGACATTATAGAGGAAAGTCTTTTTTCCAAGCCTTAATTGACCAGAAAGCTGGAGATAAAGATTTTTGACCTTTTACTTGTTTTAAAACTCCACCCATTCTTGCTAAAAATGATTTTTGTCTTGCTGGTATATTTTTTTTAATTTTCATATTTGGGTCTCCAAATCTAACCTTTTTTACATTATCTGTTTTTTTATCTCTTACATATACAGCAAACTTTTTAGATTCATTTGGAGTCCTAAAAGGTTTATTTAATTTTACTGATCTTCCTCTATATTTAGCCATTATCTATCATTCAATCTTTCATTTGTAATCATGCCACAAGCTGGGCATTTATAAACATATTTCAATTCTGTTTTTTTCAAAACAACTTTACACTTGTAACATAATTTAGTTTTTTCATGCTCTTCCACCATATTTTTTGCTCTTCATTTTTTTTCCTTTAAATTTGCCAGACTTTCTAGGTAACAAACCTCTTGCTACTGCACTAGCTTTTTCTGTAAATCCTAATTTCTTTTTTTTTCTAATTTTTTCTTTCAATAAAGTTAAACTAGGTGCTGACATTATTTTCTCTTTCTTTTTCTTGCACTTGCTCTTTTGATAATATCTGTATCAAATGTTCCAGACCTACCACGACTTATAAGCTTGTTTACTCTTGCCATAGCCCATTGATTCATGCCAATGCCCCTTCTGCTACCTCCAGCTAAAAAAGCACCTTGCCCTCTTCTAAAAGAAGCTTTTAGGTCTGTTAAAGTAAATAATTTTGATTTTTTTGCTTTTGTTTTTAATGTTTTTAAAACTTGTGCAGATAAAGGTTTTCTAAATTTACTAGCCATTATGCCCTCGTTCTGCTTCTTAATAATGATAGAGGTATTTTTGCACCAGATTTATATAATGAACTTACTTGTTTCAACAAACTAGCTCTTCTTCTTTTTTTACTTCCCTTCAAACCAGACAAATATTTTTTTGGAATGTTGGTTTCTTTATCTCTAACTACTTTTCTAACTTTACGTTTCTTCCTCGCCAACTGTTTGTCCTTCTACTTCTGTGGTTGTAAATTGACCTCTAACTGCTCTTGTAGAATCTATTTCCTCATTAATAGTTTTTATCATATCATTATCGTCTATTACTGCTTGAGCAATTTGTTTATCTAATTCCTTGTTAAATGTTTCTGATTTAATACCACTTGCTTTTGCTATCTGTAAATATTGCAAATCATTTGCCCAATCTCTAATATCAAAAGTATCTGGATAATTTACTTTGCCATCAAATTCTTTATCTTGCCACATTGCAAATAAAGACCATATTTGTTCTTCGGCATTTTCAAGATAATCTGCTTTTTCTGATAGCCTAGCATTTAATAATTGAAACTCTGTTTGTAATGCTATGCCACTTGCTATTTGTGAACCAGTTGCCCTTACTGAACCCATGTGAGTTATTCTATCAATAGCATCAACTTTGTTTTGAATACATTTCATAATACCATCTAAGTTTTGTCCGCTTGGCTGTATTATGTAAGGTTTCAAACTAGCATCTAAATCTTCTGGTACTTCTATAATTGCTCCTGCACCTGCACTTGCTTCAACATTAGGTGTCTTTACCAAACTTGGGTGATTTGCTAATCTAATTAATTGTTCTTTTTCTGAATAATCATTGTAAATTGATTGCTGTAAATAGGCTACATCAGCTAAATCCGATATACCAATAGGTCTTTTAGCACCTCTTAAATTATATACGTTTACTGCTGGTATTTTACTCAATGGGTTAGGTATTTCTTCTAATAATTTATAATCGCCCTCAGCATAATCTTTTGTATACTCTTCGACCTCATAAGTACTTATTGTTTCTTCTGTAAATACTTTTATAATTGCTCTTTCATCATTTAAATCTTCTATTACCATCAACATATCTAAATAAAATCTGCCACTAGTTGATCTTGCATAATTCCAGTTTACTACATTTTCTGGTGTTAATATTGAAATATAAGGTCTTATGTCCTGTTGAAGTTCTTCTGCTCTTGTATTTGCATTTGATTGTGGCTTGTCTACAATAACCCAACAATTACCATAAATACTTGCGTTCATTTGAACTTCTCGCATTATAGTATTAAATGACCTACCATCTAAATCTGCATCAGCCAGAAATGATGCTAGTTGTTCATCACCATCTAAGCTACCATAATCTCTTGTTGGTGGTACTCTCCATAAAAAACTTGTATATATTTGAACTACATTTTTACAATGATTATCTAGGGGAGTGTGCCTAATTCTTGAATCATATTCCTCTGGTGATTCTAAAATATATCTATGTAAGTAATATCCATTTTTATAATCATTTCCTCCAAGATAACTTCTAATATAAAACTCCCAGTTTGCGATATTAGCATTCCATAAATTATGTTTGCTTGTAAGAAATTCTCTATCCATTAACTCCACCTTTTCTGTGCGCTAGAAACAAAATTCCTTCTTAATGGGAAATTATACTCTGTCAAGTAACCTAGTGCATCATTCATGTGATCGTAACCACTTTCTTTATCTGGAATATGTGTGCCTTCTTTGTATATCTGTCTTTCTAAACTTTTTATGACATTCTTACAAGATGATACAATAAATAAATTATTTTTGCCATTAACATTTTTAAGTTTTGAATTTACTGCATTTATTCTATCTCTTACTAATGGTGCTGTATTTTTACATTTTACATCAAATCCAGCATTTTTCAAAATAGCTAAATCTGTTGTGCCACCAGCAGAAGTTTTTCTTTGTCTTGCGCTTGGGTCTGGGTAAACAATAATATTTTTATTTTTATATCTATTTTTTATTTCTTCACACATTTCATTTGTATTAGAGGAATATATTTGTATTTCATCAAAAACTATTAATTTTTCACCTTCAATATTACAAACTACTGCTGTCATTGGGTCTACATTGAAATCTAATCCAATATGCAAAAACTGAAAATTTTTATTATACTTTTCTATTATATTTTTTTCTCTGCTAAAATTATAATATATCATACCAGAATAATTAACAAATGTTGCTTCATACTCTTGTTGAAATGTTCTTAAATCTAAATCCTGTTTAGCCTGTTCTATTTCATCATCAGAAACTTGCCCACCTTCTAATGTAGTATATTTAAAAGATGCCCAATCTTTATTTGTTTCTGCTTGCTTAAATAATTCATAACTCCAGTTGCCAAATCCCCTTGGACTACCACAAAATAAAGCATGACCTTTTGTATCAGATAAAGTAGGTCTGAGAACCTCATACCATGTTTCTTTGCTTGTATCTCCAAATTCGTCCATAACTAAAAAATTAAGACCAACACCACGAAGTGAATTTTCATTATCTGATCCCCTTAATGTAATTTGTGAATTATTTTTTAATGTTATTGTTAAATCACTATGATTGATACTTTTAACCCATTTGTGATAAATCATCTTTTCTTTTAATACACCCCAACATATAGCTTTAGCTTGTCTATAACTAGGTGCAACATACCAAACTTTTTTATTAGGTTGACTTGCAAACTTTGCTAATTCATTTATTGCTAAAAATGTTTTACCAAACCTTCTACCAGTTATTAAAACTCTGAATCTTGATTCATCTTTAATTATTTTTTTTTGTGGATTACTCAAAGGCATTAGTCTGCAGACCAAATCAAAGGTTCTTCTAATTCGTTTGTTTCAATTTTATCCTGTTGTCCTAATAAGTTTTTACCTAAAAATATTTGCATAGTAACATTCCCTTTACTTGCCGATTGCCATTGTAACTGTCTTAGTCTAATTTTTAGATTTGCTTTTCCTTTTGTAATATATTCCGAATAACTCTTTTCCAATAAGTCTGGTGAACAACCAAAAAAGTCTGCCATTTCAATGTTAGTACAACCTAATGTTGCTAATTTTGTTAGTTGTTCAGTGTCTATATTATATTTTTTTGGTCTTGCCATTTTTTTCTTCAATAGTGTTTTTGGAGCGAGTAGGTTAGCGTTGCACTACCGCTGTTATGATTGGTCATCATTCATCGCCTGCTTTACTCGCTTAGGATATGGTTTAGCAAATTTCAAAATATCATTTTTTACTTGTTTGTCTATTGCCATTAAATACTTATATTTACCTTTCATTTTTACTTCATATGCAAAAGGGTCATCTAATTTTGCCCTTTGTAATACAGTTAATCCTTTATATCTTAATTCCCTTTTATTATCTAAATCAAAAGCTGTATTACTTAAATTTCTTGGGTGTGTAAGTTTACCATTTATCATATAAAATTTCTCTTTTCCTCCTTGCCCTACATATACCCAGTTTCCTGCTTGATAAATACCCCCATAATGCCCTTGATTCGAATCTGAATAAGAAACAACTAATTTCATTTTTGGATTCAATTTTTTTAATATTTTCAATGATATAGCAACGATTTTAGAAACTGGTGTTTCATGTTTATTTAAAGCAATTCTTGCTAGTTCGCATACTTCGGTTTGACCTAGACCAACGAAATGTCCTAAATGCCCACAAGCTCCTCTACCAAAAATAACTACTCCAATAAATTTACTATTTTCGTAAACTCCAATTTTCACTAACTTGCCAATAGGTATGCATTTAGAATAATGCCAATTTAAACAAGCATATTTTGCAGATTGATACGAAGCTCCTGTTAATTTTAAATTAGTATTAGGCATAAATTCGTCTATCAAATTCTTTTTTACAATGTGGGCATGTTATCATTTGTGGTTCTAATTCATCTAATTTTCCTTGTTCTTCTAAACTTTCTTCTGGAAAATCTTCTGGATTAATTAATAAATTATTTAGTTCTTCCTTATCAAATCCTAATTGTGTCAAATCAAAATTATCTTCTTGAAGCATACCTATTTCTAAATTTAAAAAATCATAGTCCCAATCTGAATCTTCGCTTAAACGATTATCTGCAATTCTATATGCTTTAGCTTTGGATTCTGATAAATCAGCAATAAATACAGGTACTTTTTTATAGCCTAACTTTTGAGATGCTAACAATCTAGTATGTCCTACAATAACAATCATGTTTTTATCAACTACTATAGGTTGTTGAAACCCAAATTCAGTTAGTGAACTTGCAACTTTATCTACTGCTTGATTTTTTCTTGGGTTGTTATGATAAGGTATTAATTTATTTATTTCTATTTCTTGTATTTTCATAATTCACCTAATCTAATTGCTCAATAAATTTACTGTTAGCGTAATCATAGTTTTTATTAGTAGCTGTAACCCCAGATGGTTGTGTTAGCAATGTTTGGTCAAAATGATATTTTACAGATTGAAAAAAGTTCATATATGGTTTTCTTTTAAAACTACCTTCTGCATCTTTATCTGAAATATGTTTTGGTACATCTTCAAACTTACCTTCTTCTCTAATTCTTTTTTTCAAGTTATTTTCTTTTAAATCTTTGCATATCTGCTTTATCTCATAATAACTATCTTTTGCTTTTTTTATTTTCATTTTATTCCTCAAAAAGTTGATATTGACCTTGCTCATTTTCTATAACTTTATTTTTTTTACTATGTATAAGTTTCATAACATCTTTTTCTGTTAGTTCTTTTGCCCTAAGTGTTTGATATAACTTAAAATTTATTATTTTTACTTTTGACATTAAAGCTTCAAAAACATTGTCCATTTGTTCCTGTTGCTCTAATGTCAAACCATTATTTAAAAACACTAAATCCAACCTTGCATATCTAAATATTTTATCGCATCTTCTTTGCTAAAATAATTTTTTTCAATTGCTTCTTTTACATCATAAGAATTTTGCCGAGCATATTTTTTAACCCAAGCAGTAGCTTCTTTATTTTCAATAGCATCTTTAAAAACTTTTGTTCTCATTGCTAATTGATCTATTTTTTCATTATTTTGTTTTTTAGGTTCTTCATCTTCGTATTTTCTAGCTGATAACCAAAATGCAGGTTGTTTAGCAAATTGTTTATCTTCTATACCATCATAATATTTATTATACATTTGAGCCAAAACCTGTGGCTTATCAATCCAATTTTCTTCTAGCTTCATATAATTTTTTTCTGCTATGCCCTTACTAACTTTATTTTTTATTTTATCCCAAAACATATTAAAAAGATTATAATTCTCTCTTTTGGTCTTACTAGAGGTAGGGGTAATGGTAGGGGTAGGGGGGTTTGTGCTAGGTTCTAGTCTAGGTTCTATGTTAGGTTTCTTAGGTCTGCCACCTAACTTTCCATTTTGCCTAGATGCTTCCATTCTTCTTGTAATATAAAGATATTCTTCTAATTGTCTTTCATTTTGATAATGATCGTTAATTAAAATAAAAAACTCTTTTACTATTATATTACAAGATTGTTTTTCATCATCAGTTAAACAATTAGCTATTCTGTAAATTGTCATATTATCACTTGGTAAACCAGAACATCTTTTATTCCAGTTCCAACAAAGTAATCTTATGTAAATACCAATCTGTTCATTAGTAAGATGTTGTGTTCCAGAAACAAATGAATCTGTAAATAAATACCATGCTTTTAGTTTTTCTTTTGGTTTTGAATTTTCTTCTATATACATATATTGCTCCATTTTTTTTATTAGTATCATAAATAATAATAAATATAAACCTATTTATTATATTTGGTTAATATCCCCAAACTTCCTTTCTTGCTTTTAAAACTGTTTCTTCTTTCCATATCCAATTATCTGGATTTGGCACTAAAGAATTTTTTACATCATCTTTTGAATTAACAGATTTTAAATAATTACCCATAACCTTAATAATATGTTTGCATATGTTAAAAGGCTCTACATAATCATCTAATGACATAGCAATATATTCAGCACCTTTAGTCTTAGTTGGGGTTTTAAGATACCATAATATTTGCTTGGCATTAGATGCTTTGTTATAGATAGATTGTTGCATGGCATGGGATATACTTATTTTTTGTGGCAAGTTTTTAGATGTTTTTAAATCAATAAAAAAATCTTCTCTTGTGTGATTATCTTCAAAATAAAAATCTGTATATCCGATAAAAGGTATATCATCTATTTCAACTTCTACTTTTCTTTGATAATCAATTAATCTCCACCGATAAGCATAATCTTGAAACTTTTTAGTTCCTAATTCAAACAATGGTACTAAATTGTTTCTTTCATCTTCTATCTTAGGGTCGTTTATCCTAGAGCAA
>VTLG01005466.1_pt1 | contig 14580 bp, 25 predicted proteins | sample 4694571 | NCBI WGS metagenome assembly VTLG01 (sample SAMN12604809, study PRJNA352737) | marine metagenome | biome: ENVO:00000447; feature: ENVO:00000209|ENVO:00000569|ENVO:01000036; material: ENVO:00002151; isolation source: viral sequences binned using virsorter ...
GATTGACTAGATAATGGCTTTAGATTTAAAAATAAAATCTAATGTTAGAAATGTTCAAGCAAGATATGTAAAGTTTGCACATAAGATTCCACCGATAATAACTAAAGGTATTAAACAAGCTGGTGAACAGTTAAAAACAATAATCGTTAAAAGAACAGAGCAAGGTAAAGATGTAAAGATGAAAGACTTTACTGCATACTCTCCAGCATATGCAGATCTTAAAGGTAAGATTACAGTTGATTTATCTGATACTAATAGAATGTTACAAAGTATTTCTTCTCGTATGGTTAATAGAAATACATCAAGAATATTTTTTAGAAGTCCGAGAGAAGCTACAAAAGCATTCTTTCATCAAACAGGAGCTGGTAATTTGCCTGTTAGAAAATTTTTTGGATATAGTAAAAAAACAGAAAAAGTGATACAAGACACATTTGAAAAATTTGTAAAAAGAGAAATTAGGAAATTAGGATTATGAGTACTAGAGAAAACATTGCATCTAATTTAGTTACAGTGATAGGCAATATATCTAGTCCAGAAGTAAAAAAAGTTACTAGACAACCATTCGAATTAGACGAATTATCACAACAACAATATCCAGCAGTTTTAATTCAAACGATAGAAGAAACTAAAGAAGATCAAGAATTAGGATCTGGAGCTAAAACAAGAATTAGTACATTAGAATTTGGTATAACAGGATTTACTAAAGGCAGTGAAAGTAATATTGACACTGCTAGAAATAATTTAGCATCTGCTATTGAAACAGCACTTGAATCTGATATTACTCGTGATGGAAATGCACTAGATACAGAAGTAATTTCTATTGAAACAGATGCTGGAAGTTTATTTCCTTATGGTGCAGTTCTAATTACAGTAAGAGTCATTTATGAACATCAAGCTGGAACACCATAGGATTTATTATGTCAAACAAAAAGATAAATAAAATTATAAAAAAAATTGATAGTATAGAAAAATTACATGATAAAGAATCTATGCTATGTGAAGAAGTCAAAGATTTACTTGAAGAATTAAAAGATCAAGACGAAGATTTTGAAGAAGATTTCGAAGATGAAGAAGAAGAAGATATTCAACTAATAATTAATAAGGAGAAAACATATGGCTGTGCATCATGGTAAAGAGGGAGAAGTTGTAGTTGGCGGTTCTGCTGTTGGCGAATTAACTTCTTTCACGATTGAAACTACAGGAGATGTTGTTGAAAGTACAAAAATGTCTGATTCAGCAAAAAGTTTTATTGCTGGTAGAACATCTTTTTCTGGAACATTAGAAATGCATTTTGACGAAGCTGACAGTGTGCAAACACAATTAACAGTAGGATCAAGTATTACTTTTAAATTGTTACCAGAAGGAAGTTCAACAGGCGACAGAAAATTTGAAGGTGCAAGTGTGATTACAGGAATGTCAGTATCACAACCTTTAGATGGTATTGTTGCTAGATCAGTAACTTTTCAAGGAACAGGTGCTTTAACAATTGGAACTGAATAATAATTTATGTCAATTATAGACAGAGTAAAAACTCATTTTGAGACTCTTAAAACTATAACGATAGAAGTTCCAGAATGGAAAGATGAAGCAGATAATCCATCTGTTTTTTATTCTGAACCTTTAACGCTTGAAGAAAAAAATATCATATTTAAAAAGTCAAATAATTTTCAAGACTTAACTGTACTTGTAGATTTATTAATTATGAAACTTCAAGTCAAAGATGAAAAAGGTAATCTGAAAAAAGCTTTTAAATTAGAAGATAAATTTGAATTAAGAAGAAAAGCAGATTCAAATGTTATTGCTGGAATAGCTAATAAAATTTTAGCTGACACTTCATACGAGGAAGCTGAAAAAAAGTAAGAAGCGATCCTGACATAAGATCGCTATTAGTCGTTGCAGATAGACTCAAAATATCAATAGCTGAAGTATTAAGAATGCCTATTAGCCATTATAATTTATGGTTAGCTTACTTGCAAAAAGAACAGGAAGAGTATAATAAACATAAAAGGTAATCTTTATGTGGAAAGTAACTAATGGCTAGTCAAAAACTTAATATAGATATAGTAGCACGAGATAAATCTAAACAGGCTCTTAATACATTACAGGGAAATTTAAGTAGATTAAAGCAATCTGTATTTAATTTAAGAAATGCTTTTATAGGTTTAGGTGCTGGTGTAGTACTTAAAGGTTTTATTGATGCTGGTATTCAAATAGAAAATTTAGAAGTTCAATTAAATGCTTTATTCGGATCAGCAGAAAAAGGACAGAAAGCTTTAAAATCTGTAACTGATTTTGCCGCTGGTACTCCATTTGAATTAAGAAATATTCAACAAGGTATAACTGCATTAGCTACTGTAAGTGAAAGAGCTGAAAATGCTGGAGTATCATTTGATGAATTATTAAAAATTACTGGTAATACTGCAACTGTATTAGGTGGAGATTTTGCTTTAGCCGCTTTACAAATACAAAGATCATTTAGTGCTGGTGTAAGTTCTGCTGAACTCTTTAGAGAAAGAGGTGTAAGAGCTATGGCTGGTTTTAAAGAGGGAGTAAGAGTAAGTGTTGATGATTCAATAAAAGGTTTAGCTAAAGCGTTTGGAACAGGTGGAGAGTTTGGAAATCTTATAGATGATTTAAGTAAAACATTATTCGGAACAATATCAAACTTAAAAGATGCTTTTTTTATATTTCAAGTAGAAGTAGCTAAAGGTTTTTTTGAAGCATTAAAAGATAATTTAGGAGATTTAAAAAAGACAGTTGAAACAAATAAAGACAGTATAGCAGAATTTGGTAATACAATAGGAAAAGGTTTATCTGTTGCGATAAATGGTACAGTTTCAGTTGTTAAATTTTTGAAAGAAAATATTTCTATATTAATAGCTACATTTAAATTTTTTATTGCATTAAAATTAATTATATTTTTTAAAAATTTAGCAACATCTATTGCATTAGCAAAAACAGCAATGTTAGGATTTAATGCAGCAGTAAGAAAAAATTTATTAATAGGTAGTGCAGCTCTAATTATTTCACAATTAGATATTATAATTAATAAATTTAGAGAATTATTTGGAACCGCAGATATTGAAAACTTATTAGAGCCTGGTCTTAAATTTATGGAAGTTACAGACAGATTTGGTAACACTATAAAAATAGTCGTAAAAGATTTAGAACATGCTTCAAATAATATTGAAGTAGGTATGCTTCCACCTATCAAAGAAGCTGAGACTACATTTCAAAAAATAGTAAGACATATAAGAGAAACAGCAGAAAAATTAGGACAACTTAATGAAGATTCTTTAGAAAAAGCAAAAGAAAAATTTAAAAATATTGGAGATACTATAGCTAAAGGGATAAATGATGGTATTTCAAAGACTTCTAATGCATTAGCAAGATCTGTAATTTTAGGAGAAAATTTAGCTGATTCATTTAGAAAGATGGCACAACAATTAGCAGTAAAAGTTTTAAGTGCAATTATAGAAATTGTTGCAAGAAAAGGAGTTGAACTCGCTATAGAAAAATTAATTACTAAAGAACATGAAAAAAGAATGAGAATGAAACATCACTTTAGTGGTGGTGGTAGTCTGTTATCTACAGGGTTAAGTATTCTTGGTGGATTTTTAGGTTTTGATAAAGGTGGTGCAGTATCAAAAGGAAAACCTATTATTGTAGGGGAGCGTGGTCCTGAACTGTTCCTGCCAAATCAAACAGGACAAATAACTCAAAATGCAAGAGGAACTTCTGGATCTCCTGTAAATGTTAATTTTAATATTAATACTGTAGATGCAAGTGGCTTTGAAGAATTATTAGTAAGATCAAGAGGAACAATAACTCAACTTATTAATAATGCAGTCAACGAAAGAGGAAGGGCGGCTTTAATATAATGGCTGGTGCATTTCCTATATCTTCATCTGCATTTTCAACAATGGGTATTAAAAGTATTCAAAATACAATAATATCTAAATCTCAATCAGGAAAAAAATTATCAAGACAAATAGATGGTCAAAGATTCGCTTTTACTGCATCTATAATCACAGGAAAAAGATCAAATGTTTATGGAGAACTTATGGCTTTTATTATGAAACAAAGATCACAGAAAGAAAATTTTACAATTATTCCTCCAGAATTAGAAGATGCTAGAGGTGTCGAAACAGGCACACTTGCAGTTAATGGAAGTCATACTGCTGGCGATACAACAATAGCTATAGATGGTTTTGCAAGTGATACAGCTAATAGATTACGACAGGGTGATTTTATTAAGTTCAATGGACATAGTAAAATTTATATGGTTGTCGCTGATGTTACAAGTTCATCAGGAGCTTCGACAGTAACTATTGAGCCACCTTTGATTTCTGCATTAGCAGATGATGAAGCAGTAGCTTATGATAATATCCCTTTTACTGTTCATTTAGTAAACGATATACAAGAGTTTGGAGTTGTTGGTGCATCTAGTACAGGCGAACTATTATATGAGTTCGAATTAGATGTTGAAGAAGCTCTCTAATGGCAAAATATTTAGTACGTCATTGGCTTAATGTAGATGTCATAGCTGAAAAAGTTATTGATGAATCTGAAATAGATATGAAAACTAATGATTTAGGAAGACACAAAATCCCTGATGGCACATTTAGTTTTGTTGTGATAAAAGGAAACGAAAAGATAAACAGAACAACATACGAAATATATGACGAGAGCATTAAGCACAGCAGTAAAGAACGAACTAGCGACGAATGAGATTCGACCAATACATCTTATCACTATTGGTTTTGCTACTCCTGTAAATATTACTGATAATTCATTTTCTATAACATCTTCTGTATCTGGAAGTTCTGTAACTTATGTAGCTAGTGATTTTATATTAGGTATTTCAAATTTTAGTGAAGAAACAGATGTTAATTTATCTCCTATAACTTTAAGCTTATCAGGAGCAGATCAAACATTTATTTCAACTTGCTTAAATGAAAATGTTATTAATGATGAAGTAAAAATTTTTAGAGGTTTTTTACAAGATACAAATGTTCTTATTGATGATCCTTTTTTATTATATAATGGTCAAATTGATAATTTTGGAATTTCAGAATCAGATACAGATTCATTAGTAAATCTAGCTATAGTTTCACATTGGGCTGACTTTGAAAAACGATCTGGTCGTAAGACAAATAATACATCACAACAACGATTCTTTTCAACAGATGTAGGAATGGATTTTAGTTCTCAAACAGTACAAGATATAAAATGGGGTAGAGCATGATTTTTAAAAAAATATTTAAAGCAGCAGCAAAAATATTTAAACCTGTTGTAAAAATATTTCAAAAAGCTATCTCGTGGTTGATACCTACACCTGATATACCAGACTTCGGACAATCTGAATTTGATGATTTTGAAAAAGGTATTCTATTAAATAAACAATCAAATGATGCATCTATTCCTGTAGTATATGGAGAAAGGCTTATCGGGGGTACACGTGTCTTCCTAGAAACATCTGGAATAGACAACGAGTTTCTATATATGGCTTTAGTAATGTGTGAGGGAGAAATAAATTCAATAGAAGAAATACGAGTAGATGATAAAGTTGTAACATTTTCTGGTGCTTTAACAGATAATACTCAAAGAACAGTTGCTAGTTCAGATTCTAATTTTTACAAAGATGGAGCAAGTTATATTACAATCGAGCCACATTTAGGATCTGATGGACAATCTGCATCAAGTTTGTTGTCAACATTGTCAAGTTGGGGTAGTAACCATAAATTATCTGGAATTGCATATCTAGCTCTTAAGTTTAAATGGAATCAAGATATATTCGGATCTATTCCAAAAGTTCAAGCTAGAATTAAAGGTAAAAAAATAGTTACATTAGCATCTAATCTTTCAGAACAAACTGCATCTTATTCAACTAATCCAGCATTTTGTATTTTAGATTATTTAAGAAACGAAAGATATGGAAAAGGTATTGCAACAGCAGATATTGATTTACAAAGTATTTATGATGCATCACAAGTTTGTGTGACTCAAGTAACTCCATTTTCTGGAGGATCTAATATAAATCTTTTTGATACAAATGCAGTTTTAGATACTTCAAAAAAAGTCATTGAAAATATAAGAGAACTAATAAAAGGTTGTAGAGGATTTTTACCTTATTCATCTGGAAAATATAAATTAGTTATTGAAACGACAGGATCAGCTTCTATTACATTGACCGAAGATGATATTATAGGTGGATATAATTTATCAAGTCCTAGTAAAAATGAAAGATATAATAGAGTTATCGTTACATTCGTTAATCCAGATCGAAATTTTCAGGCAGACGAGGTACAGTTTCCTCCTGTAGACGATTCAGGTTTATCTAGTGCAGACCAACATGCTACAATGAAAACAGCAGATGGTGGATTTTTATTAGAGGGTAGGTTCGATTTCAAGACGCTCACAAGTCCCTATCAGTCGGAGGAGATGGCAGAAATTATTTTGCGTAGAAGTAGAGAGGCACTTCAACTTTCCATAAATGTAGGATTCAATGCATATGATTTAGTTATTGGTGATTTGGTAAATATAACCCATGCCTCATTAGGATTCTCGTCAAAGACTTTTCGTATAATGTCTTTAACTTTTAATGAAGACTTTACAATTAGTTTAGATTTAGTTGAATATCAAGGTAGTCATTATACTTTTGCACCTAAAGCTCAACAAACTACAACACCATCTACAAATTTACCTAATCCATTTGTAATACAACCACCAGCTTCATTAACATTAACAGACGAAATGATTGAATATTCTGATGGAACTGTAATCACTAGATTAAATATTTTAGTAGGAGCTTCTCCAGATTCTTTTGTTTCTAATTATCAAGTTGAAGCTAAAAAATCTACTGAATCCGATTTTAAAATAATATCTACAGGATCACAACTAAACCATGAATTATTAAATGTCATAGATGATATTGATTATGATGTGCGTGTAAAAGCAATTAATAGTTTTGGAGTATCTTCAACTTTTATTTCAGCTACTAGAAAAATTGTAGGTGCAACAGATACACCTAGCGACGTTTCTGATTTTAATATTTCAATGACAGGATCAAATCAAATGCAATTGCAGTGGAGTCCTGTAACAGATTTAGACATTGAATTTTATGAAATAAGATATTCCATGGGATCTGGATCTACAGAGTGGTTTAATACTTCTCCTCTAGTTCAAGTTCCTAGAAGAAAATCAAATAGTGTAGTCGTTAATGCATTAAAACCACCATTTAATTTATACATTAAAGCAGTTGACAAACTAGGCAATGAATCAGCTAACGCTACATTAATAGCTTCTAATGTAATAGCTTTGCAATCCTTTGAAGATATTTCAACAATCAATGAAGAAACTGCATTTGCAGGAACATTTACTAATTCATTTAAAGGAGAGGACAGTAATGGAACACCAGCAATAACATTAGACACAATAACACTTTTTGATGACCGTAGTGGTAATTTTGATGATGCAGATTCTAGTGGATTCTTTTTTGATACAGGAGGATTAGCAGATAATATTACAGGATCAGGTAATTATGTATTCTCTAATACATTTTCTTTAGATGCAGTTTATGATGCCACATTTCAAACACAAATAACAATGGAATCAGATGATCCTTACGATTTATTTGATTCTGGTAGAGGAGCTTCCTTTTTTGACAGCGCTCGTGCACCATTCGACGGTAATGCACCTACAAATAATAATGCTATAATTCAAATAGGAGCTGATGATTCTAGTTTATCAAATATAACTTCTTTTAGTACAGTTTCACAACAAGGAACATTCAAAGGTAGATTTTTTAAATTTAGATGTGTGATGGAGTCTTCTAATAATAATGCAAGACCAGTAGTTACAGGATTACAAGCTAAATTAGTATTAGAAAAAAGAACTGAAACAGGAGATGATATTGCATCAGGAAGTTCTACTAAATCAGTTACATTTACAAATGCTTTTTTCCAAATTCCAAATATTACAGTCACAGGGCAAAATTTAGCTTCTGGGGATTTTTTTGTGATTACAAATAAAAGCAAAACAGGCTTTGACATTGTATTTAAAAATAGTAGTAATACTATTATAGATAAAACTTTTGACTTCCAAGCGCGTGGAGTAGGGTTGAAAAATTAAAAAAAAAGGACTATAAAGAACTATGTCTCAAGTAACCGACGTAACACTAAACAATCAAGCATTCGGAACGTTCCGTAGCGAACTTAACTCAATTTTAGGTGCTTTAAACTCTGCACATGTTGGTAGTTCAGCACCTGGCTCAGTAACGACAGGCACAATTTGGGTGGACAACGGAACATCAGGAAAATTAAAGGTTAAAATAAACGACGGATCTGATAATGTAGAATTATTTGAAATTGATATATCATCAAACGCTATAACAAGTAATATGTCAGTTACAGGAACAATAACAGAAGCAGATCCAAATGCTTTACCATTGGCTTTAGCTTTAGGATAGGAGAATAAATGGCTAATACTTTTAAACAAATAAATTTTGCGGCAGAGCCTAATTCTGCTGGAACACCTTACGTAGTTTATACAACAGCTTCATCAACAACTACAGTTATAATTGGTTTGATGCTTACTAATATTCACACAACATCTGTTACAACAGAAGTTGAATTAGTATCTACAACAGCAAATAGAGGTGGTGCAAACAATGTAGCAAATGGAACTTCTTTTTTAGTAAAAGATGTAAGTATTCCAAATGGCTCAACATTAGAACTTTTAACAGGCGGTAAAGTTGTTATGGAAGCTGGAGATGCACTTAGAATAGATTGTTCAGTAGCAGATAAACTTTCAGGCTCTTTATCAGTTTTAGAAATTACATAGGAGTTATATATGCCATTTATTGGAAAAACACCTACAGCAGTTCCTTTAACAAGTTCAGATATAGCAGATGGTATTATTTCAACTGATAAACTAGCAGATACATCTGTCACAAATGCAAAACTAAACGCAGATTTAATATCAGCAGAAACAGAATTATCATCAGCACCAGCAGATACAGATGAACTATTAATTAGTGATGCTGGTGTTTTAAAAAGAATTGATGCAAGTTTAATAGGTGGCGGGTCTATAGCAATTACAAAAGTTGAAGATACGACAGATTACTCTCAATCGAATCAAGGTGAAACAGTTTTTGGAAGTGGCTTAACATTTACTCCAGCATCAACCACATCACACGTTATGGCTTTTACAGAAGTTAGTGGGGCTGTGTCTAATGATGGTAGCGATAACGATAATAGAACTAAAATTAAATTTGGAACAGATAACTCATCTGGAAATACAATTTTTGAATCTAGCACAGCAGATCAAAATGCTGGTCATGTTAATATGCAAGCTTCAGGTCATACTATGTATTTTTTTCAAACAGGAGTTATCGGTACTTGTCAAAGAAATAGCTCAAATAATGTTGTTTTAAAAGTCACAGGACAATCTAATTTTGATAATGGAACAACTGTTTATGTTTATAATATTAAAACAATATTTATGGAAATAGGATAATGAAACACATAATTAAATTTAATAAAGCTATTTTATCTTTGCAACCTAATGCAAAATTTTCTTGTAAAGGTATTGATGATAACAATACAGAAATTGTAAGTTGGGAAGATAATTCAATACCACAACCAACTGAATCTGAAATAAATACTAAAATTACAGAACTTGAAGAAATTGAAAACAATGTATCAGCTAAAAGAACATCAGGAAAAGTTAAATTAAAAAATTTAGGTTTAAATGATGACGAAATAGAAGCATTAATAGGTAAATAGTATGGCATATATAGGAAAAGAACCAGCAGTCGGAAATTTTCAAGTTTGTGATGCAATAAGTGTAGTTAATGGACAAGCGGCATACACTTTGCAAGTATCATCAACTAATGTAGTGCCAGAATCAGCTAATCATATGCTGGTATCTTTAAATGGTATATTACAGAAACCAAATTCATCATTCACAGTTTCAGGTTCAACAATTACTTTCGCATCTAATTTAGCAACAGGAGATGTAATTGACTTCATCATGCTGTTAGGCTCGGTTTTGGATATTGGAATTCCTAGCGATTCTTCAGTTACAGATGCCAAAGCAAACTTTGTATCAACATCTAGTGCTGCAGGTTTACAGATAAAAGGTGATGGAACAACTGATGGTACTTTACAGCTTAATTGTAGTCAGAACAGTCATGGTGTTAAGATTGCTTCTCCAGCACACTCGGCTGGTCAATCATACACTCTAACTTTACCAACAGGAAATGTAACAGCAGATAAATTTTTAAAAGTAGCTTCTGTATCAGGGTCAGGTACAACAGGAATTGGTCAATTATCTTTTGCTGATGCTGGTGGTGGTTTAGTGCTTATCAAAGAAGTTGCCGCAAGTAATGTTGCATCAGTTTCTTTTGTGCATGGTACAAGTGATGTTGTTTTTGATTCAACATATAAAGCATATCTTTTTGTTTTTTCACAAGTTATGATGGCTAGTGATGAAGAAGTATTTATAAGAGCCATGATAAGTGGTTCAGCACAAACATCATCTTATGTAAATGCGCAATATGGTTCTTATGCTGGTACTTCAGCTTACCATGATGAATATTCAAATGCTTTTATGGGATCTCCTGGAGATGTTGAAAGTACAAGACCTTTATCAGGTTTTGCTTATGTTTATGGTGCTGGTGGTTCATCTATATATCCTCAAATGGTAGGTCAAGTTACTATGAAAAGATCAAATAGTAATCACTATAACTTTAATTTTGGTGCTTATCGTAACGCTACAACTTCTAATTTTGATGGAATTACATTTACAAACAATGGTGGTGGTAATATATCAACAGGAAATTTTAAACTATATGGATTGAAGTAATGACTAAATATGTAATGATAAATGGTATTAGACGAGAGATGACATCTGATGAAGAAATAAAATTTAATCAAGATGTAGAAGAAACAAATTTATATCTTGAAGAAAAACAAAATGCTGAAACACAAAAAGAAACAAAAAAAGCATCAGGCAAACAAAAATTAAAAGATTTAGGTCTTGATGATGATGAAATAAATGCATTGATGGGAGCATAACATGGCTCTACTCTTTGCTAAAAACAATTCTCTTTCAGCAGTAACAGCACTTCCAACTTCAATATCAGGTGGTGGTCTTAATTTAATATCTACTCAAACTGCATCATCTTCATCTACAATAGATTTTACTTCAGGGATAGACTCTACTTACAAAGAATACATATTTAAATTTTATGACTTACACCCATCAGCTAATGCCTATACTAGATTTCAAGGAACAACTGATGGCACTAATTTTAACACAACTATAACTTCAACTACTTTTGCCGCTTACCATGATGAAGGAGATAGTTTTGCTCTTTTAGAATATAGACCAAATGCAGACCAAGCACAAGGGACAGCACTACAACCTTTAAACTATGCTGATAGTGTTGGTACTGATAACGATATGTGTTTTGTTGGAACTTTACATTTATTCGACCCATCAAACACAACTTTTGTCAAACACTTTATTTCAACTTGTAATTCAGCTTCACAAAATCCAATGCCAACAAATACTTTTATTGCTGGATATTTTAATACTACTAGTGCAATAACAGGAATAAGATTTCAACAAAATACAGGAAATATTGATATTGGAACAATCAAAATGTATGGAGTATCATAATGACTTTTGGTTTAGTAAAACATAATAATAATTCTATATCAGCTATAACAACACCAGGAAGTTTAGCACAAGGTAAAATGACTTTGATAAAAGAACAAACTGCTAGTTCAAGTTCTTCAATATCTTTTGTAGATGGAAGTTCATCTGTCGTTTTAGATAGCACATATCCAATTTATTTATTTAAATTTATCAATATTCACCCTGCTACAGATAATACAGAATTTCAATTTAATGGTTCAGATGATGATAGTAGTCATAGTTATGATGTAACTAAAACAACCACATTTTTTAGAGCATATCATGATGAAGGAGATAGTGGTGCGGCTTTAGAATATCAGACAAGTAAAGATTTAGCACAAGGAACAGGGTTTCAAACTTTAGCAGAATATGGAAATGACAACGATCAAAGTACAAGTGGAGAGCTTTATCTTTTTAATCCAAGTTCTACAACATTTGCAAAACATTTTATGTCAAATTTTAATTTTTCAAATGGTTCAAATTATTCAATGAATACTTATTGTGCTGGTTATTTTAATGATACTGATGATATTACAGCCATACAATTTAAATCTAGTAGTGGTAATATAGATTCAGGCACAATCAAACTCTATGGAATAAAAGGAAGCTAATGAGTATTGTAAAATTAAATAATAGATCAGTAAAAGATGTAACAGCTTTTGGTTCAATATCTTCTCTTGGAAGTCTTACACATATTGCAACACAAACAGCATCATCATCAGCAAGTTTAAGTTTTACATCAGGGATTGATAGTACCTATAAGGAATATATTTTTTATATGGTTAATATTCATGCTCAAACAGATCAAGTGAATTTTCAATTCAATATGAGTATAGATGGTGGTTCAAATTACAATGTAACAAAAACTACAACATCTTTTAGAGCTGGTAATTATGAAAACGATAGTTCTACTGCATTTGCTTATTTAGATAGTGATGATCTTGCACAATCAACAGGATTTAAAAATTTAACTGAAAATACATCAATGGGTTATGACAACGACCAAAATTTAGGTGGATTTTTACATTTATATAATCCAAGTTCTACTACATTCGTAAAACATTTTATTGCAAGAACGAATAACGCACATTGGATAGATGTTTCAACAGATGGTTATTTTGCTGGGTATGGAAATACTACAAGTGCAGTAAATTCAATTCAATTTAAAATGTCATCAGGAAATATAGATAGTGGACAGATATTGCTATTTGGATTAAATTAAAATATAAGGAGTTATTATGGCAGATAGATATAAATTAGTAAATGGCGAAAGAATAAAACTTACAGCAAAAGAAAATGCTGAAAGAGATGCTGAAGAAAAGGCATGGGCTGATGGAGCATTCGACAGAGCTATTGCATCTTTAAGACAAGATAGAAATAGACTTTTAGCTGAAACAGATTTTTATGCTTTATCTGATGTTACAATGTCAGACGAAATGAAAAAATACAGACAGGACTTGCGAGATATTACAGTTGGTCTTGATACAGAAAAAAAAGTTAAAGCTAAAAAATTTCCAACTAAACCAGAATAATGCAGCTTTCAAAGCATTTTAAGCTTTCAGAATTTGAAAAAAGTATGACAGCTCAACGCAAAGGTATAAAAAATAAAGCTGGAGCTGGAGAAATTAAAAACCTTACAGATTTATGTTATGCTGTTTTAGAAAAATGTCGTGTCAAATGGGATAAGCCTGTAACGATTACAAGTGGATATAGAAGTCCAGAATTATGCGAAGCTATCGGATCAAAACCTACATCACAGCATACGACAGGGTGTGCGGCGGATTTCGAGATAGCTGGAGTTTCTAATCTTCAAATAGCTATGTTTATTTCTGGATCTTGCGATTTTGACCAATTAATTTTAGAATATTATGACAAAGATGATCCGTCAGCTGGGTGGGTTCATTGTTCATTTGTTGAAGGATCTAATAGAAAACAAGTGCTGACATATGACGGAAAAAATTATACTAATGGATTACCAGATGCTAAATGGGTTGATGGTAAACTTACAAACTAGGAGATAATATGTTGACTAAAAAACAAAAGAAACTTCCATTAGCTTTACAGAAAGCTATTATGAAGAGTAAAAAAAAGAAAAAAAAGAAAGCGAGGAAATAATGCCATATCATACAGGTAAAGGTGCTCATTCAAAAGGAATGAAGAAGAGTAAGAAAAAGAAAAATAAAATGGGCAAACGAAAAAGAAAATAATGGTCAAGGTAGCTTCTATTAAAGGTATAATAAAAGACTTAAACCCTAGACAAAAAAAAACAATGAATCGTCACGCAAGACATCATAGTTTAAAGCATATGCGATCTATGGCTAGAGCGATGAAGAAAGGCAGAACATTTGCACAAGCACATAGATCTGCTATGCGAGCAGTAGGTAATTAATGGTTAAATTATCTACACTAAAAGATAAAATCAAAAAGAAAAAAAAATTAGGATTTACAGAAAGAGCGTCAGCGATAGCTAGAGGATTATTACCTAGAAAATCTGGAAAGTTTAAAGGTAAAAAAGTTAAATCTAAAAAATATGGAGGAAGAGCATAATGGCTGGATTTACTACTTCAATTACATTAAAAGAAATGATAAATAAGTTTCCAATGCGGAAAAGGAAAAAAAATGTCAAGAAAAAGAAAAAGAAGACTCGTACCAAAAGATAAGAAGACAGGGATCCCAAAGAAATACTTGTCAGGGCTTAAAGGTGCTAAGAGATCAAGAAGAGCAAAATTAATTAAATCTATGAGTGCTGCTTATAGATCTGGAGGATTTATATCTCCATCTGCATTTAAAATGAGAGTAAAAATATAATGGCATCAAGATTTAGAAGACCACTATCAGCAAGAACACAAGCTACATTAAGAGCAAAAGCAAAGA
>VTLG01007256.1_pt1 | contig 14580 bp, 35 predicted proteins | sample 4694571 | NCBI WGS metagenome assembly VTLG01 (sample SAMN12604809, study PRJNA352737) | marine metagenome | biome: ENVO:00000447; feature: ENVO:00000209|ENVO:00000569|ENVO:01000036; material: ENVO:00002151; isolation source: viral sequences binned using virsorter ...
CATGAATTACAAATATGATCAGCAAGTTCTTGGACATCTCCTGCACGGGCAGAGTTACGTCCGGTATTTCTAATTTCAAAAACAGGATTTGCCATTTATATATCTCCTTTAATATCCAAAATCAGCATCCGCTGGTGTATAAGCTTGCTCTAGTCTTAAAGTTCTGAATTGCTTATAAATATCATTTACTTTAGGTCTAGACATAATTAAATATCTTAAAGCATCGTAAGCATGGTCAGGAGCATGCGTATTCACATCTTCCGGGTTGCTTTTATCCAAAGGAATACTTTGAAGTTCGCGTATCAGGTTAGGGCAACTATTAAATATTTGTAAGCGTGGCCTTCCGCTTTGCTGTAACCTCAAGTATTCGTGAATCTGTATCTTTCCTTGGATTCTATTTTTATCTGCTCTACGAAGTTTATGTCCCTCTTTCTGGAGACTTTCGCCTACTGTAGGGCCGGTAGTACCTGTACGTGCCCATGCTGCAGTATCTAGAACCCCTTGGACACTATAAGGGTCTTCTAGTTCCATCTGCGTTATTATAGAGCCTAAATCCTGTCCTGTCAAACCTTTACGATAAAGTTCTCTATAAATTATTAAAGTATTGTCTGAGGGATCTATAGTTCCCCAGACACAGGCACTTTCTGAAGCGTACCCATAATCAATACCTTTTATTCTTTCCCAGCTTACAGGAACCTCAAAAGGAGTTATTACATGGACATCTAAATCAAACTCCGTAAAAGCTGCTCCTTCGTTAACATCCCAGTTACCTTCTAGAAGTTGTTTTCTCTGTACATCCGGTAAAGCTTTAAGCATTTGCTCATAGCGACCATCTTGTGCCAGATAAGGATTATCTTCTAGACGAGCTGGTATAAATTTTCTTGTAAGCCCATCTTTACCTATAAAGCTTTCATTAGGCTTATCATCTAAATATCTTTTTTTAACCCAGTGCGCTCCTACGCCTCCGGGGTTAGCAGTACAACGCATGTAAGGCGTTATCTCAGAATCTGTAGTCCTTAGACGTGATGCCAAGTAATTCCAAGGAAATTCTGTAGGTAGATGAGTAATCTCATCAAAACCTATCCAAGAGTAGGCTTGGCCCTGATACCTATAAACATCTGCATCTCTTTCAAGGAAACCAAACTCTAGTTTAGCTCCGCTAGGGAAGTTCCATATTTTCTCTACTTCCCTGAATTTGCAACCCGGAAAAGCTTTAGGGTATAACTCACGGGATTTATCTATAAGTTCCCGAAGTTCTGGCATAGACCTCCTCAGGATTAAAGCCCTGTGGGCTGGCCTATGACAATATCTCAAAGGATCAACAAGCATGGCATAAGACTTACCACCACCTGCTGCACCTCCGTAAAGAACATCAGTTTCTGAAGCTGCTAAGAAGTCTGTTTGTGGACCAGCATTAGGCTGGAATAAAATCTCAGCTTCTTCTTTTAAAGCTTTAGGGACTCCTTCCAAGTCTTCTGGAGAAGTTACAGAAGCTTCAGAACCCTCTATTTTCTTTAAAGTCTTTTTATTATTTTCTAGAGATTTTTTATAAGCTTCTAGCTTGGAAGCTGTCTTCTTAATCTTCTTTTGTTTTTCTTTTATAGACTTGTTAGCCTGCATAGTAGCTTTAGTTTTACTATGATAATTATATCCTTTTCCTTTAGAGCCTTTAGGTCTTCCTCCTTTACGTCTAGGAGTACCGTCCTTTTTTAAAACAAAAGAACCTTCAGAGTCTTTAAGGTAATTATCAGGATTAATTTCCCAGTCTTGCATCTTTATCTATCTTATTTTTAAGTCCTTGGTAGCTAAGCTTACGTCCTGTTCTAAACTCTAACCATGCGGAACCTTCACGTAAACTAATAGATTTATCTTTTATAAGATCTTTAATTTCTTCTAAAGCTTCTAGCTCTTCTGGTATTTCTATCACTATACCATTTTCTTTTTTATAACCGAAAGGTACAGGGCCTCTAAACTTCATCGTATTCTGCCTCTATAACAACTTCTTTTTTAGAAGGTAATACAAAGAGACCACCCTCAGATTTATGATTAACATCTAAGCGTTCTGTTTTTCCTAAACCTACCCTGTCCAAGATAGTCTGAGCAGCCTGAATTCTAGTATTAACCTGAGGTATAGGTCTATCTGAATTCATAACTTCTACTAGTTTTAGAGCAGCTTGTGGTGCTGACTGAGCAAGGATTCCTTCAGCTATATCTAATATTTCTTTTTTTAATGATTTGACAACCTGATAATGACCACTATTATACCCAGCCAACACCGCTGCTTTCTTAGGATCACCTCCTTGCTCCACTAGGTGGTTTAGAAAAGATTGTTGTTTTTGTGTTAATTCTTTATTCATGGGGCTTATTATAGGTTCTATATTTAGTTCTGTCAAGTATTGACAAAACTAATTTTCAACTATATACTGGCATAACCACCCCCGGCGGTTTGTATATCTTTAGAGATACTCTAGAATACCCGAGATTTTAGAATACCCGCGATTTCTTATAGGTTGACACCTCAAAAGTTCTAGAAATGTATGTATATTAGTATATATACCCCAGCCCCGGCATGGCCTCCTGCCCAGCCCCCTCAGAGATTCAAAAGATTTATGAAATCTTTTGAATCTCTGAGGGGAAGCAGCCTCTGGAATCTCAAAAGATTTCTGGAAATCTTTTGAGATTCCAGAGGCTGGCTCCAAAACTTGACAGACTCTAAAATATTCTAGAATATTCTAGAGTCTGTATTTTTATTTAAAAACTCTAGAGTTTTTAAATATTTAAGTAGTATTATAAGTTTTTAATAATCTTCCCTGAAGATTTTAAAAAACTCATAATACTTTAGAGGACATCCAGAAATTTGCTACCCTTCTTCACTTTTAAATATCTAGATATTTAAAAGTGAAGAAGGGTAGCAAATTTTAAATTATCCAGAACTTCTCGTGCGTATACGAGCGTACATGTAGAAATTTTCTAAAATTCCTCCTAAGATCTCTAGAGATCTTAGGAGGAATTTTAGAAAATTTTGAACTCAAAAAATTTTTCTCTCTATCTCTTGGGTGTCTTTTCAATCTCTTGAACAAGTGAAAGAGATTGAAAAGACACCCAAGAGAGAGAGAGAAGATATGGCGACCAACTTCACCGTTGACCCAAGCAAGCAGGCCACGTTCAAGCAGTTCAACGCCGTTTGCCATCGTTATGCAGCTCTGCTGCGTCCCGAGAAGGATAAGACCCGCTACGAGCTTTACCGGGCTTTTCGTAAAGCTTTGGCGATCCATACAAAAGCCGAAGGCTTTCTGACGATGGGTGATGTCCAAAAGGCGCTCAAGGCCGATAAGGTTCCAGCTCCGCTGATGAAGCTGCTGCAAGCTGAAGCGAAAGCTGAAGCGAAGCCAAAGGCGAAGCCGAAGGCTGCCAAGGCTAAAAAGCCGAAGGCTGCGAAGCCTAAAGCTGACCCTCGTGATGCGAAAATCGCGAAATTGCAGGCACAACTGGACGCCTTGCAGACACTCCTGAACGATATGTGACACCCAGCCCTGAGCATGGCTATAAACTGCTCATTTTTTTTACGCGAGCAATTTTCCTTTTAGTTTTTAGCCTGAGGTTTTAATATGTACGAGATAATACTGTCTGTTCCAGAAATTAAACACGTCCTTAGTAAAACTAAATTTTATTATGACGGCAATGGCGTTGTATCCGAAGACATGCTGCATACTTTTATTTCTGCGGTTAAAGGAAAATTGTACGGTGAGTATGACCTTTATACTTATTTTGATGAAGATTCATCCTACCATGAAATTGTTGATTGGGGAAAGTATTATGTTTCAAGGGACTCTGCCGTTGTAGATTGTGTAAGAATGATCATAAAAGAAATGGCAAATGAGTACCACACTCAAAAGGTTGGAGGCATTTAATATGTATTTCAATGACTTAGGACTTCACTCTGGAGGTATTGATATTCCCTGGAAATATATAAGAGGTCTCTATATATGCATGGAATGTCGAGGTCAAAGTAGGTATCCTGATTATATATTTACAAGGGAGGAAATAGATTTTATAGTTATAGAGGCTGGTCCTTGGCTCCTCTAAAATCTCTAGAAGAACGAAGTGATTCTAGAGATTTTAGAGGAGTCTGAATGGATTTACTGAGACCCGTAAGCCACCGGCAGTTCAGTGCAGTCGCTAGTCACTTTGCTGCCCTGATGAAACCAGAAACTTCTAACGAACAGGAGTATCTTTGTAGAAAGTTCCGTCGTGCTTTAAGGAGATATACTTATAAGCATGGATACATAACACAAGATGAAGTCCAGATCTATTTTGAAATGGACACAGTTCCTTCTAAAATTTGGGAGTATGTATGACAGAACAAAAACTTCAACTTGAGATTTGGGAGCTTTTTACTAAAGCAATAGAAGAAAATCTCATGCCTACTCAAATACTTTTTGCTTTAAAGTTTTGTGAGGTAAGACTCAAGACGCATATTACTGAGCTTTTAGATGAACACGCCCCAGAGCATACAGAAGTGTGGTTAGAGGAGGCAGATATAATAAGTAAAATTAATTCTGAGGAAGCACTTGAGGCCCTTTCTAAGGTCGGCTTTCTCTCAAATGGAGAAATACATTGATAGATGTAAATGGTTTGTTGGAATCTCAGCAAGAATTTATCGACAAATTAACAGAGGAGGTAGAAGTACTCAAGAGGATCATTGAAATTCATAGGGAGATAGATACTCAGAACGAAACAATAATTAAAAATCTAAGCGGATCTCTAGAATTAATTCAAGGATTACAAAAATGATTAGATATATAATTATTAGTTTAGTAGCACTCGCCAGTACTTACTGTATAATATCTGGTGTTCTTTTAATCACCGAGACTGCTGTAGCTGCTCACTCAATAGTAGAATGGGGAGGTACTGTAACCCCGAGAGACAAAGTGTTTGCATATTCTATACCCTTTCTCTATATAATTCTGGGTATTATATTGCAGCTTGTGACCTACCGAGTATATAAGGAGTGACCAAGGGTCTCTAAAAACTCTGGAAGAACGAAGTGATTCCAGAGTTTTTAGAGACCCTTGGTCCCGAAGGAGAAGCGATGCTTATATTTGACTACCCCTCAAAGAAAAATCTTAAGGAGAACATCGGCAGTAGGCTTATATATCAAGAGACCTCTATGTTTGGTCCTGAGTATGAAGAGACTGGAGAGCTTGTAGGCTGCAACAGACCTCATATAACTGGACACAAAAGAGAGTTTTTTGCTGAAGTAACCCTCGAAAATGGCATCATCACAAAGGTAAAATAAATGGAAATCATTGATTACAACGAAACCAAATCTTCCCTCATCAAAAGCGAATGTCGGAACATAACTATGTATGCTGCGACTACTTCTCTGAAGTACATCGTTAATGTCTTTGAGGAAACTTACGGAGACAACGACAGAAGCTGTATTATAAAAGTTTCTATTTATGATCATGGCTCTAGAATTTTTTATGGGGAAGAGAACAGGTCTTACTTCACTGTAAATAAAACCAGCATCCTTTCATATCTTGAAGATCGGCTAGAGGATTTGGTTGCCGCAGGAGCAACGCGATCTTGAAAGAAAACATAGCTGTTCTCATGGATAAAATTGCAGAGGACTATAACAGGGGGGATCATTTGGTCCTCCCTCAAACCCTCAAAAATTTTAGGGATACTTTATTTTGTTATGAAGCTCCCAACTATCTCAAAATATTTACACGTACAGGAGCCAAACAAGATTTAAGTGAGCAGAAAGCTTGGGGTTTTGTAGTTAAGAATCATTCTAGTTTTAAAAGAGGAGATATACTGAGAGCTAAAGGATGGAAGAGTCCTTATTTTGATATGGCACGAGGCAATGTCATAGATAAAGATTTCAGTTGGGTTAAATGGACTGGTCCTGCCTATATGAAATGAAGAAATTAACTTTGAAAGAAGCTATCAAGAATGATCCTGAGACTGTCTTGGTAGTTATCGTGGGTCTCCTGTTTATTATTTGGATGATTTAATGGCTAAGTATATTATCAGTGATCTTCATCTAGGACATAAGAATGTTCTGTCTTCTAGGAAATTTAATTCTATTGAGGAGCATGACGAAAAGATAAAAGAGAATTGGTTTTCTGTAGTTAAGCCTGAAGATAAAGTTTATGTATTAGGTGATGTGACTATGCATAAAGCTAAGCATCTGGATACTATAGACTTTAAAAACTGGCCGGGCAGAAAGATTCTTATTATGGGGAACCATGATGAGTCTAATATTATTCCTTACTTCAATGAAGTTTATGGAGCTAAGGAAACTTATTCTCCACTGCATAGATACTCAATTGTTTTAACTCATATACCTATAGCTCTTCAAGAGCTAAAGATACGTTGGGATTATAACATTCATGGGCATATGCACTTTGATAAAATAACATGCAACCATTACATCAATGTCTGTGCTGAGCATATTAACTATACTCCGCAGCTTGTTGATGATCTTATTGAGAATCATATTGCAAAGGTGGGCATGTGATAGAAAAAAGAAAAGGGCCCTGCGACTACTGTGGTAAACAAACTGTCTATGTGAAGATGTTTAGACGCAGCGATGATTTAATTTGCTGTTACTGCATGATGAGGATATTAAAAGAACGTGAGCAATTTCACAAAGCACAACCCTGCAATAAACAAATGGTCTCAAAAATCTCCTGATAATTTCCAAGATATGATAATGCTAGTAGTGTTATCTATCCAACAACCTTGGCATTCTGTGGGTAAACAGATACAAGACTACAGATTAAAGGGTTCTTCTTCAAAGTATGTATGGGGTAATAAACTTAGAACTCTAAAGTTCTTAGAGAAACATAAAGAAGAACTTTATAGAGATGCTCTAGAGTGTTTAGAGTTTAACTATAAAAACAAATCTCTTAGGCTAATGAAAGTATTCTTAAGGGTTCCCGGTTTAGGTCTACCTAAAGCAGGTTTTTGTTGTCAGTTATTTGCTGGATGTGTAGGCTGCATAGATATACATAACATAAGGAGATTAAATATATCTCCTAACATATTGAAATTAAATAAGAATGCTACAGATAAAACTAAAGAGAGAAGAATTAAAAGTTATATAGATGCTTGTAGTAAAAGGAAATGTTCTTGGCTCTGGAATACTTGGTGTTCTTTGATAGCTAAGAAGCAGCCTGAACGCTGGCAAGATTCTTCTCATGTATCTCTAGTACACTTGGAGTATCTGCAATGAATCTTTCTGACCTCTTTAATTATTGGATCTCTAAAGAAATATCTAGTACTGAAAAGATTGAAGACTTAGTATGTGAGTTTGATAACAAAGCTTCTTTATTTACTAGAAACTTTAAGATACATATACTTTTTTCAGACGGATCTAAGCTCATAAAATGAATGACAACTTAATGTTTATCCTGTGGTTCTCACTGTTAATGTTAATACTATGTACGTATGGATTTTATTCAGGAATGATACCATTATGTGATTACCTAATATGTTTATTCCTAGCAGGAACAGGTTCACTCGTAGCCTTTTTTATAAGGATTGATGAAAATGGATAGTTCAATTTCAATTGAAGATGTAAATTCTATTTTTATAACTGAGAATTCAGAAGGGAGGATAGGTTTTATATTTAAATCAGAGGACGATTATATCTATCTTGATTGTAATATCCCGGCAAATCCTAACATAATTTTTTCTTCTGAGAGGCCAGAGAGTTCTTTCATTTCACAGCTTAATAAGAAGATTCAAGTGGAGGCTAAGTATAATGCAGGAATACAAAGTGACATGGACAATTGAGGTCTCGGCAGAGTCTAGTGTTGAAGCTGCTGAGAAAGCTAGAGAGATACAGCTAGACCCTCAGTCTATGGCTACTGTCTTTGATGTAACCGAGAAGGTTGATCTATGTTCGTAAGTATTCTTAAGTACCATAACTTTAAAACTCATTCAGAGTTAGTAGGATTAAAACCCGGAGAGTGGACACTCATACAGGGAGACAAAGATAAAATCACTGCGTCATTAAATAAATACATTAAAGGGAGATACTCTATAGAGGAAAACATAGGCATCTTTGCAACAGGGAACTTCTTAATTACTATTGAGAAATGATATGAAAATTGTTGTAACAATTGAAAGAGATGTTAAACAGCGTATAGAGGAAACCATTGAGGTAAATCCTCAAGAAATTCGTGAACTTTTTAATGTAGCTGAAGATGAAGACTGGGAAGATTACATTGAAGATTATCTTTCAGGGGAGGCAGAAAATATAGGACATCATTTTTGTTACGAAATAGAAGAATACGATTCAGACTGTTGGGAATATGTTGATTGGAGTTCTGTATGATAATCATTCGTAAATGTCCATTCACTGGTGTACAAAACAAACAGGAGATTGATGTAACAGAAGAGCAAATTAGAATCTGGCATGAAGGAACAGTGATTCAAGAAGCCATGCCTAACTTAACAGCATCTGAACGTGAGTTCATAATGACTGGAATCACTGATGAAGTTTGGGATACAACTGTAACTGATAGCTAAAGGAGCTACAATGAGCAACTACTACAAAGTTAAATCTGGTCCTATTCCTGAAACTCTTTGCCGTGGTCGTAGCAAAGGTAAATGGGTAGATGTATTGCCTCAAATGAAAGCAGGACAATGGATGGAAGTCCCAGAGAAAGCTCATGCTAGAGCTTCAGCGGCGGCTAATAGCTACCTCAAGAGCAGATATAGTTTGCTTAAGCTGAAGAATCGAAGCTCTTATGTTCTTGTTGTAACTAAGTCTGCCAAGTCGGCATAAACTCACTCGCCCCGATGGTGAAATTGGTAAACACAGGAGACTTAAAATCTCCCGGCCTTTATGGCCTTGCCGGTTCAAGTCCGGCTCGGGGCACCACCCTTTGAGAATGATTATGAGCATAGATATACATTCAGAGATTGAGGAAGCTAGAGATACTCGTATACGCTTGGCGGCTAAGATAGAAGTTCTTGAAGAGATTCTAGAAGAAATAAACAACATTAAAAAAGGTGCTGAAATAGTTTTAGAAGGCATTAGTAATGACTAAAGACATCGAGAAGTTCTGGAAACTTTTAAAACAAGAAGAAGATTTTGATACATTCATAGAAAATTCAAAGGTTCTAATATATGCGCTTGAAAATAATGCTGACCTTACTGATCCTCTTAAGTATTTCTTTTAAGGTTTTTGCTGATAGAGATTTAAATTGTATGGCACAGAATGTCTACTTTGAAGCAGCCTCAGAATCTTTTGTAGGACAAATAGCTGTAGCCCAAGTTGTTATGAATCGTGTTCAGTCTGAACATTTTCCTAGTACCCCCTGCGATGTAATTTTTGAAGGCCCAAGATATATTTCTAGTAAAGGAAATATCCTGCCAGTTAAGCACCGATGTCAATTTAGCTGGTATTGTGATGGCAAGTTTGAAAGTATAAACGATAAGAAAGCTTGGGACTTAGCTGTAAATGTAGCCATGCGAGTACTCTTAAAAACTTTGCCTGATATTACTGAGGGTAGCCTATGGTATCATAGTACTAGCGTTAATCCTTACTGGGCCAAAACTAAAACTAAAGTAACACAGATAGACAATCATATCTTTTACTCCCCGTAGCTTAAGCGGATAGAGCATCGGCCTTCTAAGCCGAGGGTTGCAGGTTCAAGTCCTGCCGGGGAGACCATACTTAAAGGAGTATATATGCAAGTTAGACGCTTCAATACTTGGCAAGATTTTGTAGAACAAACTACCCCCGGAGAGTCATGGGTTAGTGCTGAAGCTGATTATTTCGGTGAGGTAATATGGAACGCTGTAAAATTAGCTAGTTTAAACCGTCAGTCCGTGTCTCGTGAAGATATAGTTTACATCCTTGGTGAAATTTTAAACGCCGTAGAGTCAGATATGGATGAAGTCCACGCTCGGCGCAAGGCTAATGAATAAACTAATATCGTGTTCAGTCTGGACATTGCTGGTTATAGGATTTATAATAGCCTTTCCCGGCATATGTCTAGTTGTAGCTGGTATATATTTATCTCAACTAAGGGAGGATATTTAAACTTAACTTTTTTTTCACTAGGAAAACTATGAACATACTTTCTTTTAATCATCCTCTGGATAATTTAGAACCTCCAGAAATTGTAGATACAATTGTAGAGTCTCGTCCTGTCTATAGTTATGGCGAAGGTTGGCATGATTTAGCAGACAAGTGGCAAGCTATACACGTTGTAGGAAAAAACAAAGCTATCAATGTATGTAGAAGTACATATAACTTTGAAGGGGCGCAGTACAAAGATGTCTATAATACCCTTGTAGATATTTGTAAAGCTTCAGGTATTAATTGCAGAGGCGTTGAAGTACATTCAGCTATGTCTCCTGATGGAGCTAGGGGTTATATTGGATTCACTTTTCCCAGTGAAACTGTAGAGACTGGTAGAGGTGATACCACATCTCTAGAGCTTACTGCGCTAAATAGTTTTGATGGTTCTTGGCCCGTTAAATATATCTTCGGAGGTAATCGAGCAGTCTGTACTAACAAACAAGTGTTTGTGGATACAGTCTCTTTCTATTCTGGAAGGCATACTAAGAATTTAAATCTTGGTAGAGCTAAAGAGAAAATGAAAGAGTGTATTGTAGCTTACCACAAAGAAGCTGATAGATGGTCTCGATGGAAAGAAAACTCTATTACAGATAAAGAAGCAATTAGAGTCTTTGCAAAAGTCTCTAGTTGTAAATTTGTTTTAGAGAATCCTGATAAAACTCCTAACGAAATCTTTGCTGAGACAGAAGTCAGGAGAAACAGAGCCTTTAATAATCTTTGGAATCAGTACACAACTGAAAGAAATACCTTAGGTTCTAATCACTGGGCCGTATATAATGCAATGACTCATTGGGCTACCCACGGTAGCTTTGGTAAGAAAACCAATGAGAATAATATACTTAAGCTTAGGCAAAATAGATTTGATTCTGTTCAAAACAACTTAGTTTTGTTAGCTGCATGAATCATTGGGCCATACTAGTTAAAGAACCAGCGGAAGGTTCTATAGTATGCTTCGGAGAATTCCCCACACAAGAAGCTGCTGAAATATTTTATAATACTTTCTTAGCTATCTGGTGTGAGGGTTCTCTGGAGGTTTCTTATGTACCTTTAAATACTGTCGCTAGATTAAACGACGAAGGAGATTCATATAATTTTGATTTAGAATTAATCTTACCTCAAGTTGAAAATTCAATAATTCATTGACAGGAGGTTTTAAATATGCTAAAATTTATAGCTCTTTTAAAGAGTTTCTTTGAAGAAATATTTATAGATATTTATTTTGGATTCTCAACAGAGAAAGAACAAGTTATTTTAGTAGCTTTCTTTTTATTTATTTTATCTGTAATGGTGTTTATCCTTGTCTAGAGTAGAACTAATACATAAAATGGGTAGCGATGTGGCGGTTGTTAATGCAGCCCGAGTATCCTTTAATAAAAAGATCACGAAGATTCGTGAGTCTGATAAAAAGCTTATAGCTTATCTAGCTAAACATGGGCACTGGACTCCCTTTGGACATGCTCAACTATCGTTCAGGATTTCAGCCCCGGTATTTGTTGCTAGACAATTAGGCAAGCATCAGGTAGGATTGGTCTGGAATGAAGTTAGTAGAAGGTACGTAGACTCTGGTGTCTCTTTCCATACCCCTCAGGTATGGAGAAAGAAAGCAGAGAATAAGAAACAAGGATCATCTGATGACATTATTGTACAAGATGATCTTTTGTTTTCTAACTACGAAAAGCTTTTAAAAGCTTCAGAACTGTTGTATGGTACACTCCTTGAAAAGGGCGCAGCCCCAGAGCAAGCTAGAATGGTTCTGCCCCAGAGTATGATGACAGAGTGGATCTGGACAGGATCTCTTGCAGCTTTTGCTAGGGTAGTAAAGCTAAGAGATCATGCTGATGCACAGAAAGAATGTCAGGAGGTTGCTCAACTTATAAGTGCAGAAGTAAAGAAAACTGAAAACTTTAAAATATCATGGGAGGTTCTTACGCGATGATTAAGTTTAAAACATTACCCATGCCCTCTGTATTTGTTTTAGAAGCAGAGCTTCCTCAAGATATTATTGAGTCTACAAATAAATATCTAGACGATCTTCTTCAGCAAGATAATAGGAAGACAGCCTCAGATACTTTAGTTGGGCAGATACAGAAAGGAGAGCAACTTAGAATTGATTCAGAAGATGATAAGCTTATAAATCTATCCGCTACACTTCGTAGTATTGCTGCTAAATATATCTCTGAGTTTTTTACTCAGACAGGTCAGCAGCTACTTACTGATAGAAGTGTACAGATTGAAGAGCTTTGGTCAGTACATAGTTATGAGGGAGACTATAACCCTATACATGATCATGGCACAGAAACTATAATGGGAGTATCTTGTACTACTTGGACAAAAGTTCCTGAACAAATAAAGAACTTACCTAGTCCTTCAGAAAATACTTTTAATTATAATAATGCTTCAGGCTGTTGTGATGGATTTCTAGAGTTTGTCTTCGGTCAAAATTCTGTTCTAGATAAAGAAAGATTAAAGCCCACGCAAGCTATGATTTTGAAACCAGAAGTAGGTAAGATATACTTCTTTCCTTCGTGGCTTCAGCATATGGTATACCCATTTAAGGGTGAAGGAGAACGTAGAACTGTTGCTGCTAATTTTAATTGTTACCCTGTAGGGTATAAGGAGAACTAGATGTTCCAATACATAGATGCTCTTAAGCTTACATATGAAGCTCAGATAGCTACAGCTAAAGCTAATTTATCCGTTTACATGGATAACTCTGTAGGGGTTGCAGAACATCCAGATATTATTAAATCTATTGATTCTTTAATCTCTGATCTTGCACAGGCTCAAGAAAAACTAGATGCTATTAGTTACTTGGAAGAATCTTATGAGTGAAACAGAAGAGCTTACAAGTTTTTTTGAAACTTTTGATGACGCTTGGGCGCGTATGTTTGCTTTAAATTTAGGAACAAAGCAGCCTCATCCTAAAGTTAGAGATTCTTTTCTTGACTTCATCACCCCGATGTGTTCTCATATGAAGCAAGCAGAGGAGCAGGACTTCATTGATCTGTTTCCTGATTTTTTATATTTCCTTTTAAAGGAGGGAGAGGTGCGCTAAACTTTAAAAACCTTTTAAACTTTAATAAATTTTTATAGGAGAACTATATGCCAGTTGTTGATGGAGTGGCTTACTGGGCTAGTATTACTCAGCCCAACACTAAATTTGAACCTAAGTACACTATCAATCTAGTGGTTGATGAGGATATTGCAGATACCTTTAGGTCTAAAGGCTATACTGTAATGGATAAAGAAGAGGGACCAACTCTTCAGATTAAACGTAAAGTTAATGGTCCTAACGGTATGGTACGAGAAGCTCCCGTACTTATGGATAGAAGCAAAAATCTTATAGATTGTCAGGTAGGTAATGGCTCTAAAGTTAGAGTTCAGTACCGACCTTGGGAAGTCAATAGGCAAGGAGAACTCTTTAAGGGTCTTGAGCTTTGTAAAGTACAGGTAGTAGACCTGATACCTTTTGGTGATGAAGATGAGTTCGATGTTATTGAGGAGGAAGATGTACTATGAGTGAAGGCTGGACTTATAAAACAGAAGATCATATCTACGCTGTTGATAAGTTGCCTGAAGAAGCACAAGCTTTAGTAGAATTGATTATCAATAATGATCAAGAAGTTAGAGCTTTGCGGCGAAGGCTTGCTATTTTAGAGGCTGCATCTATTAAACTAAACGAGTCTGTTAGAAATCATTTAGATGACTCAGCTATAATTGAGGAGGATTCTGGGGGCGAATAGCCCCCTTTTCTTATGGCATTTGTAAAATATCATTTACCTTGTCCAAAGTGTGGCGGCAGTGACCCTGTATCCGTTAACGAAAACGGAAGCGCCAAATGTTTTAGTTGTAATACTTTCTTTAAGGACTATGAAAGTTCCATGAAAGGTGAGAATGTAAAAGAGTTTAAAACTTATAAGACAAATTCTATGAATGACGTAGAAGGAGATTTTTTAGATTTAACTGACAGAAATATAAGTGTTAACACTGCAAAGAAGTACGGTGTTAAAGCACTTAAAAATAGTGCGGGTGATATAGTCCGACACTATTATCCTTACTATAATATCAATGAAATTTCAGGCTATAAGGTAAGAGAACCCGGTAAGATATTCTCTTGGAAAGGAGACTCTCAAAGTTCTGGCCTGTTCGGACAGCAAGCCTTTCAGGATGGTGGTAAATATATTACTATCACTGAGGGTGAGTGTGATGCAATGGCAACCTTTGAGCTTATGGGTTCTAAGTGGCCTGCCGTATCTTTAAAGAACGGAGCTTCGGGTGCTGTCAAAGACATCAAAAAGAACATTGAGTATCTTGAATCTTTTGATACCGTTGTCATTGCGTTTGATAACGATGCTCCCGGTAAAGAGGCCGCTAAGAAATCAGCTAAGCTTCTTACCCCCGGTAAAGCTAAGATCATAAATCTTCCCGCTGACTTTAAAGATCCTAATGAGATGCTTAGGAAAGGTCAGCA
>VTLG01011749.1_pt1 | contig 14579 bp, 28 predicted proteins | sample 4694571 | NCBI WGS metagenome assembly VTLG01 (sample SAMN12604809, study PRJNA352737) | marine metagenome | biome: ENVO:00000447; feature: ENVO:00000209|ENVO:00000569|ENVO:01000036; material: ENVO:00002151; isolation source: viral sequences binned using virsorter ...
ATTGTATCTATAGCTAACTTCTTTGCCATTCAATCCACGATTATCTACTATTGGCTTGTAAGAGCATGAGGTAATCATTAACATGACTAACAACTTCTTTAACATTTATTCTCTCCTGTTCATATCTGCATAATGGGTAGTATTCGTACCCATAATTTAAGTATAGCTTCGCAACTAAACTCATAAATGGTTTTAGTTCTTTTGGCATTATCGTTTATCCAAAAAACAAGTATTAGTCATTTGTGTAAAAATATCATGCCAAGTTGATGTCATGTTCTTCTCACCAAATGCTTTTTTTATTCTATCTAAATCAGAAGTCTTGACACGAATTGTTGTGTACTTTTCTGATTTACTCTTGCCTGTAAATTTAAGAATTTTCATTTGTTTCTCCTTCCTTGTAGTCTTGTCTTGTTGTGAATGTTTGACCATTCATTGTAAAAGATTGTTCTTGCGTTCTATCCACTACTTCTCTTTGAGTAAAACCTATACCCAAATCAAAATCTTTTGGAAAAACCCAAATGTGATATTGATTTGCAGTATTCATAAGTCTGCTCTCTGGTGGATATATTTCAATCGCATATCTTTTATCTCCATCTTTACAAAGAAGATTTTTGATTGTTTGAAAGTCTGACCAATTTCTACAAACTGCCAAATCCCTTCTTTTAATTGATAGATAATCAAAAGTTCCATGAAAAGATGGTATTCTCAAAAACTTATCTACTGATTTACCAGACCAAACCATAACTTGATATGTTGAATTGATCCAAGTCTTTGCAGACATATGTTCGTTCATAAGTTCTTTTGCTTGTCGTTTAGTAATGATGTGACCTGCATTTTTACCTAATTGCTGAAATGCTTTTATTCTGTCTTTGATGCTAAGTCTTTCATAATTACTTGAATTTGCTTCTACAAATTTATCCATCATTATTCTCCTGTTCATCTGGAAATACTTTTGGATTGTTTTCATTACTAAGGTTTTCATGTTTCCAATCTGGAACAAGTATTCCCAAATCTTTTATTGCAAGTGAATAACCAGATAAAAAAGCATCTGATACTCCACCCTTTTCTTTTGCATGAACCTCATATTTATGAAGTTTCATTTTAAGCTGACCTTGTAAGTCATACTTTATCTCTGCAAGTTTTTGCCTATTCATTAAATAACTCCTTTACAAAATAAAGTGTAAAACCAATCATTCCGATATGAACAATTACTGTAAGTATATCATTTAACATTTAGTTTCTCCTCTAAGAATAACTTAACCTCTTTGGTAAGTTTGTTTTGCTCGAACTTTTTGTTCATCATATTTGGATATTCATACATAAATTTTTTAATTTCTTCTTTATTATCCCAAACTTTAGGTTTGGATAAAAAATTAAAAAGACTGTCTTGATCCTTCTTAAATACTTTTCTTTGCTTACCAGAAAACAAAGCAACTGCCTCAAAACTTCTTTCTTTATGTTTTACAAAGATAAGTTCATCAGCAATAGGTAATCCAACAGGATTTTGTAAGTATCCTCTATGTATTGACCACTTATTCATCATTGCACTCTCCTTTTTGAATATTGCTTTGTAGCAACTTTTTGGTAGATTAATGTGCATCTTGGCTCATCAAGATCATAGCCACCATTAAAGAACTCACCAAACTTAAACCATCTTCCAAAATTTTGAAAACAAATTTCTTTACCATGATAATAGTTTCTGTTTTCATTTGAAAAAATATTTTCAGTTTTAACAAGTGCTTTCCTGTTGCCATACATATCGACAACTTCCCATAAAGTATATTTATCCATTGTTCACTCCTTTGTAAAAGTTTGCGAATGGTGAATTAGAATAAGTGTTGTTAAGTGCTTCAGCAATTCTACCTTGTGCAAATAACTTTTCTTGTTCTTCTAATTTTTTTTCGCACTCAATATTATCTGCAATTCTGTCCATAGCATTTAGATAATCAATGTATGTCCAATGTGCAGGTAAAGTTGGTCTTGATCCATAATGACTTTTATAACTATCTGAATAGGCATTTTTCAAAATGTCTATCTTAGAAAGTGTATTACCTTCTTCCATATGGATAGTGCTAATGCAGTCCATTAAAGACTGCATTCTTTTTGTGACTATAAGTTTACTCATTTTAGTATTCTCCTTTGTGTTTAACATAAGTATATTTATATAAAAATTTTATAGAAAATGCAAATTATTTTTATAATTATTTTTTGTCCAATTTGACATTGATTTTAGACATAAAATCAGTAGAAATGTAGATGGAACACTTCTTTTTTTAAGAGTATATCCTCCTGCCCAGAAATTCAGTATTTCTGGGGTTTAACATTCACCCCTCACTTACTATAAATCTTCTTTTCGCAAAAAGGAGGGGTGTTTTTATTTACCTAGTATGAATGTCTATCAGAACAGCTAGATTGCTCTGTATGGCTCTTTATTTGCCTTTTTTTGGGTATTCTGTGACTGAAATTACAGCAGATTTGATAATAACATGGCAAGAACCTATTTCATCTCCACCAACCATACTTGCTATGTAGTATGCTGTATCATCAGCTTTGATTAATTTTCCAAATGCCTCACAGACGACAGGTTTGGTATTGAGTAGCAGTTCTGGTTCATGCCATTCATTAGTCAATGACATATGATCGTAAAATTTAATATGAAGTATTTTTGACACGCAAGACCTTCTGTTTTGCTTTAAATGATTTGGGTTGCTTTCTTCTTCTTCGCTTCCCAGAAGATGATCTAGGTATCAGTTCTTGAATTAATGTTGATGTAGTTATTCCCATGATGATGACAGGGTGGGAAAAATCCCCACCCCAATATTATTTCTTTTTTTTCTTTTTCCTCATCTTGTTCTTCTTGGTCTTTTTCATTCCTTTGGAATGACCACCTTTGTGATATGGCATAGTAAACTCCCTTCTACTTTTTCTTTTTCTTCAATATAGCATCTCTTAATGGCTTTGGAAGTTTCATCTGCTTTTTTGTCAGACCTTTTGTTTTTTTTCCACTATGTTTCGGCATTAGTGTAGTACCCAATGGTGTAGCATTACAACAACAACTACTACTGCTAATACTTTAACCCATGATTTAAGTTTCATAAAATCCTCAAACCAATCTTTCATCATATCTAACATACCTTACCCCTCTCTATTTTTTACCAAAAAATTTGGTAGCACCTTTTATACCAAAACTTGCTGATACAATCACCCCTAAAGTATATTTATACCAATCTGGTGTTTTACTTAATGCTTCAAATCCTCTTTCTACATAATCAACTGTAAATGGTAAAAAACATAATAGTAATGGTATTGAAAACAAAATAGTTAAATATTCATCTTTCCATGAACCTTTTGTATTTTTTATTCCTTCTATATCCCAATCCATTTCACCTTTGATTTGTTTTTCCATCAAAGAAGTTTCTGCTTTTATCTTCGTAAGTTTTTGTTCTGACTGTAATTTCTTTTTTTCAACAAAACCTTTTACTACATCACCTGCAACACCAACTAAAGGTTTTAAAATCATTCCCCACATTACACATCTCTCATTCTTGCTGATAGTTCAGTTATTCTATTTACCAAACCTCTGACATCTGACTTACCCATTTTGCTGTCTAAAAGTTCTTCAGAAGCTAATACATAGTCTTTATCTAATAATGCTTGTTTACACCTCTTGAAGCCCTGTAGTCGTGGTAAACCAATCCAAAAGCAAAGATGTACGCAGACTTCAAAAGCCTCTGGCTCAATGGTTGCAGGATCAATAAATTTTTTTGTATCTTCTATTGCGTTAGATAAATCTTTATCAAAGATTGCTAATACTTCTTCATTAGTTAATGGTTTTTCTCTATTTAGTAAATCTTGTTCATTATCTCTAATCATATGACCGACTCCTATAGTCCAGAGATTTGAACTGCATTTATACTTCTCATATCTAACACCCTCCCATCTGGTGATATCTTTTGCCAATCTTTCTCTATTCATTAGTTGCTATACCTCTCTATCAATCTTGATAAATACCATTGTGCTTTTTTAAGATCTTCTAGCTTTCCTTTTGATTTGTAGCGAACCACATACTTCAAAACATTCGCTTCATGGTGTCCAAGATTAAATTCCTCTATTACATCAATAAGCTGTATCTTAGTTCCTACATAATATGCAGGATTTATCTTATCTTCATAATCACTCATATATAGATATTTTTATCCCATGATCCACTTGTGTTCAAGACCATAGGAACTATTTGTGGAATACCCTCTGTGATAATACCACAAGAAAGTATAGGTTTTGCTAGGTTTACTTTCATATATGCCATAGCTAAAGACTTCTTATCTACCAGACAACCAACTGACATTCCCCAATTTAGGTGAAAATCATTACCTACATATTTTACCTCTGAAACAGTATGAAAATGCCCTTGACAACAAGACATAGAAGTTTCTCTAACAGCTTTTGCAATATCCCTACAAAACTGATGTGCAAACATTACCCTGCCTTTTGTGGTTTCAATAATGTGTTTTTCTTGCCATCTCCACCCACTACCAACATCTAATATTTCATTATAATCTCTAAGAAAGAACCTTGACATACCTTTTGCCATAGCCCTGCGAAGAACCATAGATCCATGATTACTTTCTAATAAAACCATCTCTGGGAATATCTTTTCTAACTGACCACATAATGATCTACCAATTTCAAGTTCATCTACAGGTGCAGGAAGATCTGGGTTTATGATGTGACTGACATTTATACTATGCCAATCCATTTCATCTCCAATCATTACAATTTTTGTAGGCTTGTATTTATTTTTTAACTTTATTAGAAAAGCAAATACTTCTGGGAAATGGTAGGGAAAGTGTAAATCACTTATAACAAGTATTCTGTCATGTTTCTTCATAATCTTTTGCATCAACGCATAACATCATGTATTTGCGAATATTATTTTTATCAAGGGTAGACTTTATGTAATTGCCTTCAATTATGCAATCTTTAACATTATCATATCTCTCATTGATTGATACACAGACACTATTCATACAAATATATCCTAACAGGAATATTGTTCCTGCGTTCACAAAAGAATATCTCTAAGAAGTATTACTAGATTTGAAAAGACTAAGACACCGACAGTCCAGAGAACTTTTGAATTTTGATTTATCTTTTGTTCAAGATGCACCAAGTGATTGTTTTTGATAATATCAATATCTTTCTTTATTAAAGATACTTCTTTATCTAACTTATTTATTTTCTCTGCTTGTGTTGCCATGTTCGACTCCTTTTGCATCTAACTTTATTTGTGCTTGTTTGTCAAATGCTTCGATTACTTCCATATCTTTTTTGTATTTTTCTTCATACTCTGCTTTTGCTTTTTGCATCAATACAACATCATCAATAGTGATGCTTGTAATTTTAGAATTTAATTTTTGATTTTTTTCTGCCCAATTATCTAATCTTTCAAGATACAGCTTCTCTCTGATCTTTGCTTCTTTGACTTCTTCTCTTGCTTCTCTAAGTTCTTGTTTTGCTTTTTTAAGCTGTTGTTTTAGTTCTTCTGGTGTAGCCATTATTTAACACCTGCTAATGGATTGGCTAAGATCTTTTGTATCTTATCCTCTAGTTCTTGCTCAATAACCTTCAGATCTTGTGATAGTTCTCTTTCTGTATCTTTTACCCTATCCTCAATATCATTAACTACCCTATCTATTGATCTTATGTCTTTTTTTAGGTCTTTTATGTCATCATTAATATTTTTGGATAAATTATTAGCTACATCATTGACAAGGCTTACTTCTTCTAAAACTGTTGATATTTCTGATCTTAATACTTCTATTTGTGTATCATAATGAGATAGATCTGGTGCTGTATAACTTTGTATTTTTTCTTTCATATCTAAATAGTCTTTGTAAAACTCAAAACCTGCCCATAATCCACCACCTAAGGTAGAAAGAGCAACAAGAATACCTACTACTTTCCCACCTTTAAATGATATCCCTGCAAAAGTTATCTCTGCCATTGTAAATCCACTAATTCATTCATTCCTAAATAATCCATATAAAATAAATCTAAGTTAGTATCTTCTATCATGTTTTGATCCAGATACAAATTTACATCTTCATAAAATTGTCTATCTACTAATTCTTTGTCTGTATAGCTGTTGAAATCAGTATCAGATAAAACAATCATCAAAGCTAACTGTGTTGTTTGTGACTCTACTGACATCTTATCTTTCTGACTTGCAATAATTTTTTTTGCAATCTTTTGTTTCATTTCTTTTGGCTCTGGTCGTTCAGCTTCTACTTCTTCTGCTTCTTCCTGCTCTGGTTCATCTACACTTTCTTCTACTGTTTCTTCAATAGGTTCTTCTATTGTTTCTTCTATCTGTTCTTCAATCATTTCTTCTGTTTGTTCTTCTACAACTTCTACTTCGATAGTTTCTGTGGTTTCCATGTCTATCTCAATCTCTGGTAAATCATCAATGCTTACAACATCAACTGTAATATCTAAATCTTCAATGGGTGCAAAATCTATTTCAAAAGAAATATCTTCCTCAAAGAAATCATCAATAGATACATCAACAGTAATTTCATCTGTATCTATGTCATCAAAAATTATATCATTTACAATATCATCTATGATGTCTGTTATTATTTCTACTGTTTGATATTGAACTGAAAAAAATGGATCAGAGATAATCCCACCATAATAACCAGAAGTATATCCTGCATCTACAGACCAGATATCCATTTGGAAACTTACATCTAAATAATTATTTTGTTCTAGTGTTTGATTGTAAGAGTAATCTCTGACACCTACATAATCCATTTCAACTGTATGTTCATGGGTTCTAAAAACTGTACCTGCTTCATCAGATAGTCTTACTGTAATTGTAAAATAATCCTTGCAGTCAAAATTTGTTGCAGAACAAGTTGGAACATTCGTATTACTGATATGGCTCTCAATACTTGATCCATATTGATAATCAAAACCTTGTTGTATTTCTTCTACTGATAATCCTTGATTTATAAGACTAATTTCATCAGATATAATTCTACCACCATCATTTTCATTATAGCCACCACGAATACTTGAACTTCCTGTGCAGACTTCTCCATCTTGTAATTGACCAGAATAACTACATGAATTTGTTGATGCTTTGTTTTCTAATGTCCACTCATCAGCAGGTGGAACTAGATTACCTGTATCTATTTCTTCAGCTTTAGAGGAATACGAGCATACTAAGAGCCAAAAGACCAAAATCCTTAATATCATCAAAAGTTCCTTCTTGTTTTTCTTCTTCTACAATTTGATCTTTTATATCTTCATAGTCTGGTCGAAGATGCTTATTTGCAGTCCAATAATCTTGTGCCTCTTGTCCAATTAAGGAAACTTTTTTTACAGGATCATAGACAGGGCAACTTGTTCCTGCGTTTTCCATAGCTTGAAATACTCTTTTGTCTTGGCATAATATACTGACACTTGCAACCTTAAGCCCTTGCTTGAATAAAGTTTGGCTTAACAAAAGCCTCTCACAATTCAAGTCCACAATAGTCATACCACTACTAATACCAAGTATTTGTGTTTGAACAGCACCAGACACACCACTACGACATATAAAACTGTTTACAGAATTTATAGATGGTGAATTTGCTGATGGTGGTGTTTTATCAACTGTGACTGTTGAATTAGAAACTGTGTTTGTGTTTGAATATGCTTTTGGTAAAAATAAAATAAATGTGATTAGTAATATTGATATAAAATAAATGTACCAATCATTTCTCATTCACTTTAGAGTTTATCCATTTCTGCTTTTACTTTAGTCCAAGTTATTTCTGAATGAGGGCAGGTTTCGGTAGTAATAGCAGTGCCACTTTCATCAACACCTGTATTCCATGTAATTTTATTGTTAAAATCTTCTTCCGTTGTAATATCGCCATGACAAGTATATTCAACTCCAGTTTTAATTATGTTCAAAGCAGTGTGTAGATTATCATTTACATTTGCCATTATGCTAATATCTCCATTAATGTGACTGTTATTCTTGCATTGTCAGAATTTAAATACCAATCATTTGAGTTTGTTCTAAAATAAACTTTATATATTAAGGCTGACGTTGTATTAGGGCTATGAAGATAATTAAATGCTATTGATGTTTTAGAATATCCGTCAGTACCACCTGCTCTATCATTATGTTTCATTCTAACTATCTCTGAAAATGAGCCACCTGCAACATTATAATACAACCAAGTTGTTCCCTCACAAGCACCACTATTATAAGATGTTCTTCCGCCGTCTATCCATATCATTACCTTAGAAGAACTAGCACTTGGTGTTATTGTATGTTCAAAAGGCGAAGCTACAGCACTTGTTGAAGTTGTGTTTGAATTATCATTAAATGAACGAGATACTACTTGCCCTACTTTACCCCCACCTGCTCCACTTACAGTTCCTGTAAATGCAAATGTATCTGCTAAATTAATACCTCTTGCTCTTGCTTTAATTAATGTCATCTCTTTGGATATTTTTCCTTAATTGATTGTATTCTACTTTTTTCTGCTGTCACACCATTTTCCATAATATTTTCCATTTGTTGTTCTAGTGTTCCATACTCTGCTTTGCGTTTTGCAATTTGACCTAAATTATATTCATAATCATCAGCATCACTTTCTAATGCATTTAATTGTGCGTCAGTAGGTTTTGCAGGATTATCTAAATTCCATTCTTTTATATAAGCACCATTTCCGTCATTTTGTAATTTAACATCTAATTTAAAATCTACTTCACTTCCAACATATTGTATAATTTTTGAATATAAATCTGCCATTTTGATTAACCTAATTTAAATCCTTGTAATAGTTTTGATGTAATATTTGCTGAACTATATGATGAAATTTGTATACCATAAAGTTCTATATAATCACTTTCTGCTAAATCTAAAATTGCAATTACAGCAACAGTACCAAAATTATTTCCTGCTGAATAATTTTCTGTCCTAAATTGAATTCCAGAATTGCTTCCATTTTTATAAATATCTGCATCAAGTGTTCCTGTAAAACTTGATGCTCTAAATTTGCCATGTATTAAATATTTTCCTGCTTTACCACTAGGTACAGTAAATTTAGAATTAGTAGTATCGTAAGCACCGTCAGTATCTATTGATTCACTTGTCATTGTTAGTTTTGTTGATGTTGCATTACTTAAAGATTGATTTGCGTCTAAGTGAGCAGAAAATATTGGTGTATTACCACCTGCACTTGCAAAACTTAGATTGCCTGATCCGTCAGTTTTTAAAAATGTATCAGCACTTGGTGCAGAAGTTGGAAAGGTTAAGGTATAAGATTGTCCTGCACTATGAGCAGGTGATTTTAATTTAATACCATGACTATTCTGAGAACAGTTAAGCTGTAGTGTTCCATCAGTTGTTCCATCACCTCTGATCTGTAAACCTGCTGTGCTAGATGTAGAAACAAAATTAGTTTTGGCATCTGTAATTGCATCATCAGCAACAGTTGTTGCAACACCTACTGCATTTACATTACCAAGAACTAATATGAAATCTATCGCATCACTTGATGTCAATGCAGATGAAAATGTTATTGTTGATCCGCTGACTGTAAAAGAAGAATTAGGTTTTTGTATTGTTCCATTCAAAGAAACAAGCATATGGTTTGCACTCTCTGGTGCAAAATTTACTGATGATCTTTGTAATGTATAACTTGCAGTAGCAGAAGTTGTAATTGCATCTAAAACTACAAAATCTCCAGAAACAGGTGGTACTCCAATATAAGACATTACTTTGTCACCTCTGTTGGAAATGTATATGCTTCTATTTTTTCTACAGTATCTAAACCCTCTGTAGCATCTCTAAGTTGTTGTCTGTATGTTTTCATTTCATCACTCATTGTTAAATCACTACTAGCAGTCCAATCAGTTTTTGCAAGTAAACTATTTCTTTTTTCTCTAAGACCATTTAAAGTTCTATCAAAAGCACCATCTTCCCATGCTTTTTTTTCTGCGTCTTTTAATGCTAATTCTTCAGCAGTCATATCTTCTATAATTGGTTTACCTAATCCGATTGCTCTAATTTTTTTTGTCATTCTTTAATTCCATAAACTTGTATATCTACTGTACTTAAATTTCCTGTGTTTGTAGTAAATTGAAACCCATCAAAAGAAGTTGTGTCATCATATTGTATTCCACCAAAGTGCATTCTTCTATATCCTGCATCAGTTATTGAATTAAAATGTGCTGTTATGTTTGTTAGATATGTTGTGCTGAAAGGTGAAAATACATACATAAAACCTTGAACTGCTTTTGAGTCTGTTTCTTCTAAAGATGATCCTAAGTAAGCATAACTATTATAGCTATTATATAATCTTCCTAATCCATCAGTATTATCTCCATATCTTACATAACTCATGTATTTAGAAGATGAATTTGTAGCACCACCTGTTCTAAATTTGATGTGGCATTGATTATTTGCACCTGCTATTGCAACTTTAAAAGTCACAAAATAATTCATGTAAGTTGCACTAAAAACACTATCAATACTATAATCTCCTGCATCTGTTGTGCTTTGTAAAGCACCTGTTTTTACAAAAGATGGATCACCTGCACCACTAACTGTACCTGTAAAAGCATAGTTATCAGTTAAATCAAATCCTGCACTTTGTATCTTGTTAAATGGCATACTCTATTCCTTACTATTTAAATCCTTGACAGACTTAATATGTTTATACCAAGAACCTGTCTTATCTAACTTACCATCATTTATATCGTGCCACAATTTATCAAATTGTTCGTTCCATGATAAGTATTCTTTTTTTCTTTTTTCAAGAATTTTACTTAATGCTTCTTCTTCATTACCTGCTGTTTCGTAAGAGGCAATTTGTTTATCTGTTGGTTTTGTGACTCCATCTACATTCCATTCTTTTATATATGCACCTTTACCATTACCATCATCTTGAAGTAAAACATCTTTTTTAAAATCAACATCTGACTTACCTTTTGCTTCACAATACAAAGATATTTTAGTTAATAGTTGAGCCATCTTATGTATCTCCTAAGCGAACAAATGTTGCATATGTATATGTAGCATTTGCATCTCCAAACCAATTTATATAAGTAGCACCATTTGTCAAAAATCTTACCTTAACATTTGAAGTATTTGTGACATCTACAAAAGTTTGAGCATTTAGGGTTTGTCCTCTGTTAGCATCTCCACCACCACCACTTACTGCCATATTAACATAATTACTACCACCATTGTTTGTGACTTGAATTTTTAAAACTGCGCCACTTGTTGCTTGTGATAAATCAAAATAAGAATTCCAAGTGACATGATAAATACCTGTGGATGGAAATGAGAATATACCAGAACTTTCCGACATTCCTGTTCCTATTTTATCAAAACTTCCATATGTAGGTGCTACTTGTCTTGCCCAATTAGATGTCTTTACTTCATCAGCACCATTTGAAGAATTTGAAAAAGTAGCTGTGACCATCCAAGTATCTGCTTCTGTAATTCCACCACCTTTTATAAGAGAATAATCAATTCTTTTTAATGTACCTGCATCACTTACTAAAAATTCATCTGTATCAGCAGGTGTAGATGCTAAAGCTGTTTGTCCTGTAATAACATCAGCAGTAATTTGTGAACTACCAACACTATCTGCACTTGGTGCTGATGTTTGATTTACTATGTTTAAATAATGAACTTCCACGACATCTGAACTGACAAGAGTACCACCAAGAGTCAATGTCTTGTTGCCAGAACCACCTACAGAATAGTTTGTGCTATCCTGTTTCACAAAATTTACAAATACAATGATGTCGTTTTCTGATGAAATTTCGTGTGTTAATGTGACTGTAGTACCTGTGGTACTTGTAAATCTGTCTAGCAGTCCTGTTGTAAATCCTGCTTCTGGTGTGACTCCAATATATCCCACTCTACACCTATGTTATTTCTAAAATACTTAAACACGCATCAATCTTACCTGCAACAGAACAGTCAATCTTCATAATATCTGTGGTTTGCATTACATATTTACCACCAGACAACAATTCTAAAGAACTACCTGCTGGGATACTTACATCTTTTGCAAGTAATACTGTTTCGTTTGTTTCTGTATCTGATGTATCTGAAACCAACTGAACATCTGCTGTCACTCCTGCTGTATGAATATTACAAAGTGTCAATCCAATAACAACAGTAGTTGTTGATGATGGTACAGTATATAGTGTCAATGGTGTTCCTGCTGAACTTGGCATAGCACCATTTGTTTTTACTTTAAATGTATTTGCCATCTTTTACCCTAACGCAATCGCTAATGGTAAAGCATTTGGATCTGTTTCAGATATAGTACCTGTCACAGACATTGTGCTTGTAATTGCGTTGCTTGATATATTAATACTAAATAATTCAATGTTATCAGATCCATCATTGATTTTAACTTTTAGTTGTCCACTTGTTCCACTATCTACCCAAATCGTTCCTTGTGCTACCGAAGCAGGTGCAGAACTACCAATGTGTGCTGTATTCAATGCACCAAGAATATTGTTTAGTTCAGTTCTAAAAGCTGAAAATCCTTGATTTGCTAATGAAACATCTGATACTTGACTCATGTAATAACCTATAAATTATTTTTATGTGCTTTGCAAACCAAAACCTTTAGAAATATAATCAAATGTTCTATCAACAGCAGATCCAGAAGAATTAAAAAAATTAATTGTAAATCCAGATCTTGTTTTACTTGTGATTGTATAGAAATCACCTGTTTGCATATTTTGAGTAGCAATACCAACAGCAGGTACATCATGGAATGGATTTGTGTATGTAATTGTTCTTGTTCCAGATGATGTAGTTAAATCATTTTCAGAGAATGTTCTTTCTTCCATATTTAATTTTATAGCTATACTTTTGACATTACTTGATGTTTGGGCATCATCATTCGTCAGTTTTAGTCTGAATTTGGCAAACTTAAATTTAAATGTAGCAGATTGTGTGATATCAACAAAAGTTGTGCAATCTGCCAAAGATGTTGTAGATGTTGCTATCTGCACTCTGTGAAAAGCTGTTAATTGTTCATTACCATCAAAAGGTGCTTTTGCTTCATCAAATAATAATGCACCCCTACCACTATCAAACTTATCATAGGGGTTTTCTGCATCTAAAGTAATTGTTGGCTCAATATTTCCATCAAATATATTTGTCAAAGTAAGAGTATTTGTAAAATTATAGAAACCTTTTGCATCTCTATTTGTATTGAAATTATTAGGGTTTGATGTTGTATCTGTACCACCTAACTCAAAATCACCTTCAGCACTATCAAAGTTTCCTGCTGTATCATCAAAGTTTGTGACTGTATCAAGTGTTAATACTGTATCACCAGACTGATCTATTTTTACAGCTAATGGAAAAGTGCTATCCATACTTTCACTTGCTGTAAGAATATTAGGTGTTTCTGTAAATGAAGATATTAATTTGTATGCTTGAATATCAGATATATTGGTAGTGACTATACTTGGCTCTAATGATGAATTACCATTTTTATCTATTGCTCTAATTAAATATGATCCTGTCCTTGCAGGAACTATAGCATGATCGCATTTTCTTCTCACACATCTAACTAAATTTGTAGAATTCAACCAATCAGCACCTGTAGTCACATTTTGATATCTAATATCATAAAATGATATATCCAAATCGGTATTCGCTGATGGTGGTGTCCAAGTTAGTTTGAGATGATCTTGTCCATGTAATTCTACAGCAAAATCTTCAATATTAGATGGTGGATCAACACCACCTACTATATCTCTTGTTGCTGTAATAGTAGATGAAGCAACACCTAAACTATTTATTGCTTTTGCTCTTACAGTATAGTTTTCACCATCAATAACATTCAACATTTCATAATTAAGTTCTGTACCTTGTCCAATTAATTTAAAAGCACTTTCAGATGTTTTTTTTGCTTCGACAATATAGTTTTGAACAAATTGATCTGTTGATACACCAAGCAATATATTCAATCTTGTAATAGTCACTCCGTCTGCATATTCTATAAGTTCATCAGATAAAGTAATAGATGCAGGTGGTTGTACTGTGAATGGATCTGGAAAATTTGTATCACCTATTGTATCTACTTCACTAATTGTACTAAAAGTGTACCAACTATCTTGATGCTCTTGTAATGAAAGTGAAGCTGTGAAATCTGCATTTAGTGTCATACCACCTACTCTAAATCCTTTATTTGTCATGCCTAAAATTGTTGAAGTCACATTAACTATATCTCCAATAGCTAAATCCAATGCTTCATAATTAGCTGTCAATGAAAGTTTTAAATTATCTCTACTTCTATTTTGCACTATCTTTCCAAACTCATGTGCTTGATATGGTGAATTTATTGTATCTAATGTAATGTTTCCCTCTTGCAAAAAACCACCATCAGCAGTTTTTAGTGTAGCATGGTCTGTTTCATAAACTATTGTATCTGGTTGATAGTTTTTATCTGGATTTACAAAAGTCACTAAAACCCTGTTGTATTTTTCATTTTTTCTTTCACTTTCTAATTTTATACCACCAATAATATTAT
>VTLG01014231.1_pt1 | contig 14579 bp, 9 predicted proteins | sample 4694571 | NCBI WGS metagenome assembly VTLG01 (sample SAMN12604809, study PRJNA352737) | marine metagenome | biome: ENVO:00000447; feature: ENVO:00000209|ENVO:00000569|ENVO:01000036; material: ENVO:00002151; isolation source: viral sequences binned using virsorter ...
TTGTCACAGCATTGTTCTGAATCTTAGCTGTGATTACAGAATCTGTTTGTAAAGCAGTTGCATCTATCGAAGCTGGTGCATAGTGCTCAGTATCAAGAGAATCAGCAGCAATATGCTCAGAATCGACTGCATCGTTTTCAATTTTCGTACCATCAATACAATCTCCTGCTAGGTCAACCTTTTGGATTGTACCGTTACTTATCATTGTAGATGTTACGGTACCTGTATCGCCAGTCGTTACTACTGTACCAGTGACATTAGGTAAGGTAATAGTCCGATCAGCTGTAGGGTCAGCAACAGTAAGAGTAGTCTCATGAGCATTGTCCGTAGCACCTTCAAATACAATATTCTTATCTTCTAATAGCCTTACATTACCATCAGAGAAGTTAAAAATTTGTCGTTCTAAATCGAACGCTTTATTCCTTGCTTCTTGAGCTGTAAATTTGGCTTCATCAAATGCTCTATTTAGTTCCGTGGATCTAATAGTGCTACCACCTGCAAAGGTAGTGTATTCTCCTGTACCGTCTCTGGTTCTTCTTTCAACACTAACTACAGCACCATTGGGTAGGTTCTGGTTAAAAGTTACGGTGTTGTTATCTGCGGAAAGGGTATAGTTATAAAGTTGTGCACCAGATGCGACTGGTGGGAAATATAATCCGTCTGTATTATTAACCTGTGGGTGGGTACCAGTAGCTGTAGTATCTGAGGATTGTCTCAGTCCTTTAACTCTAGTACCACCTGTTAAGGTTACATATACGTCCAGATCATCTTGATTATTCAGTTCGATGCTGACAGGCGAAAAGGCCGCTGTGGACCCATTCGCTGCCGCAAATGTTTTTTTAGTTGTAACCGCCATTGATAGTCAATGTATATGGACGGTGCTATTTTGGAAACTGTGTGATTAAATAATCTACAAGCTGTTGGTTATCATAGTTAGCAGTCTTACCTATAGATTTTTGCATTTGTCTTACACGTAAACGTGCAGATAAGCCAGGGTTATCTCTCATCATTTGCCTCATTGCTAAGGTTTTATGACGACCAAATACCTTTTTAATAGCTGAGTAGAATCTCTGATCTTTTAAAAGATAACCATCGGATTCTTTTAAATTTCTAGATTTATACTCTTTTAATGCGGTTTGGAAGCTAGAGCTTCTAATTACTTTTATTAAATCTTTTCTTAAATCACTCGTAGCAAGGTATTTTTCCATTTGAGATTTCTCATAAGAATTAAGAGGTTCTCCACGGAATGTACCTAGAGTTTCAGGCATATTATAACGGATCATATGAAGAGCTTCTTTCAGTTCATCACCTTCAAAGTTTGTAACAGCTGTTGGGGATGCAGAATTAAGTGCTCGCCAAACAGGATTTTCTGGACCATATCTTAATGGTGTTCCTGAACGATCTTTAGATAAAACATCGTAACGAGGCTCTAGTTTACCCTTCCAGTATGCATCTCTTTTACTTAATAACTCCCAGAAAGTATTAGCTTCCTTTTGGTTAGCATCTGTAATATCACCTATTTGTCCCATTAAACCTGCATATGGCAAGTGTGAACGTAAATAACGTGTACCAGATTTTAATAGTAAATCTTCAGCACTCTGAGGGTTCATGAGTCTAGCTAAATCTTCTACACCTGCTAACATAGATTGGTCAACAAGCACAGCTGAAGTCATAAAGACTGATTTCTTCATCCATTCATCTGTAGCTTTTTCACCTAATATATCTGAATGTCCTACTATATCAGCTGTTGTAGCAAATAAAGTATTGAATATCTCAAGCTTATCATACGAAACATAAGTACCATCAGCTACTTTAAAGGATCTAGGTTGAATACCATTGAGTTTCCATAAGTCTCTATCCTCTTTATTAGGAGGCATATTACCTGTAACTCTACCTTGCATAGCTAGCATGGTTACTAAACCAGTAATAGCTGTACCCATAGCCATCCGACCTTCCATAAGTGCAAGCTCGTAAGCTGCATCTTCTGGTCTTATACCATACTTTTGAAGTAAGACAGGATTTGGATTACCAGATGTTGCTAGTTGCTTTATATCATGATACTTATCTCTAAATAAAGCTAGAGGTGTATGCTGAAATGTTACATCAAGATAGTTAAATCCAGTTCTCACAAATGGGAAGAAGGCTTTCATTCCAGGTATATTTGCAATAAGTTCAAAACCTTTAAAGTTTTCTTGCAAACCCCTAGTCATAGCAGCTTCATCACCAGCCATAGAAGCACCTTTATCAGATACTACATACATCTCATGCTCATTTAATTTGAAGATTTCATCACGGAATCCATCTTCTCCTTTAAGAGTCATATCTCTAAGCTTATCACTATCTACCCAAGACCCATTTCCTGTAGCTTCATCCCATGCTTTAGCTGCTGCTCTTTGACGCATGAACTGCCTACCAATAATAGTACGTGCAGCTGCGTCACCAGAACCCATAGCATTGACACTATATCTAACAAATGGGCTAGTGTTCATATCAACTATTTTATCTAAAGCACCATATGAGAGTTTTTCTGAAGCAGATCCATATCTCTCGTAATGTTTCTTTAGACTTTTCCATCCTTGTAAATCTTGGTCAAAGTCAAACTTACCTTGATAAGTCTGTCCTTTACGTTTTACTCCAAGATCCCAGTTATGTCTAGCCATCTGTAAACTTTCAGCCCAAGCAGATCCCATATTATTCATTTGAGATGCTGCCATAAACATTTCTCGATTACGACCTCTAAGGCCAGCACCCATAAATGCTTGTAATGGTCTAAGCATAGCAAGCATGTTAGTACCACCTATAGCTTTAATAGGTGTAGAGAATGAGCTAAGAACAGAGTTAAAGAAAGTACCTTGTAGTTCTTTACGGAGACGACCTTTAATATGGACATCATCCATACGACCACCTCTTAGTACAGAACGTAGATATTCATGTATATGAGTTAAAGTCCTTACTTTTCCACCCGATAAAGCGTGTAATTCAGTAAGATCTTCTATCTCTTGCCAGCGTTTTTGAGTAATTAGTTCACGTAATTGACCAATATACTCATCATTCTGGTGTCTAATGACCTCTAAACTCCTCTGTTTCATCCGTTCTAGGGTTGGAGATAGTACATACTGCTGTTGAGCTTTACCATCTAGTCCCCACATCAGACCCATTTTCTTGTTTTCTTCTAATAATACTTTCATACTATCGAAGATTTGCTCAGCTTGACGACCAATAGGTACATCATCAGCTATAGTTATAGCTCCTGTAGCTACTCCATGTATCTGTTTACCCAATGCTTGCATAACTAAGACGTTAGCAGCCTTCTGGGTTGGAGATATAGTAGTTACTTTAGTACCATTATCAGCATACAAACGTATGTCTGAACCCTTTTCAGTAATATCATTAAGATGTTCTCTGAAGTTTTTACCTATATCACCACCTTTATCTAACACTTCTAATAAGTCATTAGCTTGTTTTAGAATATGCAGTTTAACATCTTTCCAGGGTAGTCTGTTCTCAACATCTTTAAATGCAGCATCAGTAATATCATCAGCTACTTCTTCGATGTACTGTCTAATATTCTGATCTCCACGTGACATAGCCTTTAGATAAGACTCTGACATTATAGGAGTATAGCTAGATCCATCACCACCGTTTTTTGTACTTTCAATACTTTCGGCTAAGTTTTGTTTAACTGCATTATCAGGTGCTCTATAAGTAGATCTTTCATTTTGTGCAAATCTATTGTCATTAGTGAAAGGTCCGAGAGGTCGGGTATCATCTTCGTCTAATCTGAATTGATTACTGTTAGCTTCGTCAATCCATTCATCACCAGCTTCTCTACCTCTATTCTGAAACTCTGTAAAAAGTTCTTCAGATCTTACAGCATCTTCATCAAGATTGCTTGCACGTTTAGCAGACCATTCATCGTATTCCTCTGGAGACCCATAGGTACGTGCAAAATCGTCCATCGGCTCTGAACGAGATTTACCAATACCTTGTTGATATTCGTCAATAGCCATTTCAACATGCGCATCTTCATCGAGACGCATATTAGTTTCAAAGTCAATAGCGGCTGCTTCATTTCCTATAACATTAGCTTCATCTACACTCTTACCTGCAATACGTGCTCTACCAGCTTCCCAGAATCCTTTGTAGATAGCCCCAAGACCATGGCCTACATAGTTTAAGCCAGCTCCTGCTGTTATACTTTTAAGCCTAGCTGTCCAAGGATTATCTTCTGGTTTAATAGCTATCATATCCCCAATAATGGGAACAGCCCAAGGTATGTTTTCTTGAGCTAGATTCATTATATTTGCATGTTCAGAGCTAGAAGAAATTAAATCAGCAATAGCACCTTCACTACCAATTTTTACACCAGTAGGAATCAGCTTTAAATAACGGGAACCTTTAGCACCAACACCCATAGCTCTAGCGGCTGCTACACCACGGACACCTAAACGTGCTCCTCCAAGAGTTGCTCCACCTACTCCAGCTGTAGCCCAAGATAATAGACCAAACTCTACAAGTCCACGTCCAAACTTACCTACAGCTGTTTGAGGTGCTGCATCTTCCCAAAGTACATTACCATTCCAGTCTGTTACTTGGTCTGGTACATTTAACCAGTTACCATCGTTATGTATATAATCTTCATCAAAAGGGTTTTGGGTTTTATCTACATCTTGTCCAAATAATTTACCTAAACCCGTTTTAATTGTATCTCCTGTTAATTCAGCAAAGCCGCCGACACTTTCTACAGCATCAATGGCTCCACCACCTACAACAGCAGATGCTTCATTTAATAAATTAACTCCACCTTCTTCCTCTTCTGGAGGAATACCAGGTCCATCAGGAGTTGTTTCAATATTTTCTATTGGTAGGTCAGGTGATGTTGAGCTTTGTCCTTGTCCCTCATCTTGAGCTAGACTAAGAGATTGTTCAGCAACACCTGTATTTTGCTCACCCAATAGTAAGCTTTCTTCTTCCATAATTAAAATCCGAATCGGTTATAGTAGTTAGGGTTGCTGCGTGACGGTACAAATCCACCTCTATTATTATCCAAATAAATCATCAACATATTAGTGTTTTGATTAAATTGGTCTGCACCTACTTCATCTCTACGAGAGGAGTAGATCTGATTGTCATCTCTAAATCTATAGTTTTTTATAGTATCTAGATTATCAATGGATTGACCTGTACTCATTCTATGTAAGACATTTCTTACAATTACTGAGAAACCAGTATAGTCTTGTTCATTAAAGAGGTCACCTCTATAGGCATCTTTATATAATTGAAATTGTCTTGAAGTCTCTTCGTCTATTAAGCGAGCCATTGCTTTCTTTTGCATATTAGCATCACTTAAGAATGTTTCTAATTTAAAACCAGGAACAAGACGTTTAGCTTCTTCAATTGGAATACCATAGATACCTAATCTACCATCTCTATTAGTACTCAATTCTCCACCAAAGGATTCCTTAGCAGTTGCAAGTAAACCTTGTTGGCTAGGTAAATGTTGTCCAGTGTTACCTAGATTTAAGAAACCATTACTACGGTCTCTTAATAAATTGTTTACTTTCTCATCAATGATACGTGCTGTAGTTATAGAGGGTGTGTTACTACCTTTATCACCATTTAGCTTATAAATAGTTTGAATATCACCATTATCAAATGCAGTTAAAAATGCTTGATACTCTGCACTAGGTACAATATGGGGTATATCAAGACCAAGCTTATCAATTTGATTATTGATAGCTGTAATAGGATCTTCATTTGCAATAGCAGTTGTGTTTAAGACACTAAAATCTAGAGTTCCAGTTGTATTATATTTATCTACAATACCTGTTAAATCCTTTGTGCTCCAGAAGTTTACTTGTGTAGAAGCAGGTGAACCATCTTTGACATTCCTTAATAAGTAAGTATTTAACCTAGTTTCAGCTTCAAGTTTTTGTTTTAACCTTTCTGCTGGAACACTACTGAATGGTACCCATCCATGTCTAAACTGATTAACTGCTTCTCCATCTTCATTCAAATACCAAGGATGAGATCTATCTTCCTGTGCTGCTACCATCTCATTACTTAGAAGTCCGTTAACAGCAGTTAGTAAAAGTTCATTCTCGTTTTGAGGTGTACGCTCTGGATTAAGTTTTACTATTTCAATAGCTTTAGCCATTACATCATCTAGTATAGCTTCTTTACCTGCGGTAAACCCACCAGGGGTTAGTTTAAGCTTTTCAAGAATAATAGTTTCTGCATCAAGTCTACCGTTATTTAGAGCACCTATTGTATTATCAACAATAGTAATACCTTCCTTTTTAAGCCACTCTATTGTCTGTGGACCTAAATCATATCCTGCTAAATCACTTCTAGCAATCTCATTACCAACTACTAAATCAGATCTATTGTTTTGAATGAAGTTTTTAGTAGCTTGAAAGCTTTTAGGTGGTGTCCAATTAAGTACTTGAGCATGGGTTTGTACATCAAAAATACCTTTTTTCCTCATCTCTGCTATAGCTTCCTCTTTGATATCTTCTAGATTTACTTCAGGATTTCTGGAAGCTTCAACTAATTTATACTGCCATGTACCTTGCCATTTAGTATTTAAGGTACCATCAGCACTAACTAAAGGATTCTCTTTTAACCATTCCTCACTACGTTTATTATTATTATCATCAACAGGCCACCATATTCCTGAATTATCTAAACGGTCTTTACTGGTTGCAACTCCATCACTTACATCACCACCTTGGCTAGTAGAATTTGCCCAACTACCAGTAGCACCAAAACGTATTCTATCTAATGTAGCAAAAGTAGCTCCATTTGTAAGTTTAATAGTATTCTCAGTTTCACCATGAGAACCTAATAATTCATTTACAAAACTTCTAGCTTTCTCAGGGTCATTCTGGTCATTAGCCCATGCAAGTAAACCTGCTGCAAATCTATCAGCGGCTTTGTTTACAGGGTCTGATTCACCAGCTAGTATAGATTTTTCTTTTAATCTCTTTAATATAGTTGAAAAGTTCTGTACAACTTCAGGTGCTATTTCACCGTCTTCTGTAAGTTTAAATCCATAACCATCTTCATCAGTCCAACCTAAAGACATGTTTAGATCAGTAGCTATAGAAGATATGATTTTTTGAGTTTCAGCTTTAGCATCAGCTATTGAAATACGATTACCTTCGGTACGGGCAACTCGTTGACCAACTTCTTGTAACGTCTCGTCTGCAAATGCTGTGATAATTTTAGTATTAATACCACCAACTTGAACTCTTTTATAAAAATCAGCTTCTTCTGCTTTAAGAACTATCTCTAATTTAGTTAGATCGTTACCAATATCAGCACCTGAGAATTTGATAACATCTATTACCTTACCATTATTATCATAAATAGGTTGTTCATATTTTTTATCAGTGCTAGCTAAAGCATTTTTAAGTTCTTGTTCATAGTTATTTAACTCACCAGAAATTAACTCTCTATAAATACGAGTATCTCCTCTTTTATTTAAACCATTAAGAAGTTGAGCGTATTCAGTTAATCCTAGTCTTTTAGCTTCTGCTTCAAGGTCAGCTCTTCTGTCATAGATTCCATCAGATTCTTTAAATAAGTATCTAGCTTGATCTCTGATTTTTTGCTGTTCTTCTAAAGATAAGTCTCTAAAAGTTTGTATAGCATTTTCATCATCTGCTTCAGCCTTAAGCTGCATCGCATCAGGAATAGTCTTACTGAGAAGTGTTGTTGCAGCTGGAGTTACAGTTTTCCAGAAATCAACTACTTCTTTATCAAGACCAGCCATGTTAGCATTCCATTCTTCTAATGCAATATTGTACTCTTTACCTCTCTTATTCCACTCAGCCATCATGCCAGCATCTCTGGCTTTGTAGGCTTTGTTTTCCTGAGCTAACTGTTTAGCTGGGTTGTGAACATTACGTCCTTTGTATTGGACTTCACGGGTCTGTCTTTTATATTCCATAGTTTACCACCCAAATGCTTTTTTACCAGCAGCTTGAGTGCTGACAGTAGTACCTATCCCAGCTCCGACTGCGCTGAAGATTCCACCCATCAAGCCAAGTCCAGATGGACCTTCTACATGAGGTTTCTTAATTGGTGCAAAGGATGCGATCTGTGCTACAGGACCACCAGGAATTTGTCCGAGTGCTCGTTGATCTGCTGAGTATTTATCAAGACCAAATCCGTATTCACTAATTCTATACTGTTTATTAGCATCTCTGAGTGATGCGTTGATTTGAGCTTCTTGTAAACCCAGCTGCCTTTCTGTATCCATTAATGCTAGTAACATTGATTGTCCAGATTGTTGTCCAGAAGCTAGTACGGTTCCTTGTGCTTGGATTTGTGCAATTAATTTCTCTTGACTTTGGAATTGTGCTTCTGTTGTTTTTTCTTCCAGTGCTTGTTGAGCTGCTATGGAAACACGAGTATGCTCTAGTTGGTTGATTTCTTTTTGCCTGTGTACAGCAGATGTTGCTGCGGCATGGGCTTCAAGTTCCCGTGTATATTGTTGAGCTTTGAGTTGATCAGCCATTTTAGCCTGATTCATTTGATCTCTATACGTAAGCTCATTTATGTAGTTTTGCCTTTCCGCAGCTTTTTTCGCTGCATTATGTTGCGCTTTAGCTTGCATTATGCCACCAACTGCTTGGACGGCTCCTGCTGCTATGGCTAAGGGGTGGCACATAGTTTAATAAACTCTATTAGAGGGACACCATTGTTGACTTTATAGCCTACAAATTTAAACTTTAATAGTTTAAGAAGTTTAATATGACTTTCATTTCGCATATCTGCTACGTTGCATAAATAAGGATTAGGTAGAGAATCTACCCAGCGTTTTGCTTCCCTTACAAATGTATGGGGGTACTCTGTGCTGGCCTCAGTACAGAGCATCCATATAATATTATTGGGGGTTACACCCGCCACTCCAGCAGTCTTGCCGTTGGGAACCTTAAAATAAACACATTGTCCATATGCTGAATTGAAATAAGACTGTACGCATACAGCCTCAGCACACCATCCAGTTGTTTCTTCTACTTCACGCCTGTCTTCATGGCGTAAGTTCAACCCCACCTCCAGAGCGAACTCAGGAGTGCAGGGTTGGATGTACTTACTGTCGTGCATGTCGTCTTTGGTTATATTTGCCATCCCAGCTTGCTGAGATTAAAGCGGTGGAAAAAGGATCTGGTATTTGTATTTGTAAAGTATATTTCTCATTCTTTCTTTGTATAGGTACTCTTATAGTCTTGATTAAACTTGAAGGTGGTTTACCAAAGTCACTGTCATCTAGTTTCATGCCAGACTCTTTCTGAATATAGTCAGCCATGTCTGCATAGTTAGATTTTAAATGGAACTCCATAGGACCAGATACACCCATTTCAAAGTTAATAGCTGATATTCTAAGATCACCATCTATATCATATTTACCTGGTTCAAATGATCTATAGTAATTAGGTAACTCTACTGTAGTTAAATAAGAATAACCTGTAGCTATAGTCCATCCTGTAAGGTTTACATTATTAAATGTTGCTGTTGATGCAGACACAGAGTCTGCCTTAATAACAGTACCTGCAACATCATTACCTGCTGTATCTGTTCCTGATAAAGCTACTAAATAGAAATCATTAGCATTAATAGGTGGGTAAGATAAAGCTACAACTGTCTTTGCAGGGGCTGTAGTAGTCTGTGCTGTATAGGTAAAGTTAGTATTTGTCCTAACTTCCATGTTATCTAAACATGCTTCAAACCATCTAGCAATCTTTAATGGAGACCCTACATCAGCAGCTGCACCACCTAATACATAGGTTGTAGTACTTGTAGCATCAGCTACATACTCATATTTATTGAGTATATAGTTAGATCCTTGTAAAGCTACGGTATAAAAGTTACCTCCTGTATAGAAACAATGCCTTAAAGTACCCTTAATAGTCCAGCTATACCATGCAGATTGATCTCTACGATCACCTGAATCAAAGAATTTATAGTGATATACCTCATTACCACCAGCTTTAGCAAATGTATTTATGCCTATAGCGGTAGAATTAGTAGCTATATCTATATCTTTAGGTAAGTATTCTGGTACAACACGTGTCTGTTCGGTGATTTTAGGGGGTACATCATCATCTAAAATGGTCGCTTCATAGGCTCTAGCATAAGCTGCTACAGCTGAAGTGAACATAACAGAGCTTCCCATGTCCACAGGTTGTAATGCATTGTCACATTCATAGCTAGATACCTTTTTAAGTCTAGCTGTTTTTGGACTAAATATATCAGATTCAGTAAATAACAGGAATTGCCCGTTATCACTGAACATCATGATACCTTTGTTAATTGGTAGTACGTGATTAATATAGGCAGGTTTGATATCAGATACGGTTATATCTACAGGGTTGTCATCACTAGAAGTTAGAGCAGAGACTATAAAGAAATTAAAATAATCTCCAGGACGACTCATAACTACCTGCTCATTTGCAACCACCCCTAAACGATTTCGGTGAAAAAATATTTTCTGAATTTTTAAGCCCTTAAAACTAGGGAACGGATTAGTTACATCATCGCCTACTTCTCTATACTTCCAGTAGTTATCGTTATTATCAGCATTAGCTGTTGTTTCATCTAACTTTTTGAAAGTAAAAGTACCATTACGGTTATTAACTATAGCATGTGGCATGTTAGCAGGATTCAATCCTTTAACCATAGGATCACTACCTGACGAGAAGTTATGTGGTCTCACACATTCTTCCCATTTACCACTACCTGAGCTACCGTTATCAGCATAAAATTTTACATAGTAATTATCAGCATCTACGTTCTCCGAGTTAGCAACCTGAGCTACATAACCATGTTTACATTGAGATGGTAGTCTACTTACATCTTGAGCTGTGTTACCAATAACATTCATGTTCTCATTAACTGCACCTCCTAGGAAGTTAACATTAGGAGCTGAAGTTCCGTGTAAGTATAGACCACTACCAATAATTTCTGAAGTTACATTAGTTAAATTACTATTAATTGCATCATTCAAAGATTTCAGAATGGTAGCCATACTAAGCTTACCTTTGTCTGGGTTCTTAGGTGAACGGTAGAAAGCAATACCAGACACACCTTCGTATGTTTCTACTGGTTCTACTGCTACTACTTTAATTCTATAAGAGATACCTTCAATACTGATATCTATATAAGAGTTTAAAGCTGTACTCTTAGTGGTTGTTTTAATTATACCACCGTCTTTCAGAGTTACAGCTGCTGTATATCTAGTCTTATAGTTTTGTGTATATCCTAAAAAGTTCTCAGCTGTGTTACCACCACTGGCATAGTTCTCAGTATTACTGTCTATATAAGCAGTACCATTAACAGTGACATGACCTTCTAAATCAATGATAGTTGGATTACTTCCAGGAACTGTAATGTTGTTACCACCACTGAAAGAGAACTGACCTAGACCAGCATACCTACCATCTTTATTTGTATCATCCCAAGTGTTACCATCAGAAGTTCCTTTGTGAACCTCTAATGCTGTAGCTCTCCAATAGGTATTAGTTGCTGGTTGAGTTCCTGCATAGAATACATACTCAGTGTTATAAGCAATAGTATCTAACCTAGCAAAAGCGTAGTCAGCGTTGTTGATAGGACCATCAGTGTTACCAGCAGTGTCAACCGTTTTGTTTGGGTTGGCAATGATCGTGTAGTCTTGAATACTTTGAATAGCATATTTGCTTGTAGCTCCAGCGAGATAAGAATATAATGTATCACCTGAACTATTGGTAAAAGATTTCTCTGTACCATCAGCTAGATCCCATATTCTAATTGGATGTGACCCTGTATTTGCAGGGGTGATTTGCATTAAATATTTTTCGTCACCATCTCTTAGTATCTCATACCAGTAACCAGTGCTATTAGCATTAGTCAACGTCTTCACAAATTCTCCTGGAGGACGTTTCTTCAAGCCAAAGGTTACATCAGGTACTGCGTTATCACATACCCTTAGCTGCCCTGGAAATTTAATTGTGTCTGGCTGTTGAGATACTCCTCCTAAAAAATTAGGGATACGTTGATTGATTGCTGCCATTACCTTCTTTGTAATACTTTATATGGTCGGTAAATTCCAGCTGGGTTGGTCCTGCCTTGCTGATCATTAAAGATATTGTAGTCAGCTTGGTTAGCATCATACTCCATAGCTAAAGCTCTAGCTAATGATTCATCTGTACCCATAAGCTCGGCAGCTTTTGGGTCATTTACCATGCGGTTTGAAGCGATCCTTGAGGCTCTGGCTGTTATGTAATCTCTGAATACCTGTGGGATATCCTCGAACTCATACATCCAGATTATATCAACATATATTTTATTATCACTTGTGTTGTCAAAATTAAACCTATGTTCATGTAGGTCATAAAGTTTTAATATTCCATTATCCTTACGCATTACTACATGGAAATCATCAAGATGCTTAAAAGCATTGACATCAATCTGTAATACATTGTTAGGAATAATACAATGATTGTTTGAATCGAGTGCTATTGGATATTGTTTCTCTGTATTAAATACCCAACCTTCTGATAACACTTCACGGCAGGCTTGCCTGAGAGTGTTCTTTGCAATGACCACTTCTGGACTTTGCACGTTAGTTATGGTATTAACAGGGGACTCTCCAACAGACATCAATATAGAGTTAACTGCATCCAGTTCGGTGGACGCTCCATAAGATACTTGTGCTGCCATAAAAAAAAGGGGGAACAAAGTCCCCCGTATAAATGTATAATTAAGCGTTAGCTGGATATGTACCGCCGAATGCTGCTGGAGCAGTCGTACCTACATATAGTTCAACTGAGGCTGCTGGGTTTAGGAAGTCGGCACCCATTGCTAAGCGTCCGAGAATTACATCACCCTGGTAGACCACCGATATGTCTCCACTTGTTACTTGAACCTGTGGACCGATAGCTTCAACAACACCTGCGGCTTCTCTCTGGAAGATAAGTCCACAAGACTTATTGAAGTCTGTAGCGTTACCATAGTTGTTGTTAACACCTGTTACGGATGCTCTAGCATCTCCTACTGCATCTCCAACGAAGGAGCCAAGATTTCCTGGAGCAGTTTCACCTGTTGTTCCACCGTAAGCAGTACCATGCTTAGCAAGGAATGGGATGTTCATTGACTTGTAGATCTTAATGCCTGCAATTTCAACAACACCTTGTCCAGACTGTAATGCAGAACCTTGTGCATCACGGTTGATTAGACCGTTATCACCTGTTTGCTGTATTAAGCTATAGTATTGGCGTGGGTTAAGAACAGCTACTCTGCCGTCACCACTGACTCCCTTTTCATCTAGGGCAGCGGCTGCATCGTAGAATGCTGTGACTAGGTTGCTTGCATTAAAAGCGTCAGAATCATTAGTTGAAGCACCAACACGAATCTGTGTTCCACCTGGTTCTACGAAGTTAGTCTTCGTTACAGGTGATGCAAGACGAGCACCTTTTGCAATCGCTCTAAAGATTAGGCGATCATATTTTTGAGCTAGAGCGTAGCCGATCTTCTTAGAGATCTCACCACGTAACTCATAGTGGGCCAATGTTTCATCTAATTCATAAACGAAAGCACTGGAGATTAGAAGATCATCAATTGTGATTGTCTTCTCTGCTACTGGAGGAGCACCGTCTGAGTTACCAAGTATGGACTGGCCTGGTACATGGTATTCAGCTGTGGTGTGTCCTGTGTAGACGAACTGTAAAGATTTCCCGTTCTTTAGGGTTCTCTTTGTAACGAGATCTCTGGCTATCGTATTATGTTGGAAGCCTTTGAACATCTCGCCGCTAAACAGTTTAAGATATAACGCTCGTGCGTCACTTGCACTGTTTAACTGACCTGGGCGGGTCAGTGACGCTGTATGCGCCGTACTCTGATGAGCCATTTTAAATAATAAATGTGTGTATTAACTTTCTTCAAGCTGCTTGAGGTTTGTGGTCTATCCCACCGTCATGACGGCAAAAGGTATCCAGCGTACTGGGCTAATGCCAATGAAGAAGAGGTCCGACTCTGAGGTGCCTCTTCTCCTGCTTCACTCACCGAGTAAAGCTTCTTCTAAACTTTGTGGTTCCCACTCCTCCTCATCCACACCTGGAGGTTGACGATCACTGGGAGCGTTATCATGCTCTTCAGGTTTGTTATGATGAGCATCCAAATCGAACCGTGTTAGAAAGGCAGGTGCCTCTTTACTTTGATGCGACAACTTTTTTCCTCGTAGTAGATTTTGATGGTTCTAAAGTTTTAAGTTGGGATTCAAGATGGGCCAAAGAATCATCGAGGCTTTGTTTTCTGCGATTAAATGCAGCTTTAAGCTCTTCTTGTTGTCTTTGGTTTGTGCTGATTTCATCAGTGATTTGCTTCCGTTGTAAATCTTTTAGTTTATCCTCCGTGACAACAACAACTGTTCTCATTGGGGGTGAAAGCATATAGTCAAATAGTGAGTACATAATTTAGAAACTGTATTTTGCACCAAGTTTAGTGCCGTATGAATTGTCAGTGTCTTCTGAGTTAGCGAAAGAAACTTCACCATATACACCTAGCTTTTCAGTAGCAGCAACAGAGGCTCCTAG
>VTLG01001972.1_pt1 | contig 14577 bp, 17 predicted proteins | sample 4694571 | NCBI WGS metagenome assembly VTLG01 (sample SAMN12604809, study PRJNA352737) | marine metagenome | biome: ENVO:00000447; feature: ENVO:00000209|ENVO:00000569|ENVO:01000036; material: ENVO:00002151; isolation source: viral sequences binned using virsorter ...
GTTATTATTATTTATTAATTCGTATAATGGTTCACCATGCCCTTCTACTCTGGCATATAGTATAAGTGTATTACCTTTTAAATCTAAAGCAAGATTTTTAATAAAGTTATTTCTACGTTCATGACCTATAATATATTTTACTTCATCCTCAAATACTTCAAATTTCTGTGGTGGGTGTTTCAATAGAAGTACGTTGATATCCAGTTTAGCAAGATGCCCCTTCTTCATTAACTCGTCAGTTTTAATGATCTTATAGGAAGGTCCAAACAATCCCTCAAGAACCCACTTATGTGTCTGAGTTCCATCAAGTGTGCCAGTAAATCCAAACCTATATTTTGCATCATTAAGTTTAGTCATTATAGATATTAAAGATTTAGATTTAAATTGGTGAGCTTCATCACCCACAACAACATTAAATCTGTCAAAATATTTTCTAGGAAGTTTGTAAATAGATTGCCAAGTGGTTATAATAACTTGTGCCTCTGTTTCTCTTTCCTTTCCTGCGTATATCTTGTGGCAAAATGAACCAACGTCCCAACCATAATCTGAGAAGTCCTTATACATCTGCTCTACCAGAGATGTCGTTGGAACAACTATCAATGTATTTCTCCGTTGCTCTACGAAGTAACGAACTATTGAGTAAATCATCAAAGATTTGCCGGAGGCAGTTGGACTTATCAATAGTCTTCTATTGTGTCTTAGAGCATCGTATACTCCCTCAATTTGATAATCTCTAGGTTTATGTCTAGAGATAGCATTCATATAGTCTTTAACACCTTCTTTTGAGATTGTAGGGTTTACCTCAAAAGGTGTACCATAATGTTTATTATCTTTAAATTCGTAAGTGTATCCATGATCCTTACAAAATTGAACTATTTTATCAAGTAGACCAACATATATCTGACCATTCTGAATATTAAATAATCTTATTTTTCCATCCCAAAACTTCTTCTTATATGCTGGTGAAAAACTTGCACCAGGCACATCAAAAGTAAATTGATCTGCTAGTTCATAATAAACATGTATCTCTGCTTCTACGTAAAGATATACTTCATTCTTCTTTGATATAACCAAATGTGACATAATATGATGTTCATTTGGAAATATTTATTACTGTCCTTTCCGTCTACTTTTTACCAATTGATTTCTAATTGCTTGTGCTTGATGTTGTTTTTTAATCCCCCTTTCTTTAGTTTGTCTAACTATTGATTTTATTTTACCAAATATCCTATCAGATTTTTTTCCTGCTCTTTTGATGCCTCTATCCATTGCATCATATTGTCTATGTGCTCCACCTTCTCCTCTATGAGCTTTTGCAGATAATGCTGATAAATTCTTAGGATCATTTCCAAAGTAAACATCATGCTTTGCATGTTTGTCTCTTATTGCTTGTTGTTGCTCTGGAGTTTTTCCTTTAAACATCTGCCGAGCTCTATTAAGGGGAACGTTATGGTGAGCCTCTAATCCTTTATCTGTTATATTTTTAACTGCTTTATTATAATCTTTTTTCTTTATATTTGGATCTGTTTGATTACTACTACTATCTTTTCTTGTTACTTGTTGTCTTTTTCTTGACTCTGAATTTTTAAATCCATATCGTTGATGTCCATCCTTATCTCTACCAAGACTTCCAATAATTCTTGCCTTTCTATCTTCATCAGACATAGCTTGATGTCTAGCATTTACTTTCTCCCACCTTGCTTTTTCTATATCACTACCTTTTTTAGGGTAATTAACTTCAGCAATAAATTCTCTAAACGTCTTCATTTATATAAACACTTTTAAGTATTTATCCAAATCCTGCTTGGAATTTATGCCATTCAATAGCATTCTTAATTTGATATGTACGATTAGATATTATTCTAAGAATTTCCTCAAGAAATTTTAGAGTAGCATCGTAATATCTTATCTTCAAATCAATCTGAGTTAGTTTCTCATCTGCTTCCAGATGCCTCTGTATTGCATCTTTCTCTCTAACCTTATACGGAAATGGTTCTTCGGCATACACCTCTGGTTCTGCCTTTCCAGTATAGAAATTATATCTTTCTAATCTAATTTTATTGTATTGTGTTCTTGCTTTTTCACGCAATAATGTAATAGTATTATAAAGAGTATAATACTTGGAATGTAATTGAGGAATATTTAATGATTCATCATGTAGATTATCAGGGTCAATGACAGAATCTTTCTGCCACATCTCCTGAATTTTGTCAAGATTCATAAAGGAGTACGTCCATCAGGTGCAACTATATTATACACAGTATACTTGAAAGTGACCTCTGCTGTAAAGTACTGTATATCCGTAGCATCAGCTTCAAATTCTAAAGAAGTTAAATTTGTTGGAAATAATTCAGAAAATTTAACAATAGCACTTGTATTATAATTACTATTTAAAATATGTAAACTACCATCACTGTATACAATATCAGTATCTCTTAACCCATCACCATCTGTTGTTGCTTTTTTATATTGCTCTGTAGTTTCTGGATATCCTAATCCTGTTATCCAATTGTGAATTTTCATATAATTAACAAGATTTTCATCAACCAAAAATCTTAGTGAAAAATCACCATATTGCAACTTATCACCAGGAGTATCAATATCTTTTAGATAACTTGGTTGAGTTGAAGTACCCAAATTTATTTCAGGAATTCTTGCACTGTTTGAAAAGAAACTTACTTTAGGTTCTTTTGCTAAAGTAAATTTAAATCCAACAGGAGATAAGAAATTCCTATTTTCTATTTGATTTGCAAATGCTCCTCTAGTTGCCATTTCTAATCTCCTCCACCATTTCCACCGTTCCCGTTACCACCATTTCCGTTCCCACTGCCACCATTACTATGCCCATTAGTAGTAGAGCCGTTCTTTTTACCATTTTCACCATCCTCATCAGGTTCAAGTGTAGCACCTCTACCTACATGAAATCCACGTGGAGGTAATACACATTTTTTGCCATCATAATATTTTCCAGGAGGACACCTTTTAGCAGCTGCCTCTTCTATAAATTTATCAAATTCTTTCATTAGTCAATAATAAGATTGTACCATTGCTCACTCATACCCATTATAATATTTCCTGCCATTTCTTTGTTATCTGCATAACCTTCTTCAATAAGATGTTGTACAATCTTATCATGACGATCAACTGCTTCTTTATATTGTTTCGGTGTGGGTTTCATGGTAATACTACTTTTATTGTTATTTATTCACTTACGACTGTAGCATTCTTCCACCACTGTGATTGATATGTAATTGTTTTATTTCCCAATGTTCTAGTTTCTACAGTATTTTTCTGAGTAGTCGCATCTACTTCATTAGCATATACCTTTCTTTTATCGTATTCGTTAGTCCAATGATTATCACCAGCATAATACTCATTACCATCTGTTGGTATAGCATTGCCTAAAATACTTCCTTTTTTAATGTGCCAAGGCATAATAGAACACAGGTCTCCAATGAGTTATTTAGACAAAAAAAGAGACCCCTTTGAAAGAGTCTCTTTGAATAAAGGAATATTTCCTTTCTTCTTACATGAGGTTAAGAACTTTAACACGTCTGTAATAACGGTTTGTATTGATCTTAAGTCTACCAAGACCTTGAGATCCAACGTTACCTTCGGCAAATGGGTTCGCAACGATTCCGTAACGAGTCTTAAAGCCGATTTTTGGCTGGAATGAATTCTCTCCAACTGCACGAACCATCTGTAGTGGAACGTATGGGCAATAGAACAGACCTGCATCGTAAGGTGAAGAACCTTTGTAACCAACAACGTAGTACTGTTGTGGAGCAACGTTAGCAGAATATGGGTCGATGTATACTCTATACTTACCTTGAAGTACACCAGCAAATGTATTGCCTGTGTCATCAACATTAAGGTTAGCATTAAGTGCAGGGGTGTAATCAAGAACACCTGCCATTGTGAGTGCAGAAGCAACGTCAGCAGAGCAGAGGATCATGTTACCCTTTCCACGACGAGTCTCTTGTGCGATTGCGTTTGCATCACGCTCGATCTGGAAAATAAGTCCCTTGAACTTCTCAACTGACCATCTACCGTTAGAGTCGATATCTAGGTCGAATGCTCCACCTGTAGCAACATTTGCCTGTGCTCCAGACTTAGCAACCTTGTAGATTGTTCTAATAACTTCCCTGTTGATTTCAGCAAGGATTTCAGTAGAAAGAATGTTAGCAAGTTCTGCTTCTGCATTAAGACCATGAATTGCCTTGAGGTCTTGAGCAAGCTCTAATGAGTACTCAGCCTTGAGGGCTCTTGACTTCGCAGTAACGGTGACTTTCTCTATTGAGAATGCCATCTCGTTGAAAGCTGGTGATCCAGAAGTACCAAGTGCTTCAGAATCCTCAGTATCCATACCTTGACCAACATCATAACTTTGGTCGTATCCACCTTCTGGGTTTAGAAGTCCTGGATTACTACCAGTTTGATCGGTTGTACCAATACCAACAGATGCACCGTCAGAACCAGCAACATATCCTGAACCGATATCTGTGCCAGTTGCACCTCTACCAGAGAATCCAGTATCTGCTTCATCAAATAGTGCTTCGTCTCCACTCTGATTGGTGTAACGTGAACGCATTGCAAAGATAAGTCCAGTAGGACCAGTCATTGGTTGAACACCAGCAAGGTCATATGCGACCAAGTTAGGCATTGAACGACGGATCAAACTGATTAGTACTGGGTCGAAACCTGCAGTAGGACCACCATCAGCAGCATCAGCACTAAAACCTGCTGTTGCACCTGATGAACCTGTACTATTTGTTGGAACAGCTTCTGAAAGGAATTCTCTTTCCTCTCTAAGTGCTTGTTCTTGGTTTTCCAAGAGTTGAGCAGTCACCATTTTACGATGATTATCCTTAATTGGATCTAGACCTTCGTAATCTAGTAATGGTGCCCACTTCTCTTGCAAAGCCACTTGATCTATTGGGGCTTGCATTTAAATTTACCTATAAAAATTTAAGTTTGAATTTATGATATAAAAATCATTTTTATTTTTTAGAGACTCTGCGGAGAGATTGAAGATAAGTTTCCATCGTACCAGTGACAGCTGGTTGATGCCCTATTTCTGTACCTTCAGAAATTGTCTCTGAATTATCTCTTTGAATATTAGCATTCTCTGGGAAATATGAATTTCTTAAAGTAACTAATTTTTCACGATAGTTGTCATCACTTTCAAACTCAACATTTTCGGCAAGAGATTGGAACTTATCTTTCTGAGAAAGAGCAAGACCCTCTGCAACTTCTGCAAAAATTACATCAGAAGTTGATTCAGATAATTTCTTGTTTAGAGCAACATTCTTATTAATTTGCTCGTTGAGTTTATCTTCCATTTCATCTAGTTTCTCAACCATAGTGTTGAGCACATCATATTTATCTTCAGGGATTGTTACATAATGTTCTTCAAAAAGACTTCTCATTCCAGTTAAGAATGATTCAGTCATTTCTGTCTTAAGACCTGCTTCTACAGCGAGTTTATTTTCTTCAACCCACTCATCAGAAACATACTCAAGATAAGCATCAAGTCTTTCAGTTAACTCTGATTTAAGAGTAGCAACTTCTTCGACTAGAGACTTTTCGTATTCTTTTTGAATTTCTTCTTTGATCTCAGAAACCTTTGATTTAATCGCAGTTTCAAAAATTGTCCTTGCTTTTTCTTGGAACTCTTCTGAAAGTTCTTCACCTGCAATAAGAGCATTGATGTCTTCCTCGACATTAATATTCTTTTCTGCTTCAGTAACAATTTCTTCTTCAGCAACAACTTCTTCAGTAGAAGTTTCTTCTTCAGCAACAACTTCCTCTTCAGTAGTTTCTTCTTCTGAAACAACTTGATCTTCTGGCTTCTCTTCCTCTTCCTTCTTAAGACCTGCTTTCATAGGTTCAGCAGGTTTTGCACCCTTATTAACAATATCTTTTACTTGCTTAAGAGGTGATCCAGCATCTTTTAATTTTGATGAATCATCATCAGGCTTATAATTCTGAGGAGTAGGTCCACCGAGATCTTCCCAAGTAGCGGGAGTACCTCCTGTACTTAGTTTTTGCATTGGTTCTGCAGGTTTTGCACCTTTAGTAACCACGTTTTCTTCGATGTTTTCCATTTTCTGTAAATCGTTACCAACGGACATTTTTTTAGATCTTTCTTTATAAATCTATATTTATTTATAGATATTACAGATTTGATAAGAAATCTTGAAATAAGCCAATCTTATGCTCTTCAAGTCTATTCTGATCAACTAATGTATTAATTGACTTTTTAGTTTTTTCTGCGAGTTGTTCGCGGAGCATACCTCCTTCCCAAACCCATTCTTTTCCTTCCATAATTCCAGATACAAAAGCATCTGGTGCACTAGGATCTGCAACAATATCAGCAGCAGTTGCTAACATAAAATCTTCACCAACAACTTTAACACCGTTACGATCTTCTTTTAGTGATCCAATACCACGAGAAGAAACTCCAAGTGTAACACCTTCATCAATAAGAGACTTTGCAATTTTACCCATAGGTGTTTCAAGAAGTTGTGCCTTACCAATAAAATTATTTCCTTCTCTTCTTAATGAAGTAATTTTATGTGATACACGATCAAGGTTTACTGTAGGTCCATCTGGATGTCCAAGTTCACCGAGTGCACGTCCTTTCTGAACAAAATTCTCATTATATCTATCAACTTCTTTTGTAAGAGTATTTACAGGATACATTCTACCATTACGATTTTTGAGATCTCCTTGTAGGAAAACTCCTTCAATATACATCTTCTTTTTAGTACCTTTTCCTTCGGTAATAAACTTAACGCTTGAAATTTCTTCTGTAATGAGTTTCATTTTTTTTAATTTGTAAATCCTACTTTTGCTCCTTTTACTCCAGCATTTGCTGCAAAAACACAATGAGTATATTTCTTCTCAAGTGTTTCTACTGCACTAGCTGGAAGTGTGAATGATCCTTGTACGGTTCCATTCTGAGTTTCTACTACAGTTACAAGATGAGCACTAGAGTCGGTATTAACTAAACGAACAGCTGATGCTTCACTAAAACTAGTGGCAGCTCCAGTAGTCGTAGGACATGCTGCTTCTGCACCTAAAACCAAAGTCCTTGACATTATTATTCAAATATACTTAACTATGAGTTATTTATGATAAACCGTATCTTCCTTTATGTGCATCATAATTTGTCTCTATCTGAGCTGTGGTTAAAGGTTCAGAATAAACTCTAAATATTGAAATTTGTCCATCCCAATAAGAACCATATGTTGGATTATCTGCTCTACGTCCTAAAGCAGAACCATTAGCATTTTTAGATATATACCAATCTACAGAACTATTACTTGCAACTTCTGTTTTGTCAATATAAACTTTAACAGTAGCTGCACTTCCAGATCCAGGATACGTAGAAGTCACAACATATTGATGCCATGCTTGAGATGATGGTACTGGATCATAAACATTTTGATAAGCACCCACACTAGCATTTAATTCTACACGATCTTGTGATATGTGAATAATCTCATTTTGAGAAAATGAACCATCATGAGATGAATAGACTGAATTACCACTACTAACACCATATGTCTGCACTGAAGCATTATCATTTCTAGCCCAAACTTCAATTGACCAACCATATCCTAAAAGATAAGCATCTTCTGGCATATTTACATAATCATTTGTTCCGTCAAAATCAAAGTAGAAACCTTGATCTCCTGTTCCTTCAGTATGTGTTGCACCATTTATCGTGGCATTATTTGTTCCAGCAACTAAGTCAGTCCAAGTTGCTCCATCTCCATCTTCATATGAACTACTGTTGTTGGCATCCAAATGATATAATAAATTTGTACTATAAATTTCTCCATCACTATATGCTGAATCACCACCACCAACAGATATAATATCTAACATTTCACTATATCCAATTCCAGTAGCTTTTAATGCTGCACCACCTTCTAAAGTATCTGTATGTGCTTTCTGGCAGTAAATAACTTTACCTGGTGGAATAGTATAACTTCCAAGAGTCGTTTCAACATTATTTTTCCTAGTAAGAACTATAGCAGAAGAATCACTGTTATAAATTCTTACTATTGGAGATTTACTTACATTGTTAGCAGATGCCAAATTTACTTCAGCAGATAATAGTTTCATACTACTCTTTTTCCTCTGTGGGTTCTGGTTCTACTTCATCTTCTAATTCTGGTTCAGCAAACATAGCATTAGCTACTGCTGACTTTTGAGACTCAATTTTATTTGCAGATTTAGTAAACAAAACATCTTTTATTTTAGTAGTAATATCAGATGCAGCAGAATCAGTTGCAATCAAATCGATTATTTCTTCCATAAAAATTAATATATTGCTATTTTTTATTTATATCTCGGCCTTCTTAGTGTCTTTTCCTAACTGACCATTAGTAATAGCACCATCAGGTTCTAATGGAACATCTCCCAATGTATCCATTTCACCTTCCATCGGTAATGGTTCACCGGTTATAGGATCAATTGAATTTGGATCTGGAATAATACCATCTTCTATTTCCTGTTCTATTTGTTTATCTTGCTCAAGTATATCAGCATCAGTCTGTCTAAGAATTTTTCTACGTACCCAATCGTTAGAATAAAATCTACCAATATAAGGTTCAATAGTTGCAAGAGTTGCTAATCTTTCATTCATCATTTCAGTTTCTTTTAGTTCTGCAAACTGATTATCATAAATGAAATCGTATTGAATATGCTCACGAATTTTTTCCCAATCTTCTGGTGCAACAATATTCTTAAGAATTAATTGTGTCTTAAGCATATCATTAAACAATTGAGCAAAACGTTTTCTTAAACGTCCTACAAACTTGGAAAACTTAAGTTCATCTCTAAGTATTTCTGATGAACGTCCTAAATTAAAACCACCATCATTAGCAATTCTTGATTCAGGAACACTGAGTGATCTATAAAGTTTCTTTTGGAAATATTCTATATCAGAAAGTTCTCCTAAGTTTTGTCCACCTGGAAGTGTTGTAATTTCAGTTCCTCTACCACCTTCTCTACGTGGTAACCAAAAATCTTCCATCATAGACATGAACTTACGATCATCTCTAACTTCACCAGTTGTAGCATTATAAACAAGTTTATTTCTATAACGATACATTACCTCTTTAAGGTATTGCTCTGCTTTAACTTTTGGTAAATTACCAACATCAATATAGAAAATTCTTCTTTCTGGTGCTCTTGATAACCTATAAATCACAAGACTATCTTCAATCATACGAAGTTGATTGAGAGATTTAATTGCCTTATGAAGATACGATAAACAATTACCCTTATTTCTATCAACCAATCCAGAAGTACAATATGTTATTGCATCCTTTGCAATTTTAATTCCTTTTGCTCCACTACCACTTGCCAAAGATGTTGATGGGTATGTTGGTGTTGGAGTATATAAAAAATATTCATCTATTTCTGGATTTAATTTATTATATCCTTCATCATTCCTATTATTAATATCATTTGCAAATTGTTGAGTCTTAGTTTTTTTCTTTTCTTGCCTGATAAATCTTATTTTTAAAGAATCAATATATCTTAATTCTTGAATCCCCTCTTGGGGCTTTTTCATATCAATTACTTTTAAATAACAAAGTTTTCCATCAATATACCAATTTCTAAAAATTTCATGTGCTTTTCTATCAAAATCTAATATTTCTTTAATATTTTTAAATTCTTCTCTAATAATTTTCTTTAATTTATCACTAGCATTTAAATTAGAAAGTTCTATTTCTACTGGTGAATCGTACAAATCACTAACAATTGCCTCATTGACAACATCTTCAATAGCACTATCCGCTTCTGGATGTAGTGCCATCTCTCTATATCTTTTTATTAAATCAAATTCACTTTTATATACACCTTCAATATCTACATATTGACCATAAAAACCACTTGATATATAAGTATCAACCCCGTCCTCATTATTTTGAGGAACAGGGGATACTATTGATTTTGATTTTTTTTCTTTATCCTCAATTGAGAAACCAAAAAGTCTTGCCATATTATAACTTGGATTAGTCTGTTATCTTATTATTTATCCGATGTTTTCACCACCAGCTGAGGAACTAGTTCCTTTAAATGCTTCCCACCAATGAACCTGCATTTCTACAGTAAATTCTTCTATAGTGTCAGTAGTCTCATAACTTAAGTCAATTGTGGAAATATTTGTAGGATAAATGTCCCAGAATTTGTATGATCTAAGAACTGATCCATCACGATCTAATTGATGAACCATTGCATCTTTCTGATATTGCTCTGGATCAGTAATACCAGAAGCATCATCAAGTTTGTTAATTGCATTCATCCACTTTTCAAAAGCAGAACGAATTGCAAAATCAGTGTCATTAATTACAGTAACTGTCCATGTTTCAAAAGTTCTGTCACCAGCAACTTTTAAAATACGACCCCTAAATGGAATATCGACTGGAGCAATTGTTGATGCTGGAAGTGCAGCAGCTTTAACAAGAAATCTTGCTTTATTCAAAACATCATTTGCTATAGCAACAGCATCTGGGAATGCTAGTTCAACCTCAAAGAGATTTGGTCTAGCACCACCACCAGATAGTCTGCTTTTAAAATCACTAATCTTCCTTAATGGAATAGTGTTTTGTTGTTGACGGGAAGGCATTTTTTAAACCTCTAAATTAATTAAACGTTGCCGATTACTTCTTCGAATGAAACGCCAGTTCTGGTGGCAATAAATGTTAGACCAATGAAGTTAATTGATCTTGCTGGCTTAATGTATATATCTGCAATAAACTCATTCGAGTCAATTACTGCAGCAGTGTTATTTGTTTCATCACAAATAACAACAAAATCTTGAATTCCTCGTTTAGCCTGAACATCACGTAGGAATGGTTCAACGATATTAACGAAATTCGACCTAGTAATCTCATCGTTGAATTCAAATAACTGATCCTTTGCAGCAGCAGATATTGCATCTTCAAGGTAGATAAACAATCTACGAACATTAATTCTATCAAATGCTGATGCCTTGGCAAATCCAGTCTTATCACCAAACAGAATAATTCCTGCTCCTGGTGAATGAATTACTGGATTAACTCTATTTGAATATAAAGCATCTCTTTGTAATTTAGTTGGATTGTAAGGAAGTTTTACTGCATTTAATATAGTTCCTCTATCAGTACCCGCTGGTGAGAACCATGGAAAATCATTAATATCAGTTCTTGCACAACATCCAGCAATATCACCATTCAATGGAATATATCTAAATGCATTATTAAATCTATCATATATGTACTTGTATCCACTATCAAATACACCATATGTGGTTGAAGTGATAGTTGAATAGAAATTAGTTACATTTTCAGTAATTGTAGCATCATCAAGAATAGTTGCTGCAGCTTCATCTGTAGTATCAGATATCATTGCTGCTCTATAAGGTGAAATAAATGCAACAGCATCTTTTCTAACTTCTGCAACAGCAATTAGTTTTTGAGCAAGTGCTCTAGTTTTATCTTTACCATATTTACCAGATCCCATAAGTAAGAAGTCTACATCTACTGTAGTATCATTTTCAAACTTACCATAACCTGTAATTAAATCATCCAATCCAGAATCAAGTGCACCATCAACTGTAATGGTAGATATTCCACCATAATTTGTACCATTTACTAAATTTAAATTTTGTGATCCAGAAGAATTAAAAATGGTATTGTCAGCATCTTGATCCCAACCACCATCACCAAATTTTGAAAATCCAGTACCATCATATCCAGTTGTTGTAACACCAATTTTTGCACCTGTTCCACCATAGATGTACTCTGAATTAGTTTCTAAGTACTTTCTCCAATAAGAAGGAGATCCTACAGAAAATTCTGCATCTTTTGCTTTGGAAAGACTTAAATGTTTCTCAAGAACTGTACCAGTATTTCCAGTAATAGTTCCATTACCATCAAGTACAATAACATGAACCTCATCAAATCTAGCTCCTCTTGCAGCAGCATAACTTGAAGTTCCTGGTTTATCTGCAATAGTATTCCATTTAATAGTTGATTCAGTTGTTGTTCCACCAACAGTAGCAGTTGAAGAAACTAATGTTTGTTCATCAAACCAATCTATAGCACTCTCAACAGATTTTGATGATGATTGTGTACTAGCATCTATAGCATGGAAATATACATTTCCTGTTTTACTAAATTTGTAGATATCACTATAATCTACTGCTGTTTCAACTTCTGCATTAGATACATGAGAAATAACTTTAACCTCTAATGTTTTATCATTAAATTTAGTAACAATTCCTTTTAGATGACCATCAATTGTAGTTGTTCCAATTCCAGTAGAAATAACGTTATTAGCAGTATCAATTGCTTGAGTAATACCATAACCAACTACCATTCCAGAAACTGAGGAAGCAATAGATAAGATTTGATCTGCTGCACCATCAATAACAGCAACTCTAAGACCATTTGCCCAAGTTCCTGGATCTTTAGCAGCAACTGTTACATTAGTAATAGGATTTTCACCATATCCTAATTCTTCATAATGTTCATTACTTTTAATTCTTACACTTGATGCTGTTCCTACAAAAGCATTTTTTATTCCAATGCCATCTGCAGATAAATCATCTGCTCTAACAACGCTTAATTGTCCACCATATGCAAGATATGATGAAGCAACTAACCAAGTTTCATACTGTTTGTCAGTACTATACGGTTTGCCAAATATACTAACTAATTCGTTCTCACTGGTAATTTGTGTTGGTACATTTACTGGACCTTTTTCGAAAGGTCCAACAATACCGCCAATCTTATCAGTAGTTGTATCAACTCTACCAATAGTTAAATCGACTTCCCTTACCAGAATTCCAGGAGATGCTAAATTTAAAGGCATCTTGTTTTTCCTCGCAATCCAAATTTATCTAAAAATATTTATGAAAACAGGGATTTTCGATGGGGAAACAATGCATGAACATCACCAATCTGGATAATTCCAATCTTCAAATGGTTTACTTTTCTTTCTATTTTCTACAACTCTTCTTACTGTACAAACCTTACATTCATAGGAGTATGATGATAATAAATCTTTTCTATTTTTACGAGTCATATAAAATCCATCAATCAAATCTTTTACTTCTCCACAAACTCTACACTTTCTCTCTGAGAATAATAAATGACTTAGTTTAACCTGTTCATCTATTTCCATTAAAGAACTTGAACAACTCCTACCACATCTGGTATCTCCATCATTAGTTTCTTTTCTATACCTTGTTTCAAAGTCATGGTACTCATAGCACATGTTTCACATGCACCACCTAATTTTACTTTAACGTATCCTGTTTCATATTCGATTTCATAAAGTTGAAGGTATCCACCATCAGCTTCAATATAGGGAATAAGTTCTTCTAAAACCTTAATTACATTTTCTTCTGTTAATTCCACTTACATATAATCCCACATATAAGAACGATCACCATATTCATCTACATTCCATCTATCACCATCTTTATCTACAAAACTATCCATATCATTAAATCCATCTTGAATAAATCCGAATGGTGCCATATCTTGTTCAATAGCATTCCTTTGTTCTTCATACAATCTTTTACGAATATCATTATCCGTCATTTCTTTAAAATAATCTTGAGCAACTAACCATGCAAATATAACAAGACACATTGCTAAGTCATCATTACATCCTTCTTCTGCCTCAAATGAATTATGTTTCTGAGCAAACGTAGTTAACTCTGAAATAATATCATAATCACAGGTTAATATCTTATCATCCTCAATCATAGTTTTAAGATTACTACAACCTAATTTTTTAACTGCTGCAGTCATCCTTACACCAAGTTGTGTTTTCTTACCTGAAAATCCCTGTCCAACTACTTGACCATTTCTCCCTCTCATAGATGCCATAAGAAGGTTTTCATACTCTAAATCAAATTGAAGAATACTTGCAACCTGATCTCCAATATCATTAACTTCTATTAAAATAAATGCTTCATTAAATGCTTTTGCAACATCAAGAATGATATTGGGAAATAGCATTGGTTTTATTTCATTATTCTTATACTTTCCTACAACTCTATATGGGAATTCAGTAACATCAGCAACAATAAATGCAGAATAATCATTACCTAAACCCCTTGCTACATCAACAGTTATTACATAATTATGATCTTTTATTGGATTTTCATATAAATCCAATCCAGCATTTCTACGTATTGGTTCCTCATATACTAGGTTTCTTAATTTTGAAGCATTAATAAGAGTATTAACAGAACCTAAGAACTCACATTCAAACTCAATCTTAAACTGTTGTTCTGATGTGTTGGCAATGGTTTGTCTTTTCCATTCAGAATCTCTACCAGGAACCTGAGACCAATGAACATCAGTTGGTATATATTCATTTTTTCCCTTTTCTGCATCATGCCAATACCTATAAAAATGGTTCATTCCATGTGGGGTTGAAACCATTATTACTTTCGTTGTTTTACCAGAAGTAATAGTAGGATAAACGGAACTAAAGAAATCTTCTGCGATATGATTTGGGACAAAAGCGAACTCGTCGAGGAAGAGGATGTTAAAC
>VTLG01008253.1_pt1 | contig 14572 bp, 26 predicted proteins | sample 4694571 | NCBI WGS metagenome assembly VTLG01 (sample SAMN12604809, study PRJNA352737) | marine metagenome | biome: ENVO:00000447; feature: ENVO:00000209|ENVO:00000569|ENVO:01000036; material: ENVO:00002151; isolation source: viral sequences binned using virsorter ...
GCTGTAGAGAATGCAGATGTAGAGAACTACACCCTTGCTGATGTTGTAACAGAGGTACAGTACGAATCATTCCTAGAAAACCCAATAGAAACATTTGTAGATATAGATTTTGAAGGCATAACAATAAGTAATATAGGAGAAGATATGACACAAGACCAAAAAGAAAAAGCACAAGAGGTGGTAGTGCCAGTTATTTTGACTAGAATAGCTACTATGGCAGCTTTTGTATTTAGGAGAAGTCTATGATAAAGAAGTTATGGACCTGGTTTATAGCAGCAATAAAAGAAACACTTAACCTTAGTTGGACTTTGGTTGGTTTAGTTATTGCTACTTTGACTTTGACTGGGTCTGCACAGCAAATTACAGGACTTGCTACTATAATTACATTAGCTGTTTGGTTATTAACAATTAGCTTTAGAGATTAGGAGATTAATATGGACTGCTGTGGTAGTGGTTGCTGTGGTGGTGAATAATGTGGTTTGATAATGTATTATTAGATGACATTGATGATGAACTAGATAGTCACTGTAAAACATTTTTACACTCAAATGGGTATACAAATGTATCTATTTGTAATTGTAAATATCCAAGTAAATAGGAGGAGAAATGAAGCTAACTGTAGTTAGAACACAATTTGGAACAGATGCAACTAATGGGTTGTTATTTATAGATGGTATTTTTGAGTGTTATACACTAGAGGACCAGTATCAAGCAGTAAAAGTTATGCACGAAACTTGCATACCTGAAGGCACATACGATATAAACTTTAGGAAAACTGGTGGCTTTCATGCAAAGTATTCAGAGAGGTACAAGAACGCACACTATGGTATGTTACACATACAAGACGTTCCTAACTTTACCTATATTCTTATACATACTGGTAACACTGATGAACATACATCAGGTTGTTTAATTGTAGGAGAAACACAACAAGACTTAGAAGTATCTAAGGATGGGTTTATCGGCAGCAGCACTGTGGCGTACAAAAAAATGTATGCAAAAGTGGCAGGTCAATTACTACAAGGTAAGCCAGTCAGTATCGAATACACAACAATAAATAAATTGTTAGAAAAAGATGTAGACAATGCAAGTAAAGACCACACAGTGTTAGCTACCACAGTTTATGATAAATTGCAGGAAATAAATGGAAATGTTTTGACAATTAAAGCAAAACTTAGTGGAAGGGTAATACAATAATGTCAGATTTATTCGAGAAGAATAATAGAAGAAGAAACCAAGAGGGTAAGTTCAAGAAGGACTTATGGTGGACTCCTTGGAATGATGCATGGAGTTATAAAATGAGTGAAGAACTTAAAGATATGCTAGAAAGAACCTTTTGGACTTTCGTTGAGGCATTTCTTGGTGCGTTAGTCGTTGCCCCATTGGTATCTGTAGATGCCGATACTGTGCAACTTGCTGCATTAGCAGGTGGTGGTGCTGCTTTAGCTGTAGTTAAGACATACGCTAAAAAACAAATATCTAAATAACACAGTAAATACTATTCTCCTGTATACTTATATTGACAGGAGATAGTATTACACGAAAAAAACCTATACCTGAAGAGTGGGGTAACAACTTTTATAAATCAGGATGGCAACCTGGACTAGAAGTAAACGAACAAACTGGTCTTGGTGAGATAACACACGTAGGAACAGACCCTAATTACAGAAATAAGTTTGATACTATCTTACGTGACTGGGGTTTTGACCCTAAATTATATTACATTGAGGGGTCAGTTCGTGCATCCAGTTGGAATGTCCAACTGAAAGGTGGCACAACAGAAACATTTTACGCATTTAAAGGCGTTGTACGTAAGAAAAATCCTGGACACGATAAATATTTTCAAGAATTATTTAAACAAGCTAAGAAAAAACCACCAATAAAAAAGAAAACACTAGGTGGAGATACAGCATTCTTATTTTTTATGGCAGATTGGCAACTAGGTAAGCGTGATTTTGGTGTAGATAATACAATAGCACGTTATGATGTAGCACTACAAGATGCAGTAAATAGAATAAAAGACCTTCGTAAACTTGGTGTAGATATAGATGAGATTTATATGATAGGACTTGGTGACCTTACAGAAAACTGCACTGCAGCTTTTTATGATAGCCAACCTTTTAATGTAGAACTCTCACTTATTGAACAATATGCACTTGCTAGGTCTATGATTATGAAAACAATAGACACCTTCTTACCTTTAGCAGATAAGCTTGTTCTTGCAGGGTGTCCAGGAAATCATGGTGAAATGTCTAGGTCCAGTAAAGGTCAGGTATATACAAACAGATTAGATAACAGTGATACAATGCACTTGCAAATTTGTGAAGAGATAATGGGTGCAAACAAGCAAAGGTATAAGTCAGTTAGTGTAGAAATACCTGATGGTTTTCATCAAGTATTAGATATAAAGGGAAAGACTTGTGGGTGGACACATGGTCATATGACAGGTGGAAGTGGTAATCCTGAAAACAAAATAGAAAATTGGTGGAAGGGTCAGATGTATGGACACCTACCTGCAGGAAAATGTGAGATACTTATTACAGGTCACTACCACCATTTTCGTAGTAAACAACAAGGCAATCGTACTTGGTTTCAATCACCTAGCTTAGACAAAAGCATAGACTTTACAGAACGCAGTGGGTTGTGGTCGCATCCTGGTGTTCTCACTTTCACAGTTAACAAAAAAGGTTGGGATAATTTAAAGATACTTTAATTACTCTTCTTCTTTTTCTATCTCATTAGCAATCTTAATTGTGTTTTCATTGTGGTCAGATACAAACTCATCCATTAGTTCTCTAATTCTTTGTGGGTTTGTCTTGGTAAGAAAAATAGATTTCTCTACCTTTTGACCACCACAGGCATTTGCTAATTTAATTGCCCATGTCTTTAGTGTTTTAGGGTCATCAAATATATTAGGCATTAAAATATTCCTTTCTTTGCTAATTCTTTTTCCTCTTTAGTTTTAATTATTGAATTACAAGTAACAACTGTATGTGCGTATGGGTTGCTTTCATTAGCTAACTTTATTTGCTTAATACAAAAATCATTACCATCAATGTCAGTTGCATACTCTAAGTGTTTTGATACAGGGCATATACCTGTTGTGCTTTTTTTACATCTTCTATCTAATTGTGCAGGTTGGCTAAAGTCATAGTTAGGAAAACGTTTCTGTAATCTTTTAACCAACCTTTGCACATTGATACTAGCTTGTTCTAGCTCTTCCATTACTTAACCTTCTCGTTCCAGTTAGATATGATTTTACTAGCAGTTTCGCCATTTATATCGCCACCATTGTATAGTGATTTAAGTTCTGCAAGTCCATCAATGTTCTTGTCAGTAGCTTTAGCAACTATATCCTTACACCATTTAAGTTGTGCTTCGGTAGCAGGATTGCTTTTCCACTCATCTCCCATGTCATCACCCCCTTTATCAGTAATATCTTCTGTTACAAAGACTTCGTTAAGGTCACCTATACCTTTATCTTTCTCTACAAGTTTATGGAATACATCAAGAAACGTAGTCATCTGTTCGTTATCCCAATCTTCTACTTCTTCAGGCAGTTTAAGTTCGCTTACACACTCAACGTAGGCATCTCTTTGATACTCTTTTAGTTTCTCTGCATCAGATACAGTTGCCGACATAAGTTGTTTAAGTGCAGATGCATTGTTATTTTTCTTTGGCTCTGCAACCATTTCATCAACAACTTTGTCCATAGCTTCTTTCTGTTCTTTAGTAGGTCTTTGCACTCTCTTTTTCTCTACCTTAACTCTATCATCTTGGTTACCTACCTTAGACATTTCCTCTCTACTAGGTCTTGGTTTAGTGCTACCTTGATACAACCAGTTAGCTAAAGCTCTACCAATAGCAGATGTTTCACAGTTCTCTACCCATGCATCTTTGTTTGCGAAGCCACCTTGCCCTTTAGTTTCCTGTGCTATACCAGTAGTAACTGGTCTTGCATCTTCTTCCATTTTATATATCTCGGCTCTTACAGTTACGCATGTTCCATCATCTGTCATATGCACAATCTCTGTATTAATTCTTGCTTTTGGATTGTCTTTCCAAAATGCTTTAAGTCTATCTTCTACTGTTTCGTAATTATCTAAATTAAAATTAGGCATTACTCTCCTTTCTCAATTATCTTATAAACTCTTTGTCTTGAAAGTTTAAGTAACTTAGCAATCTCTTGTATTGACAATTCATTTCTCATCATTTTAATAGTTGCTAATCTTGTTTTTCTAAATGCACGTGTCTGTTTGTTAAGGTAATCTTCCTCATCAAGCAGTGCTTGTGCTAGTCTTTTCCAGTTATCCTGCATTATTCTTCCTCACTTTTAAATGCTTTCATTAACATATCTGCAATAGTTTTTTTAACTCTTAGTCTTGATTTCTCTAGTGCATCAATGATTTCATAGACATCTCCTATCATTACAGTTTGATTGTATCTCTTTTGTGTTGTAACAAATACAACATCAACTTGGTATAAATCTCCCCATGTAAGATAGATTTTTCCCTGTGCATTTGGTAATACAAACTTAATACCCCCACGTTCTTTGTCTAATCTTTCAATAACCCACTCGTTCATCTCTATTTCTTTTTCATTAAATATCCTTACTAATCCACTAAATCCATAATCAGTATCAGATAATTGTGGTCTGCTCATACGTTTGTCCTTTCTTTGCTTGTTCTAATATCTCTTGTGGTGTTAGTAACAACTTATAAAAGAACTCATTGTTTTCTTTTATAGTTTCTATTTCCCACAAGTCCTCACGCATATTAAATATGTGTGCAGATATTCTTGGTATGCGAAAGTCATAGATGAAAGTATTGCTTGATACCTTTGGCTCACTGCTCTCTCTCGCAGTTGTCAATATCCACTCAACTCTTTCACGTTGCTTTAACTTAGGCACTGGTTTATCTCTAAAGTATTGATAGTCCATTACACTTCCACACTCGTATCGCCATATATTCCCATTGAATATAGTTCCTTAACTTTTTCTTCATCTGCTTTAAAATTACGTGTGTAATCTAAACCGACAACTCTATCAATATCCCAATAGCTCTCTGCTTTGAACTGTTCCCCTAAGTCTGTGCAAAAGAACTCCTCTAACAATTCCTTTGTAGTCCATTTGTCATACTTAGATTTAGGATAAAAATACTTTGTATTGTATTCCCTTTCGCCATCTAAGATTTCAAATACACACATCACATAATCTTTTTCTAATGTATCAGGCATTACTGCACCTCGCTTTCTGTTGGCTTGTCATGGTTAGTGAACTTTCTGCATATTGTTATTGCACCAGTAATTACCTCTATTTCTCTGTCAAGAAAATCACTGTAATCATATTCACGTAAATTAGATTTAAGTTCTTTCTGTTCATCTAACCATTTGTTTAGTTCGCGTATGGCTAACAATAAAGGTGTATCGTTCATTACAATACACCTCTGTTGTTTAGTCGTTTGCTAATGTTCTTTGCAATACGTTTTGCACCTTGTTTGTTTGGCTCTATCTCATTGTAATAACAAGTAGTTCCCATAAAGTTGCGTAAGTCAAGAACATCAAACGTTTGTCCAATGTTGTCGTGTCTGTTTTGATAATCGTTAGCTAGTCTGTACAATCTGTCGTTCCACATAGAAACAATAGAGTGTGCAACATTATCAACACCATCAAAACGTTGTGGGTTAAAAGCTAAGTTACCATCATAACAAGTAAGCAATAAGAAGTATCTTCTACTCTTACGTAGTTGGTGCAACATAGTTTCGTATGCGAACATAAGTTTGTCTAACTCTGTGTTCATCAATCCCATTGTCATATTGTTGTCATCAGATACAGTTAGCAAGTTTATCTTATCTAATAAGTCGTTACCACCTGCACTAATTACAACAACATCACCAACAACTTTGCTTACGTTGTCAATGCAATCATAGATAGTAAATCCATCTACACTTTGGTCGTTTATTCTCGCCATGTATGTAGGGTTTGCGTGACACTCTGCGAAGTATTCTACAGTACCTTTACCTGTTCCTGTATATGCTTTGCAATCAATAACACTATCGCCAATAAAAGTTATATCAGCTTTGTTATTTACTTGTCTTTGATTAAACGTGTATGGTTTTGTAAATGAAGTTTGTACTACTGGCTCTTTGCCGAAGTCAAACTGTTCATCTATGTACCAGTTATCTTTGTCTATATCAACCATAGTTTCCTTTCTGTCAATAAGTATTGTAGCATATTGTAAATATATATGTACAAAAAAAACTATCTAGCTTTCGGTAGTTCAAAACAGGGCATTGAAAAGAACTCCTACTAACTAGATAGCTTGTAACATACTAGGGTGCAGTCTGCTTTATTATAATTACTTTGTAACCTAATATGCTACAAGCTACCTACACTATTCATACGTACATATGAAGTAAAGGGCTACAGCGTGTAAGTAGCTTGAAAGAAACAATTAACGTGGTCTGCAATTAGTTGTTTCGTGTCTAGGTGGTAATGAGCCACCAACCATTATTGTTCCTTTCAAATTTAACATTATCATATCTGTAATTATATGTTGTCTTTTTTTCTAACTTTTTTTTCTTTATATAATCTTACGTAATAGTCTGTCCAACTAGCTAACCAGTTAGCAATAGTTAATGCACCTACTAGATACACAGGCAACAATAACCAAAAGTATATTTCTAACGTACTCATAGTTTCCTTTCCTTTCTCACACATTACTACACTCTTAATTTTAAGTAAGCAGTTGTTTACATATAATCTTACATGCAGTACTCTTAATTATAAGAAACGAAAGGCAGATATGATTTGCACAATTTGTGGTCAGGTTATTAGGAATGTTGATGACAGGCACAATGCAGAGCCAGTAGCAAGTGGTGTGTGTTGTAACTGGTGTAACTATAGAAAAGTTATTCCTAAAAGATTAGAACAACATAAGCATTTGATAGATACAATTAATTTGTAAATAGTAGTTTGCATAAAACTACAAGCTAGTAAGATAGTTATATCAATTAAGAAAGGTTGGTTAGAAATGGAATTAAGCAGAAAAAACGATTACAAATTAATGCACACAATAGCTTTGCGTTTGTTAAATAATGAACAAAAAGAAACACTTTTAAATACATACAGACATATAAAAGTAAATAAGTGTATTAATTATAAAATAGATAATCATTATGTAGGTACTGTCCGAATGAGTAATGACATAGATGATTACTTGAAAAGAAAGGTTGGTTAGTAATGAGTAAGCAAGGTCATAGTCAAGAACAGATTGACAGGAAGTTAAAAAGTATTGAAAGTTGGCAAGATACAATTATTAAATACAAAAAAGAAATACAACAAATCAATGACAGGATTATTCCTAATAAAAGTCACGAGGATTTAGACAGATTTGAAAGGGATAAATCTATAATTCATAACAATATACAGATTGCAGAGCATAATGTTAGGAAGTTGGAAAGTGAATTGATGATTGATAAGTTACGTAAACAGAACTACAGAATAAAAACAAAATACGATTTGTTAGTTTAATCAACTAACTAACCGAAGGGAAGGCACTTGTTTATTGCAGGTGTCTTTTCTTTTTCTCCTTCGTTTGTTTGCATCTCCTTCACACTTTACAAGTAGGTAATCCTTCAATGATGTAAGTTAACTAACTATCCCCAGTATTAAAACAAAAGGGGTACACAACATCTAGTATGCGTACAAAACACACACACAACATATAGTATGTACTACATAATGCGTTAGGTCTATGTCGCAAAACACAGGAATTATGTGGGCTTTCACATAGGGGGGTTAAATGTGGCGGCGGCTTTATATATGTGTACACCCTCTAAAAATATGCTGTTAAGTATGGTACTAGATGTAGTGGTACTATATATAGTGGTGTACCATAATAGCTAGTAAAGTGTTTTTTTTAAGTTAGTGTTAGTCAAGTAAAGTAAACATAGAGAGTACAGCTAACCCTGTGCCACTCCCATCCCAACCGAGTGCTATTCTGTTTAGTAGCTAATAATTCAATGTGGAATAATGGGCTTTGACCCCAGTTACCATGGTCCTGCTAGTCCACTTTATTGATGTTTTTATCAAGAATCCTTTTCTAAAAGCAGGAAGAATCCCCTGATTGTTTGTTTACTGTATCACATAAATTATTTAATTACAAGTTTCACTAACTAGCAACTATATGATATAGTGATATTGGGTTTTATGATTCTTTATTCATTAGCCCTCCTTTCTGATTGACAGCAACATCCCTCTAGCAATAGAGGGTTTGCTGTATAGACAACACTTAAATACAAAAAAAATTTTTTTACGCACTGCTAGTTGTGGGGGGGAACAGCTATACTACACATACCTAAGAAAGTCTTAGGTATTGTGTAGAGGTACACAATTAGAAAAGAAATATGCTTAATCATATAAGACTTTGTAGTCAGGTGATTTGTGTAATTCATTTTCTTTTATAACAGTTTGGACACTGTATAGCAAGACTGCACTTCGGTGCAGTTTTGTGTTATAGTGGTGATTATGAAAATGTATAAAAAGAAAAAATCAATCAAGGGTCGTAAGAAAAAGAAAGGTTACTAATGCCTTACAAAGATTACTCCCCTAAACAAAAGAAATTAGCTGCTGTTGCACCACCTTTTAATAAGATAACTGCTGCAGATTTAAAAAAGCTAAGAGATAGTAAACGCAGACCTAAGATAACATAATGGCTACGTACCAGGGTAAATCTGTTACATTAAATAAACCTTCTAGGATTAGTAAAGGTGAACCTGGTCATGGTCGTAAAAAGTTTAAGGTCTATGTTAAGGATGGCGACAAAATAAAAAAAGTTATGTTCGGTGACCCTAACATGGAAATTAGAAAAGATAATGCTGCAGCACGTAAATCATTTCGTGCAAGGCATAAATGCGATACAGCAACAGACAAAACATCTGCAAGATATTGGTCTTGCAAGATGTGGTAAGGAGATAATATGCCACATGGTTCAGGTAAGAATAGTTTAGTTGGTAACATTCATAGAAGAAAAGTCCAAGGTAAATCTAGGTCTAAGAAAAAATCAACTATATCTAAAAAAGCATACGCACAAATGAAACGTGGTTGGAAGTAAACAATGAAAGTAAAAGGTGTTGATGTTTCTAAGTTAACTAAAAGTCAACAGAATGCTATGAAAAAACATTCTAAACATCATACTAAAAAACATATGCAATACATGTACAACTCTATGCGTAGAGGTACTAGCTTTAACAAAGCACATGTAAATGCACAAAAAAAAGTAGGTAAATAATGGCAAGACAAGTTAGTTGGATGTGGGGTGGTAAAAGACACTATGGTACTTTTATTAGAGAAACTAAAACACACATATTTGCTAGAACAAAAAATAATAAAATAAAAAAAATAAAGAAGTAAATTTGATAGACATACCATGTCCTAAGTGTGGGGTGGTATTAAGACCAAAGGATAAAATGAAGTGCAAGAACAAAGAGTGTGATGGATACAACAAATAAAAAACTTTGTTATGCAGCAGGTTGTCACAGACCACTTCCACCTAGAGCAAAAAAATACTGTAGTAAACGTTGTTACAACAGAATTAATATGCAGAAAAAACGTGCTAGAAAAGCAGGTAAAGAATGGTCACAAGAAGATGATGTACTTGAAATACCTAGCAAAAAAACTAATGTACAGTCACGTAGAGGTCAAGTCTATAACGACATTGTAGAATCAGGTTTAGCTGCAGATATACATACAGAAAAAATTACAATAACAGAAGTAGCAAAAGTATTAGGAACTACACAAGGTGCAGTATCTATGGCGTACTCTGCATATGTAGAAGATTTAAAAACAAAACAAGAACAAGATGTATGGTCATTACCACAAGTAGCAGAAAAAACATTAGTAGATTTTGATGATTTTAGACAAAGATATTTTCAAACAGAACAAGGTATAGCATACGAAACACCTGAATTTCATAAACAGTGGATAGAACAAATAATGGACACAATAGAAAATGGTGGACAACATATGATATTGTCACCACCTAGACATGGCAAAACAGATTTGTTAATACATTTTGCTGTATGGCTTATTTGTAAAAATCCTAACATACGTATCTTGTGGGTTGGTGGTAACGAAGAGATTGCAAAAAATGCAATAGGTTCTGTACTTGACCAACTAGAAAGTAACGAATTACTTATAGAAGAGATATGTGGACCTGGTGCAAAATTTAAACCTACATCACGTACAGGAAAGTCTTGGTCACAAAATGGTTTTACTGTAGGTACTAGAACAGTTACAGGTATTAAATCACCGACAATGGTTGGTATTGGTCGTGGTGGTAAAATACTTTCTCGTGACTGTGACATAATTATTGCTGATGACATTGAGGACCACAACTCTACTATGCAACCATCATCAAGAGAAAATACAAGAAATTGGTGGACAACAACATTGTCTAGTCGTAAAGAGGAACACACAGCTATGGTGGTTATTGGTTCTAGGCAACATTATGATGATTTATATTCACACCTACTAGATAACGAATCTTGGACTACAACAGTAGAAGAAGCACACGATACAGCTTGTAACTTACCTGATTGGAATGAAGATGAACATGTAGATTGTATGCTTTGGTCAGGTAAACGTACATACAAATGGTTAATGGATAGAAAACGTGCAGCAGAAACTACAGGTGGTAGAGCTATATACGAAATGGTTTATCTAAACGTTGCTATGCCTGATGGACTTGCATTGTTTGACAGAGTAGAGATAGAAACGTGTCGTGACCAAAAACGTGACATAGGACACATACCACATGGTACAAGACTTATTGCAGGATTAGACCCTGCATCTACAGGTTATCAAGCAGCTTTCTTGTGGGCATACGAACCTATAGAAAATAAATTACATATGGTAGATATGAATAACAATTTAGGTGGTGGTATTCCACAAGCATTAGACATTATTAAAGAATGGTGGTTAAAGTATAACTTGTCACACTGGGTTATAGAAGAAAATGGTTTTCAGAAAGCAATACGACAAGATAAAAGTATTAGGGAGTTTGCATCAGGACATGGTATATTTTTAGAAGGACACGAAACATTTAAGAACAAGTTTGACCCACTGTATGGTGTGACAGCTATGCGACCAATGTTTCAAGAACAAAATATTTCTTTGCCATATCTTAGCTTTGAGGCACAAGAGAAGGTAAACTTATATACAAGTCAGTTGGTGTATTTTAGTTCTGCTAAAAATAAAAGCAAGAGCGTAGGCACAAAGACTGATATAGTTATGGCTAGTTGGTTTCCAATGAGAGCCATAAGAAGAATGCAAAAGGAACGCTTTGCAGAGTTAGGGTACGATTATAGTCCTAGCTTTGAGGGGTACGAACCTAGTAGTATGGATTTAGATAATTGGAGTTAAATGCCTTTAGATAGCAAAAAGTTATACGACAAGATAGATTACCTTAGAGTAATTAATCAAGAACAAATGATTGATAGGTCTAGGATTCGTGACATTATGAATGGTGGTGAAGCTGCAGTAAAAGCACTTCTTGGTAATTCAGTTAATGTAGAGTATCACGAACTACCTGCACCTAACTTATTTTTAACAGCATTAGAAAGATTTGCACAGAAACTAGGTAGAAGTCCTGATTTAAAAGTTGATATTATAAACGAAAAAGATAGCGAAAGAGCTAGAAAAAAATCAGAAAAAATAGAACGTATTGTTACATCATATGACAAATTTCAAAAACTACACATGCAGTTACCACAAGCTGCAAGATGGTTACCTGGTTATGGTTTTATAGCATGGACTATAGGACACAAAAGAGATAAAGGTGGAAACGCTTATCCTTATGCTGAACTACAAGACCCATTTAGTTGTTACCCTGGAATATTTGGTAACGACCAACAACCTAAAGAATTAGCAATAATTCGTAGAGTGCCACATACAATATTGGCAGAACAATATCCTGAAGCTAAACAGTACATATTTGAACAAAAAGAAAATGATGATGGTTTTCAAAATCCATATTCTGCATTAATAGATAGTACAGATAGAGCAGGTGGATGGGCTAACTCTACAGGACATGGCAAAGTTGTAGTTGAGTATAGAGATATAGAAGGAACTTATGTATTCCTACCTGAAAACAAAAAAATAATTGACTTTATGCCAAATGTTTTAAATTCAGGACCTTGTTTTGTTGTAGCTAAAAGATATGCGTTTGACCAAATGCAATCACAGTTTCAACACATTACAGGTCTTATGGCAAACATGGCAAAGATTAACATACTTGGAACTATTGCTATGGAAGATGCAGTGTTTACAGAAACAAATATTGTTGGAGAGATAGAATCAGGAAAATATAGAAAAGGCAGATTTGCTGTTAACTATTTAACACCTGGTTCGCAAGTGTCTAAGCCAGTCAATAATTTACCATACCAATTATTTCAACAAGTAGATAGACTTGAAAGACACCTGCGACTTGGTGCTGCATATCCTGTATCTGATGATGGACAATCTCCTAATGCATTTGTTACTGGTAGAGGATTAGAAGAACTAGGACAATCTGCATCTTTGCATGTTAGAGAATATCAAACAGTTCTTAAAGAAGCATTAGAACAGATAGATGCTAAAAGATTAGAATATGATGAGGTTATGTTTCCTAATAAGCGTAAACCTATTGCAGGTAGGCACAAAGGAACATCTTACAAAGAATCTTATACACCATCATCTGACATATCAGAAGTTTACGAAACAAGAAGAGTATATGGCGTAATGGCAGGTTTTGATGAGCCACAAAAAATTATTACAGGGTTGCAATTAAAACAACAAGGCATTATTGATACACAGACATTACAAGAAAACATGGATGGGTTAGACAACATTACTAAGATACAACAAAGAATATCTGCAGAAAAAGCAGAAACAGTATTGTTTGAATCTCTTATGTCACAAGCTGCACAAGGTAATCCTAAAGCAACTCTTGCTGCTATAGAAATAAGAAAAAATCCACAAAAGATGTCAGAGATACTAGATAAGTTTTATACAGCAGAAGGTGAAGAACCTAGCGAAGAAGAGTTAGCATTACTTGGTCAAGGTGGACCACAAATACCTGCAGGTCCAGGTGGTGGATTGCCAGGTATAGAACAAGTATTAGGTGCTATAGGTCAAGGACCACCACAAGGAGAACCAGTTGCCTGATATAAATAAAACTTTTTTTGACATGATTAATCAAGAAGATTGGTCTGAAGATGTATTTACAGGTACAGAAGAAGAAGTCAGTGTTGTTATGAAAAACTTTATTACAATACCTACACCACATCCACACTTTTTTATAAATCTCACATTTGAGTACGAATATAATCCAAAGTTAGGAGATGATTTATTTGGCGAAATATAACAGAGGTAGAAAAAGTAAGGCGTTACAAGAAGCAACTGACCTAACACAAGGTGGTGCATTTGCTGACATTGTTGCACCTCCAAGAAAAGAAGGCGACCCAACAGGACAAACAACAATGTTAGAAGAACAAGCAGGTGCTATAAGTCCTATGCAAGAAAGTGGTGGACCACAAATGGCAAGACCACCTATGCCTGTATCACCTATGAATTTAGCTGCACCAACTAATAAAATAGCAGAACCTAACACTGCAGGAATACCACTAGGTCTAGGAGATAATGGTCCTGCACCTATACAAACAGATACTATTAGAAACTTTTTAATTGCAGGTAAACGTAATTTTCCTGACCCAATATGGGATGAGTTATTAGAAGCTGATATAGACATAGGTTAAGATGGATTTTAGACCTAATTTCTATCTGCCTTCACAAGCTAAAGAAGGATTAGCAGCTAAGACATCACAAAACTTACAAGAGATAGCTGCGTTTGAAAGAGCTATTACACCTGACTTAGCTAAGACAATGACAGATATTACTAGAACATATCCATCATTAGATAAAAGATTAGTAGTCTATGGTGCATTGTCAGGATTACAAGCAGATGATAATGCTATGTTACAACTTGCACAAACACAAGAAAAAGCTATGGAAAAGAAACAACGTGCAAAAGTAAATACACAAGTAAATCCATTAAAACGTGGCACACAATTATCTTTTTTAGCTATGGATTCTGCGTTTCAAAATATATCACGTAACTTTAAATCATCTATTGTTGCTGCACAAGAAACAGGTACATCACTTACAGGTGCTGTAGTTGGCAACACATTAGCAGGATTAGTACCTGGAGAACAACTTACAGAAAATATACGTAAAGCTACATTAGGCAAAGAGTTTAACGATAAGTACGAAGAAACGAAAGAAGCATATGGAAAAAACGAATTTCGTAGAGCTTTAGCAGAAGTACAAGCAGGTAGACCACTTAACTTAGGTGTGGGTCTTTTACCTAATTCATTACCATTAGAAGAAACTGATGTGTATGTGAAACAGATAAAACTAGGTAAAACACCTACAGAAGCATATGAAGCTGCAGCAGAGGTATATGGTAGACCTATTACAGAAGAGTTTGAAAGAGATGAGTATGAAAATACATATCTAACAAAGTATGGTGAAAGAA
>VTLG01000290.1_pt1 | contig 14571 bp, 8 predicted proteins | sample 4694571 | NCBI WGS metagenome assembly VTLG01 (sample SAMN12604809, study PRJNA352737) | marine metagenome | biome: ENVO:00000447; feature: ENVO:00000209|ENVO:00000569|ENVO:01000036; material: ENVO:00002151; isolation source: viral sequences binned using virsorter ...
CACGGGTACTTTGGGAGATTAATTTTTCAATATGCGTCTTTCAATAACTCTCGTTCTCTTCATTTCTTTCTTGCTACTTGGCCGGTTGTTGGCATATGGCTGACATCCATGGGTATATGCACTATGGCATTTAACCTAAACGGCTTTAACTTTAACCAGTCAGTTGTGGATGTTAATGGAAAAGTTATCCCTACATGGGCTGACATTGTTAACAGACAGAACCTTGGCTTTGAAGTAATGCACGAGCGTAATGCTCACAACTTCCCACTCGATTTAGCAAGTGTTGAATCCAGACAAATTGCCCTCACCGCCCCAGAAATTGGTTGAAAAAATTTTAATTTATTTAACTTTATTAACTAATTTATTTATATGTTCGGGCGTAATTAGACATTGGAATAACATGCCACACCAAAACAATAAGATGAAAGCTCACAGAGTTACCTTTGAACCACAACCGGAAAAGAAATATCCTGAAGAATATCAATCTTTAGAAGAAGCTTTAACAGGTGAACGATTTAAGGAACCTGAAGGCGAACCTTCTTTTTAATGTCACGTCCGTTCATCCCCTCGGGGACGCATGACTCCTAAGCATGGAACGGGGCTTAGGTATAGGAGAGAACCATGAAAGTTACTTTCGTATATCGTGGCATTGCTTACACAAGAATAATCGGTTAAGCGATCTGGGAGGTGCAAGTCCTCCCTATTCAATTTGGCTTTTTGCCCGTACGCGGATACCAATTAGCCGTCTAGACGGTGGGATAGACCACAAATATCAATGAGTCCAATTAAGACTCACAACTTTTTACGTAAAGAGACAAGCAAATATACCCTTACATTTTAAGAAAAAATCATGGCTCATCAGAGTTCAGATTTGACTACCTCGCTAACACGCCAAGGTCAGTCAAACTCAACAGGTGACGCACGTGCCCTTTATTTAAAATTGTTCAGTGGAGAAATGTTCAAAGGATTCCAGCACGAGACAATCGCTCGTGACATGGTGATGAAGAGAACATTGAAGAACGGTAAGAGTCTTCAGTTCATCTACACAGGTAGAACAACTGCGGAATATCATACTCCCGGAAATTCAATTTTAGGTAATAGTGACGGCGCACCTCCAGTCGCAGAAAAAACAATTACTGTTGACGACCTACTTATTTCAAGTGCATTCGTTTATGAACTAGACGAGACTCTTGCACATTTTGAATTGAGAGGAGAAATATCCAAGAAGATTGGATACGCATTAGCTGAGAAGTATGACAGACTTATCTTCCGTGCAATCACACGTGGAGCTAGAGCTGCTTCTCCAATTACAAAGACAAACTTTGTAGAACCCGGCGGAACACAGATCAGAGTTGGTGCAACAACTAATGATTCTGATGCTTTCAATGCTGGAAATCTAGTAACAGCTTTCTATGACGCTGCTGCTGCACTCGACGAAAAAGGAGTCAGCTCTCAAGGTAGATGCGCTGTTCTAAACCCACGCCAATACTACTCTTTAATTACTGATGTAGGAAACAACGGTCTTGTAAACAGAGACGTTCAAGGTTCTGCATTACAAGGTGGTAATGGTGTTGTAGAAATCGCTGGAATCAAGATCTACAAGTCAATGAATATTCCATTCCTTGGCAAGTACGGTACAGCTTTCGGTGGTACTACAGGTAAAACAGCTCCAAGCAATCTTGGATCTCATGTTGGTCCTGCTCTTGAAAACGCTTCAGGTGCTACAACAGGAATCAACAATGACTACGGTACTGCTGCTGAAGTAACAGCTAAGTCTTGTGGTTTGATCTTCCAGAAAGAAGCTGCTGGAGTTGTTGAGGCAATTGGTCCTCAAGTACAGGTAACATCTGGAGATGTGTCTGTTGTATACCAAGGTGATGTCATCCTAGGAAGACTAGCTATGGGAGCAGACTACTTAAATCCAGCTGCTGCTGTTGAACTATATGTTGGTGCATCAGCTCCTTCTGCGTTCTAATTTACACACTTTATACGGGACCTTCGGGTCCCTTTTTTTTTATGGCTACTTCAACTATTGCAACCGATACCGAACTATCCGCAGTCAATTCTATTTTGGGTGCCATAGGTCAATCACCACTTACAACTTTAAATTTTACAAATCCAGAAACAGCATTTATATACAACATATTTGAGGAATCAATTAAAGATTGTTTAAATGAGGGTTGGCATTTTAATACTGAATATCACGTTAAAGTATCTCCTGAAACTGGTACTGGTTATATAAAAATTCCTACAAGCTATCTACGTTATGACCTAAATGATGGTCAAGCTGATAGACAAATGGATCTTGTTAAACGTAATGGAAGACTTTATGACAAGGTTCACCATACTGATGTTTTTACAACTGATCTTGAGCTTGATGTTGTTTATCTATATACCTTTGAAGACATTCCTTCTGTCTTTCAACGTTACATAATTTCTAAAGCATCAAGTAGAGCTGCAACTCAATTAGTTACTAACAGAGAATTAGTAGGACTTTTGCAACAACAAGAAGGAATTACAAGAGCAGCAGTCATGGAATATGAGTGCAATCAAGGTGACCATTCCTTTATGGGCTGGCCGCATGAGACATCTTATAGATCATATCAACCTTACAAATCATTGATTAGATAATGGCAAGTGTTACTCAATTAGTATCAACATTAACTGGAGGTATCTCCCAACAGGCGGATGAATTAAAAATTCCGGGGCAAGTTAATGTTGCAGACAATGTATTACCTGACATAACACATGGTCTAATGAAACGCCCCGGAGGAAAACTGATTGGTTCACTTAGTGATGGATCAAATAACAGTGTTACTAATGGTAGGTGGTTTCACTATTACAGAGATGAAACTGAGCAATACATAGGACAGATAAGTAGAACTGGAGATATAAATATATGGAGATGTAGTGATGGTCAAGAAATGACCGTTAATTATGACTCAGGTGTCTCTTCTCAACTTACTTCTTATTTAACACATAGTAATGATGAAGATATACAAACTCTTACTGTTAATGATTTTACATTTTTAACTAATAGAACTAAGACGGTTGCTATGGCTTCAACTATTGAGCCAGTCAGACCACCTGAAGTTTTTTTAGAATTAGATCAAATTAAATACGCTAGTCAGTATGCTTTAAATTTATTTGATAATACAACTACTCAGACTATTTCGACAGTTACGAGAATAAGTGTTGATCAAATAAGATCAAGTAATAATTATTGTAATACTGATGGAACAATAGCTAGTCATACAGCCAGAGTAAGTAACGTAACTAGGTGTGATGCTAGTACTCAATCTCCAAATGATGATGACGTAGCTCCTAACGTAGGTACAAGAGTTTTTGATATATCTAGTGGTGGGACTTTAGTAGATGAAGAAGCAGTATCGACTATGAATGGTACTGATTTTTCGTATGCAGTAAATATTTATAATGCCTCTAATCAATCAGGACAGACTGGTAGATCTAATTTATATTTTAGGATTACTTGTACTGGTCAATCAAACCCAGTGGGTTCAGGATCTAACGTTGAATATAGAACTAGATACACTACTACAAATGATCTTTTATATGGAGGTGAAGGTTGGCAAACTGGAGATTACTTCTATGTATATATGAAAGATGCTTACTACAAAGTAAAAGTAGAAGCTACAAGTACATCTCAAGTTCAAGCTAATCTTGGTTTAATAAGACCTAAACCTACATCATTTGAAACTAGAACAACAGTTACTGCCGAATCAATTATAGGAGATATCAGATCTGCGATTATTGCAACTGGTAATTTTACAAGTGCAAACGTTCAACAGATAGGAAACGGTTTGTACATAACTAGAGCATCTGGAAGTTTTAACGCTACCGCTCCTAACTCACAGTTAATGAATGTTGTATCAGAGAAAATTTTAACTGTAGAAGATTTACCGAAGAATTGTAAACATGGAATGGTAATCAACATTGCTAATAGTAATCAAACTGAAGAAGATGATTATTATGTGAAGTTCCAAGGTGTAAATAATAGAGACGGAGATGGAGTTTGGGAAGAATGTCCTAAACCCGGAACTCAAGTTGAGTATGATAAAAGTACTATGCCAATTAAGTTAGTTCGTGAAGCTAACGGTACTTTTACAGTTTCTCAAGTTGATTATGATTTAGCAAATGTTGGTGAAACAAGTGCAAATGGAACAAACCCTAGAGCATCTTTTGTTGGCAAGACTATTAATAAAATGCTGTTTTATAGAAACAGATTAGTAATGCTAAGTAATGAAAATATAATCATGTCTCGTCCCGGAAATTTCTTTAATTTCTGGTCAAAGACTGCTACAACATTTTCAAGCTTAGATGTTATTGATGTTTCTTGTAGTTCAAACTACCCAGCAATTGTCTATGACGGTATTCAAGTTAATGAAGGATTATTAGTATTTACAAAAAATCAACAATTCTTGGTAACTACGGATAGTGATATCTTGAGCCCTACTACAGTTAAATTAAATGCATTAGCTTCATATAATTTCAATCATAAAACCAGTCCTATTTCTCTAGGAACAACTGTTGGATTCTTAGATAATGCTAATAAATATAGTCGTTTCTTTGAAATGGCTAATCTTAGTAGAAGAGGAGAACCTACCGTTGTCGAACAAAGTAAAGTTGTTTCACAATTGTTTGCAAGAGATTTAAAACTTATATCAAACTCAAGAGAAAATAGTTTAATTTTCTTTAGTGAGGAAAACACTTCTACAATATATGGTTATAGATATTTCAATATAGGTGGTAAACGAGCGATGGAAGCTTGGTTTACATGGGCTGTAACTGGTACAGTTCGCTATCATTGTATGCTTGATGATGCTTTATATGTAGTTGTTAAAAATGGAACTAAAGATCAGTTATTACGATATTCAGTAAAACTTGATGACCAAGGTCATTATGTTACTGATGACGAAGATTACCCGATACATTTAGATCACAGTACAAGTGTTACCGCTGCTGCAAATAGTTTTGATTCAGTTCAAAATAAAACAACAATACCTTTACCTACTGGTTTTACAAATACGTCAGCAACCATAGTTGCTTTCGATACTGATAGTGGAAACAACTTAGGAAGATATGCTGTTGGAACTATTGCTGGATCAAATGTTTCTTTCTATGGAAACTGGGCAAGTGAGACTTTTATCATTGGTTATCTCTTTGAGATGAAAGTAGAGTTACCAACTATCTACTTCAAAACACAAGTAGGTAATTCTTGGAGAGCTGATACTAGATCAGATTTAATAATACATAGATTAAAATTTAGTTTTGGTAATGTAGGAGTTTATTCAATTGAGGTAGACCGATTAGGAAAACCAACTTATACGGAAGAAAGAGAAGTTAATGATGCAAATACTATTGTTGCTAATACTTTAACTTTCTTAGATAAGAGTGAAGAAGCAGTACCTTGCTATGAACGAAATAAAACATTGACTGTCAAAGTCAAATCAAAACACCCATCTCCTGCAACCATAGTTTCTTACAACTGGGAAGGAGATTTAAATAATAAAAATTACAAACGTGTCTAAATATATCTACCCTGCAACATTGGAAGCTGCTTTAGGAGTGGCTTCTAATTTGTTACCAGAAGATCGTTCGGAATTAGTCGAGGGTCATGGACATGATCCTGAGAATGGAGTAGTTATTGCAATAAACAATAGCGACTCTGTTTATTTCAAAGTGCCGAATGGTGAGTTAGCTGGATTAGCTGGAGTCAATAGTAAAGGGCAGATCTGGATGCTCTGTACACCAGCCATCCTTAAGTATCCACATACATTTGCTAAAGAAGCAAAACGTTATGTAGAAAGTCGTAAGGAGCCATTACTTTGGAACATCGTTGATAAACGAAACAAAGTACATTTAAGACTTCTGAAGTTCCTAGGGTTCAAGTTTTTAAGGGAACTAAAATATGGACCCAATCAATTATCCTTTATAGAATTTTGCCGTGTGGGGAGCAGTATTTAGTGGTGCTAGTTCAATACTTGGTGGATTTGCTGCAAGTAGTGCAGCGAAAGCTCGTAACAGAGCTGCCAGACGAGAGTATGAAAGACGTTTAGAAATACGTAAACGTAAATGGTTTCAAGACCTCTCGATTTATGGAGCCAAAGTAAATAAGTACACCACAGATTTAAACGAAAATGACCTTGCAGCTAATAGAGGGTACGCCCAAGCACAAGCTGCATTAGGTAGAGCACAGTCAAAAGCACTGGCTCAAAGTCAAGACAAATTTATTAATTATGTCAATACAAAGCTTGGAAAAAGAATAGCTACTGGAGCTACTGGTAGAGGTGTTGCAAGATTACAAAGAATGGATTTTGCAAAGTTGGGTAGAGCACAAGCTGATCTAGCTTTTAAATTAACCAGATCAAAAGAAGCTTATGATTCACAAACTGAAGCAATTAGGAATCAACAAAAGAGTCAAAGAAACAAACTATTTGGAAGTGTTATGTTCACACCTGTGGCAAGCGTTCCTCCAAATGCTCCACAAATGGAGAATACAACAATGCCTATATTACAAGGTTTCTTAGGAGCCGCTGCATCATTTGCTGGTGCAATGGAAACAAAAACTGGATTGGAAGATATTGCAGGTGGAGATGTCCTTAGTGACCCAGAACTATTTGGTCCCGGGGCGATGGACTTTGATGATCAAGTAACTGGTAATTATGGTTTATCTAATGATAGAGGTTGGTAATGAGTGAACAAATAGGTTTTAACCCGATCACATCGGAAGATTACGTCGCACCCCTTCAAGAGAGTTATAAACAGATCAACGAAGGGATGGACAATTACTGGGCACAAGAATCTAGTAACTATAAAAGATCTGCTGAAATAGCTGGTCAAGATCTTAAATCTTTAGCTGATATGTCTGGTACTCTTGGTAAATATTTTGCTAAGAAAGACGAAGAGAAAAGAGTAGCTGATAGAGCTAAAGGTTATATGTGGATGCAAGAGAATGGGATAGATCCCGGACAAGTGCAATCCTTTAAAGAAGCCGAAGCTGCTGCTAGAGCTGAAGGTGTAGTTATTAACGAAGAGATATTTAATTGGGAACAGCAAGGTGGAGACATCTGGACTTCTGAAACTTTTAGAAAGATGAATGCATCTGAAAAGTTAGGAGCTGTTACAGCGTGGTCTCAACAAAGAGCTGCTCAATATAATCCTGCTGAAGCTACAAAAGGAGCTGCAACATATGAAGAATATAATGCTGCTTTAACTAACTATAGACTTAATTTCTATAAGCAATTTGGCGATATTAACCCAGCTATTCTTAATGAATATGTATTTGGTACTGTTCGTAAAGCTGACTCTACTAACTACTCCGAATGGTATGCAACTAGAGAAGCTGAAATTAAAGCTAATAGAACTGAGAAATATCAAACTGAATTAGAAGCATGTATTAGAGGTGGTAACGGGACCTCATGTGTCTTTAACTATCAAACCAGTCAAACTATCAATGGAATGAATAAAGGTGAATCTACTAGAGACGCTTTTAAAGTTCTAAAAGAAATGGCTAAAAACAAAACTCTTACAAAAGAGTTATATGTACAGATTTTGGCTGAGAATAAAGAGTTTGAACATGCTGGTAGAAATAATGAGCTAGTTAAATTTAATGAAGAATTTTTTGAAGATTTACAAGAAATTGAACAAGAAATTGAAGCTGCGGAAATAAATGATTTTAATAGATCTGAAAGTTTAAAAAAAATATCTAATAGTAAAGAATACACAGAATTAGTTAATACATTTGAATGGACTGATTTTGGTTTACATCCAGATGCTATAAATAAACTTACAACATTACGTAGTGAGCAACGTAGAAGAAATGGATTCTCTCATCCACAAATAGATGATGCTATTAGAGACTTTGGACATAAAGAGAACTACTACAAAGATAGAAAGAAAGACTTAACTGAAGCCATAATGAATGGTGAAGTTTGGTCGGCAGAAGATGCTATAGCTCAAGGTTATGAGATGCCTGTCTATATGGATAAGAATGTACAAGATCTTTTTAAGAATGTACAGAATGCCAGATTTGATTATGAAAAACAAGCTGGTTATATAGAAGATTTAATTCTTTCTCAAGCAGGAGTTACTAACGAAACTAAGAGTGATGAGGTTTCACAATTAATTGACTACTTTAAGGATCAGTTAAAACGCAACATGATTAGTGCTGCTATTGCTCAACCTGATAATAAGAATATTGGTTCTGAACAATATCAGATTTTAAAGAATGCATTTATATCTGATATTGAAAATCCAGATTCTAGTAAATCTATTTTTAGACCAAAGGGCAACTGGAAAGCTCCCACTACAATCGATTTATCTAATATCCCAACTATTCAATCTGACAATAAAGCAATTATCCAAACTATAGATAAGTTAACTAACAAAGGATTTAAAGAATCCGTGATGACTGCTAATAGTTTTTTCTCTCCTGAACAGTTAATACAATATGGTGAAGATTATAGTAAAGGTACATTTATAGTTCCAGCTCGAGCTAATTATATTGCTAGAAGATTTGGTTACAAAGGTCCTGATGGAGAATTACTTACAGGTTTAGATGTTATTAACTATGCCAGAGAAGCTGTAGATCTTGAACCATTAGAAAAGCCAGATGCTATATCTAACCTTGAAAAATTAGATAGTTTATCTATAGATGAATTAACTTATAACAAAACTGATGCTTCTTTAAATAGAGTTATTGGTAAAAACGTAGAGGTAGTACCTGAACTAAACAACTCTATAATGCATCCATTAATTAAAGAATGGTTAACTGAAAACTCCCATCAAAGCAACCTAAAAGGTGGTTTGAATTTATCTCTTGAAGGTTTCTGGGATCAATCAAGATTACTAGAAAATAGACTTAAAGAGGAATTTCCAGATGAAGCAATTCATGGAGCTATAAATCAAATCAAGAAAGAAACTACTGATCTCTATAAAAAGGAGAAAAAAGAAGGTGGTGTTATACATGGACTATCTAGTGTTGATAAAGAGCAATGGAGAAGGAAAAAATATCTTGAATTGCTATACAACAAGTTTGATCAAAAACAAATTGATGATTGGGTAGGTCAATTAGAGAAAGAAGAAGTAGCTAATACAAATGCAGAATTAGAAATATCAATGGATTTCTTAAGTGCATATGAGTTTGATTTTACAAATGTTCCATTAGAACTTGATGGAGGATTTTCACCCTTTGATCAAAACCGTTACCTGCAATTAGGTTACAAACATACCGGAAGTCTTGAATTTTTAGAAGCATTAAAACGTCCAAGTTTTATGAATACAAATGAATGATGAAGAAAAAGAAGTAGTATATCCGACGGTTACTGAAGAAGCTAAATCATATTCAGATCAAATAATGTCTGGATTTAATTTAGAAGAGCAAATGCGAACTGGACAACCTCCAGCTAATTCAGAAGTGTTACCTACGGGTGAAACAACGGATACTACAGCTACCGGAGAACTATTACCTACGGGTGAAGGTGAACAAAAGGTAGAAAAAACAAAAGAAGAAGAAGAACCAACACTATTTGGTAAAGGATATAAAGCAGCTTGGCAGGAGAACAATAAGTTTAATCCTATAAATCCACTAACTTGGGCTAACGTTCCTGCTGCTGCTGGGGCTGGTATTACAGACTTTGGAATTGATTTAGCTAATAAAATTCCAAACGTAGCTATACCTAAGCTTCCAAGATATGAAGATGAAACTCTTAACTTTGTAAGAGATCTTTCAGCATTTATTATCCCTCAGTTATATCTTTCTAAGTACTTTAAAGGGAAAGCTAATATGGCTCATTCCAAAGTTAAATGGAAACTTGGTGATGGGACATTTGCTAGATTCTTTGGTAATGCCGGTGTAGATGCTGGAGTTAGTGTACTTGTTGATGGGGTTAACTCCAGAAACGAAACAGACGATAACTTAGCTGGAACTTTAAAGAAGAGTTGGCCGAAAACATATGGATGGATTCCAGATAACGTTGCAACATTAGACGAAGATAGTCCAGATCAAAAACGGATTAAGAATATTAATGAAGGTATTGGTCTTGGATTTACAAGTGATTTCTTATTAGGAGCTAATAAATTAATTAGAGCTTTAAAAGGAGTTGATGAAGCAACAGGATGGATACCAAAAAGTGAAGAAGCTAGAAACTTCTTAAAGAATAAAAAGAAGAAATTTGGTAATGCATCTCCTGATATAGGTGAAGATGCGATGATCGTTAATGACGCTCAACGTGTTCAAGAACTTGATGATATTGGTAGGTACAACCTCAGTAAAACTGATAACGTTAATCAACCAATAAAAGGTGTTCATGATATCTATGATGACTACGAAGTTGGTTATAGATCAGCAGATGACAAAGGTTTACTTGGAGCTGAGTTTGACTCATATCGTATAGCAAATAATATTGATACTGTTCATGGAAGAGTAGGAAGTGTCTTTACTCCCGGGGCAATGAAAAACTCCTTAGATCTAGATGATCTTGGAGCTAAGAAATTAAGTGCTATTAGTAAAAGAATTAAAGACGTAGATATAGATTTTAAAGGATCTAAAGGTCAATACATTAAGAAAGCTGACGTTGTTAAACACGGTGAAGATTTAGCAGCAGCTTTATATGATTTTGATAGTGTTGACGAGATGAAACGAGTATTGAATGCAGAATACTTTAAAGGTATTGATGCTGATACTGGTATTAGAACTTTAAGCTCAGAAGGTGTTGTAGGTGTAGTAAAAGCTATTAGTAAATATTTTGATGATTACCTAAATATGGACATGGCTAAAGCTCAAGCTTTTGTTCGTGAATCATTATCAGGTCAAGTATCAGATTTAGCTGAAGGTGCAAGATATATGCAAGGGACTGCGGCGGTTAAACACGCTAAAGAACAGATCCTAGACAGACTTGAATACCTAATGCGTCAACAAGCTATGACGAAATATGTGAGGGGTAGAGCTTTATCTATGCTGAACTGGAAGCAAAAGCTTGGATTATTTTTTACTAAATCAGATAAAAAGAATAAATTATTTGATGAAGCAATTGAACTTATTAATAGAGAAAAAGAACTTACAGCAGATCAACTTAAACAGATCAAAGACGAAACTCGTAGAACTATAAACCTAATACAAGAGTTAGATCACACTAAACCACATATGCTTGAGCCACTAATGATGGCTTATGAAGTAACAGATGGAAATGTTAAAACTATTTCTCAGCTTAATAACTGGGTTAAAGGTTCAACATCAGACTGGACAAGACTTATTTACGATAAGAGTCCTGATATGCCCTCTGTTTTAACACAAGCTATTTGGGGAAATATATATAACTCTGTTCTCTCTGCTTTCGGTACACCAATCAAAGCTGGTTTTTCAAACATGGTTCTTATGATCGAAAGACCTTTGGCAACTTTTGCCGGGGCTATGAAGAATCCTGAGATAATGCGACGTGCTCAATACATGTACACAGTAGGAATGGTTGATACTCTTCAACAAGCTACTAAACATATGAAAGTGGTATTCAGACAAGCTTGGAAAGATCCTAGTTCTGTTAACTACATCATGCGTTCTGATATTGCAGTTAAAAACGATAGAACAATGGCAGCTCTTCGTAAGTTTGCTGATGCCAAAATGATGGAGGGATATGAAGGTCCTTCAATGATGCTTCATAGAATTGAAGCTTTAAATGATTTAGCTGAACATCCTGCACTAAGATTTAGTGCTAATGCTATGACAGCATTTGATGGATTTGTTAGATCATTTATTGGAAGTGTAGAAGCTAGAGGTCAGGCATTTGACATGCTGAAGAAAGGTAAAGGTCCAATAAGCGAAAGACAATTAAAGTCTATTAGTAAAGGTATCTATGACGAAATGTTTGATGATACTGGAATGATTACTGACAAAGCAGTTCAAAATTCAAGTAAAGAGATTGCTATGAACATGGATATGCCAGTAGTTGATGGTATGAATGAATTACTTAGACATGTTCCCGCTCTTAAACCTTTTATGATGTTCCCTCGTACAGCAGTTAACATGCTGGCATACACAGGAAGTCATAACCCAATTGGTTTATTTGCAAAAGGATTAAATGATTTTAAATATGCATTTGATGATCCAAGAACAAGTCAATCAACAGTAATAGATTTACTATCAGCTAAAGGTATAGACACAAGTAAAGTAGATATAAGAGCTGCATACGACACGATTAGATCAGAACATCTTGGTAGAAAAGCAATAGGTACAATTAGTGTTATGTCTGCAATAGGTTTGATGACTACAGATCGTCTACATGGCAATGGTCATTACGACAAAACTGTACAAAGAACTAGAAGAGAACTTGGTTGGACACCTAGAAGTTATAAAGGTTGGGATGGTAAATGGTACAGCTACGAAGGTCTAGGAGCTATTAGTGACTGGATTGCTTTTACTGCTGACGTTATGGATAACTTTGACACGCTTGAAAATAATAAAGATTTAGAAGTAATACTAAATAAAGCTGGATTTTTATTAAGTGCAAACTTAACTAACAAAAGTTTCCTAGCTGGTTTAGAACCTATGTTTGATATCTTTGCTGGAAACCCTGCGGCTATAGGTCGTTGGACTTCAAGCTTTGGTAGTGGACTACTTCCCGGATCTGGTATTCGTAATGAGATGTCTAGATTATTTACTCCACAAATGAAAGAACTAGAGCAAGAGTTTACTTCTCTAATGTCTAACAGAAACGTTATTTCTAAAGATGGTTTACCAGATAGATATGACTGGATTGATGGTGGACAAGTAAGAATGCCTGAAACCTTTATGGGTAGATTATGGAATACTTACATGCCAGCATTTAAGTCAAGTGGAGGAATGGGTCCTGAAAAACAATTTTTAATTGATATAGGTTTTGATGGTCGTCCTCAGCTAAACACTAATGGTAAAGGTATTGAATATTCTCCTGCTGAAAGATCAGCCATAACTAACCTTATGGGTAAAGATGGATATTTTAAAGCTGAAGTAGCCAAGATAATGAAGAGTGATGCCGGTAGAAACTTTATTAGAGACTACAAAAAAGCAAGAGAATCAGGAGCAGATGTAGATAGAAAACAATACAACAATATACATACACTAATTAGAAATGCTTTGAGAAAAGCTCAACAATTAGCAGCGAGCCGTATAGCTCAAAAAGGTAAGGTAGAACAAAAAACTAACCTTAATAAACAAATACAACAAGCAACATTAAAAGGAGATATAGACGAAATTCTAAGACTGCAAAACATGGCAAATAGCTTGTAATAATCCACCCGCCAATTAACAAAACGTTTGTATTAACAAATGGCGACAACTGAACATTTTTATACGGGTAACGGATCACAGGTCAGTTACCCTTTTACATTTCCATATTTATTGAATGCGGATGTCAAGGTAGAACTAGACAACGTACTAAAAACTGAAAATACAAGTGGTCAAACAAATAACCACTATTCCATATCAAATACAAACATTGTTTTCAATACTGCACCCAGTAGTGGAGTCAATGTACATATCTATAGAGATACTGATGTAGACACAAGTAAAGCGGTGTATGCAGCTGGCTCCTCTATTAGGGCTGGTGATTTAAACGATAACCAGACACAACTTTTATATTCAGCTCAAGAAGCTAGTCAGGTTGTACGAACAACTGATATAAAAGACGGGGCTGTTAATAGTCTTAAAATTGAAGACGGAACTATTGTCAATGCTGACGTAAATGCTTCAGCAGCAATAGCTGGAACTAAAATCTCACCTGATTTTGGTTCTCAAAATATAGCAACTACTGGAACTGTAGATGGAAGAGATGTATCCGTAGATGGTACAAAACTCGACACTATAGAAACCAATGCTAAAGATGACCAGACAGCTTCTGAAATAAAATCTCTATATGAAGGTAATTCAAATACCAACGCATATACAGATGCTGAGAAAACAAAGCTAACTAATATTGAAACCGCAGCTACAGCTGATCAAACAGCAGCAGAAATAAGGACACTTGTAGAAAATGCTACCGATAGTAATGTATTTACTGATGCTGATCATACTAAGCTTAATGGCATAGAAACTGCTGCAACAGCAGATCAGACAAATGCAGAAATTAGAGCAGCCGTAGAAGCTGCTAGTGATTCAAACGTCTTTACTGACGCAGATCATACAAAATTAAATAGTGTAGAAACTGGAGCAACAGCAGACCAGACAGTTAGTGAAATTAAATCACTTATAGCTGGATCTCCTTTAGATGCTTCACACCTTGCAGCTAACTCAGTTACAACATCTGAGATAGCAGATTCAGAGTTAACAACTCTAGCTGGCATGCAATCTGGAACGGCTTCTAAGTTAGCTGACAGCACAGCTTTAACTGCTGACATAGCAGACCTTAACCAGATTGATGGATTAACAAAGCAAACAACTATATCTGATAGTGATGCAAGCTTTCCAACATCTGGAGCTGTTGTTGATTATGTTGCAGCACAGATAGCACCTTTAGGTGGACTTGAAGTTATAGCAACTGAAGTAGCTTTCCCTAATACACAACCTGCTAGTGGAGTCGT
>VTLG01010688.1_pt1 | contig 14571 bp, 17 predicted proteins | sample 4694571 | NCBI WGS metagenome assembly VTLG01 (sample SAMN12604809, study PRJNA352737) | marine metagenome | biome: ENVO:00000447; feature: ENVO:00000209|ENVO:00000569|ENVO:01000036; material: ENVO:00002151; isolation source: viral sequences binned using virsorter ...
GCATCATTATCATTTGTTGTAATTGTTCTCTAAACTCTAATTGTACCTGTTCTTGTGCCATCAAACTAATATGTTCTAAAATATTTTTTTGTATTGCAGCCATAACTGCAGGATTATTTCTAACAATATTAGTTGACATAAAATTTAAGTGAGCTGTAATGTGTGCTCTGTGGTCTTGACCAGGAAAAGCTTGAAAAGGTTTACCAGCTAACGCATTAATATGCTCCATACTTGGATCCATAGGTGCGTTTGGTGCTGGTGCAGGTAAAACTGCATCTACATTTTTAACACCTATCGCTTCATACATGTTTCTGTATATTTGATACATGTTGTGTAACGCAGGATTAGATGTTGCTATTTGTAATTGTGTTTGTGCTAGTGTTATTCTTTGTGACATAGAAAATATATTAGGGTCCGCCACCGGCACCACATCTATTCTATCGTCAAAATCCGCTTGTTTAACATTTCTTGCACCACCCACAACATCGTATGGATATTCTGGTGGTAAATATTGTGACACAACTTTTGCAAGTAATTTAAATTCATCTTTCATAGCTGCGTAACATCTTTTGTGTATTGCGCTCATGACTCTTGAACCACGTTCTAATAATGCAATTGTTGTTCCAACAGCTGCTGCTTGATTACCATCGCCCACTTGCATGTCAGCAATGGCAGCGAACCTTTGACCAGCTTGTACAACGATGCCTAATAAATTTAATAATGTCTGAGATGGTTCTTTGTATGGTAACGGAAAGAATGCATCTCTTAAACTACCACCCGGTGCATCTACATCTTTAAACTCACCTGGTTGTATTGGAGCTGCTTCATCTCTAACTCTAACGCCTCTTTGTTTAAATCCTGCAGGTAAATTAGATAATGTTCCTGCATCTAATAATTGACGGAGAGCCGCCGTTGCGGTACGGCTCAATCCGCCAATCATATGAATGAGTCCAAAGCCATAAAATCCTAGTCCTGGCAGAAATTTGAAGTGGACGAAATATTGGATCTTATTTTTCTTTAGATCATTGGGCGCATAGTTTCTCCGTATGGAGAGCACTACTCGGCTGCCTTCTTCTACAGTTACTATGTAGGGCAATTTTATTCCTGTTGGTCCATCAGATCCTTGATCTTCAAAACCCTCTAGGTCTAAGTTTACGTGACACTCTAACAAAGTGTATACAGGTTCTTGTTTACCTGTTTTCTTTGTTCCGTCTAGTTCACGTTCTTTTTTTTCTAAATCATTTTTTTCAACATTACCTGGTGGTCCTAGCTCTACATCTCTATAGAAACCAGATACTTGTTGTTTTCGTAATTCGTTTTCTGAAATTTTTACAGTGTGTATGACAGCTTCTGCATCATCAATACTTGTTGCTGTATACGGCACAACTAATTCATCTGCTGGTACAAACTTAGATACTACTCTTCCAAGTGGTACATCATAATAAACTTTTTTAAACGTAGATCCTGCAAGTGGTAAATGAAATAACATGGAATCAAACTCAGACTCATACTCTTGCATCTGATCCATAATTAAATAATTCATAAAATCTTTGACACGAGTTGCTTGTTGTTCTGTTGCAGGATTTTTAATTCCTATAACCTGTGTTCTTACTGGTCCATCTGCTGGTAATAATTCTTTGTACGCTTGCGCTTGAAACTGTGTAACTGCTTCTGCTAATACTGGGTGTGTTGCACCTGAAGCTCCTTGAAATGGTTCTGTTCTGTTTTCGTATTTAAATCCTAAAAGATCTAAACCTTCTGTATATCCTCTCTCCCAATCTTTTCTTGATGCCTTGTAGTCCATGTAGTTTTGAACCATTTCATTTCCAATTGGTTCTAAAACATCGTCTGGTAAAATATCTGCTAAATTGTCAAAGTGATTTTCTGTGCCCGGTATATTTATAGCTCCCGGTTCAAAGTCGATTGTTGCACCACCATCTTCTTCAGGTACAACTTCGATAGGTCCTTTTAATTCTTCTGGTTCCTGAACAGTAACTTCTTGTAGCTCCTCCTCTGAAGGAACTTCAATTTTAGTTCTAGTATTCGGGAGTCCTTTTTCTATATCTGCCATTTATACTCCTATAAGTTCTTAACACGTTTCATTAGACCTTGCAACCCTTGTGAGTTTGGTCCTGACTCTGGCGGAGGTCCTGAATCCACACCAGCTATTTTAGCGATACCACCGCCTGCAAATTTTTGATTAGCTCCAAATAAACCTAGTTCTGGCACGTTCATTCTAAAAAGTGTGCCCTCTCCAGGTTGTAAAGGTTTTTCACCAACACTTTTTAAATATTGGTTTAAAAATTCATTTGTTTGAAACTTGTTTCTTTGTGATGAATAACTAGGACTTATGTAAGAAGGAACTAAAATTTCTTTTTGTAGAGGTAAAGGAAAGTTTGGATCCATTACAAATTCTCCTGGAACATTTCTTTTTTCTAATTGACCAGAGGTAAAACTAGGTATTCCAGGTTTATCTGGTGCATCAAAAGGTTTTTCTTTGGCTGTAAAAGCATCTTGATAATCTGCAAGTGAACTTTCATAATCTAGTTGACCTGTCATTGGAGTATTTTCAATTTTATTTTTTAAATCTTCTTGCATTTTAAAATATCTATCAAACCCTGGTATTTTTTTTGCGATTAAAGAGGCAGGAAAACTTAATTCATTTTTTCTATATTTATCATAATCTAAAAAACTTTGTGCATACTCTTGTGCAGCTGGCGATAATTGAACATTTGATTCTAATAGATTTTTTGCTCTAGCTGCATCTGCGTCTAAATTTAAAATACTTCCAAATAAACTTTCAGCTGCTGAAACATTTAAAGGTTTACCTTTTCTTAAAACATTATCGGCAACCAAACCTGTTTCAAAAGCAGCTGCACCATATAATGCAGGTTTACCTATTAAATTTTCCATTTTTAATAGCTCACTTGGACTTAAATTCTGTTTTAAAAAATTTGCTGAACCTGCAAGTATTCTTTTTATCAAACTTGTCTTTGCATTTTGTTGAGTTCCTATCCCTCTTTGAAGTTGCTCGTTCATATAATTTTTTGCTTTTGTAATACAAACACTTCTAGATCCAATACTCTGTAATCCAATACGACCACCGTCCTTGGATGCTTGTTTTATTGCATTTGCACAATTATTATCTATTTGTCCAGAAAGTTTTAATAAATTATTTTCTAATTGTTTCTGTAAGTTACGTACATTTATATTTTTTAATGCAGGAGTTTCTTGATAAATTTGTTCTGCTATTTTTGCTTTTGGTGTTAAATAATTTACTACATCTTGTGGCAAATTAGGTATTTTTCTTTTTAAGAATCTAGATGAGGCAACTTGAGTTACTGATGGAATTGTGACCGCCGCGCCCTTATTTGCTTTTATTACTTTTCCTAATTCACCAGTTTCATTTATTATAGATGCTATTTGATTATCTATAGAGGCACCAACAGGATATACTTCTGCAGCAATTCTATTTATGTATGATTTTAAATTTGGGTTTGCAGCCTTTGAAGATGCTATATTTAAATTGTTAAAAAATTGATTTTGTTGTCCTGTTACAATTCTTAAATTATTAAAAGGTAGCACTCTAGTTCCACGCTCATGATCAATGTGGCCCGCCATTGATTTAACTTTAGAATAACCTTCTTTAGTTGTAAGAGCTGTTGTTTTTACATTTTTATAAATATCTTCAAAAACATCTTTGTATTTTTCTTTTTTTCCATTAAGTGGATTTATCATGTCGGTATTAAATAATTTATTTCGACCATCAGTTACTGCAACTAATTCATTCCATTCACGTAAATTTCTTATGTTTCCTTTTAAATCAAAAACACCTTTGTTAGGTATATTTTTATTTATTTTTGTAAGTGTTTTTGCATCTGGTTTAAAAAAACTGTATAATTTATTTTTGTATCCAAGATCGTTTGGATCTGCATAACTAAACAAAACTTTATTAGAATTTAATGATTGTCCTTTACCTTTCCATGTAATTGGTTTTCCATTTAAATCGTAAAATTTAAATTGACCTTTGCCTTTTTCAGTATTCCAATTTCTTAAAGCTTCTCGCATTGCAAACTGTTCTGGTTTATCTCCTCCTATTCTCCACCAATCATTAAAGGAAACTCTTCCAAGTTTATTATTTTGAGACAATTCTAATAAATATCCCGTAGAAGTATCTGATCCTTTTGGAAGTTTTGATATAATTCTATTTATATATCCAATATCATCTGCTAAAGCTTGATACTCAGGAAAAGTTTTTAAAGTTTTAAGAATATCTCCTTCTTTAATAAAAGGTCCTGATTTACCTCCAATCAAACGACTAATTTCACCTCTTGTTGTTCCTGTTTTACCCGCTGTAAGAGGACCTGTTAACTTATAATCAGGATTCATTACAACTCTAAAAGCTTTAAGAATTTTATCAGAACGTTTATCCAAAGTATCTCTAACTAAGTTAGTAGTAATGGTCTCAATACTACCTGGTGTTCCACTTCCTAATCTGCTGCCTCTGGTAATAACTTTGCCTTGAAAAAGTGATGAAGCACCTCCTTTACCACCTTTAAGAGGATACATTCCGTCTAATTTATTATTTTCTCTCTCTATGATATCTTTTACTAGTTGAATTTTTTTATCTTTTAAAAGACCAGCTGGGCTGCCTCTTTCATCAGCGTAGTACATCACAGACGTTGTATTAAAACCTTTGCTTTTTACAAAAGTTTCCCACTGTGGAACATCTTTTGTTGTTAATTTTTCTTTTTTAAAACCTTTGTCAATAAGATTAACATATTCTTTATAAAGTTTATCGTAGAGTGCTTTGCCTCTTTTTTGACCCTCTGGATCAGTGCCACGTACAAATCCAATTCGTCCACCATCGGCTTGATTAAATCTTTTGTTTGCATCTTCAAACATTTCTCTGTCTAATGCAGATTGTGGTCTTTTTATATCACTCGCCTTAACTACAACATCAGGGTCGTCATACTTTTCTTGTAACTTTAATATTGAATCTAATAGATCCATATTACTCTCCTAACAAGCCAGCAATACCGCCTGATGCAAATTCCTCTGTATCGCCATAATAATCGCCATAATAACTATCATCTGCTTCACCCTGTCTTGCGATAACAGCATCTGATTGTGCTCCATCGATATCATCTGTTATTTTTGCAGCTTTATCTTTTCTTTTTATATTTTGAACAAGTTCTTTCATCGTTGGTTTTTGACCTGTCGCATATTCTTTTAGTTTAGATACATCAGAATCTAAATCCCTGATACTTGTACCACCGACCTCATCAACCTCTATCTCATAATCATCTGGACCAACAGATCTTCCAACTGGACCTGACTCTGCTGTAGTAAACTTTGCTTTTGGATTTGGAACACTTTCATCAGGTAATGGTTTTTTGTATTCCATTTGCACTGGATCACCAAATACATTGGCCTCGCTTTCATACTCAACTCTTACAGCACCATCGTCTATGTCTTCTGTAACTCGGACAACGGAGCCATCGTCGAGTGTTTTCTGGTGAATAGATTGTCTCTCACCTGTTGCAAATCTTTTAGTGACATCATCACCTTCGACGATAACTTTGTTAACTAACTGATCAAACCATTCTGGTTTACCTGCAACATCCTCTGTTTTAATAACAGGAACGTTTTTAACTCCTTTAGTTAGTTTTAAAGGCGCAAAAACTTTACCTATAATTGGTAAAGATACAAGACCACTAAATATTTTTAAGAAAGTTCTTCTGCTCATACCGTCTTTAAAACCAATACGACCACCGTCAGCATTTAGATCTCTTGCTTTTTTACCACCAGTCTCCATATTCTTTAATACGTTCTCTAGTTGTAAGAGTCCCTCTTCTGTAATTTTTGGTGGAGCGTTGAGAGGTCTCATATTTTGAGTTGCCTCAGCCATATTTCTAGCTGCTTTTTCTGCTGCCTCTTCCGACATGCCCATGCCTTCCATCAATTGTTTTTTGACTTTAGGAATTATTGTTTTTTCGGCCTCCTCTGCTAGTCGTTTTGCAATTGCATCATCCTTTGCTTTCATATCTTTTGCAACATCTAAAGCTGCTGCAGTAATACCTTTTCTCTTTTCTCTTGATGCTTGTTGCTGAGCCCTAACCGTGTCCGTTCCCATGATGCCTTCTCTGATATTAACTTTACCACGTACGTCCTCTAATAATCTGTTAAGTGCTTTTGGATTTGACAATCTTAACATGTCTAATCCTGAAAGATCCGCACCCTGAAATCTACCTTGTTCTTTTCCCTTTTTACTCATGTAATTTAATATCTGTCTTAACAGTCCAAGACCTGCCGGATTTTTACTACCCATAAAAAACCCTGCACGTCCACCTTGTGCCATGTCTTCTGGATCATCTTTCATTTTATCTTTAAATCTTTTTGCAGCCTCTTTGTTTTCTCTACCTAATCTTTCTGCAATCTCTGCTTCTGTTTCTGACTGCTTTCCTCCCATAATCTTGGATCTTGGGTCTATCTCTTTACCTTCTAGGTCAAATACTTTTCCGATTTCTGTATTTTTAATTCCACTTCCTCTAGCCTCACCTATACTCATTGTTTCGTTTCTTCTCTCTATCATATTTAATATTCTAATAAGATCCTGTTCTGATCTTATAAAATCATCAAACCTATCCATGGATAAACCAGAATTTACAAGTCTTTCTATTATGTTGCTTGCTTGTGTTTCTGCATAAATTTGAGGTTGGATTTGAGTAATGCCTTCAGGCGTCTTTGCTTTTTTAGCAGCTATTTTCCTTCCAAGTGCTTGTATAATTTTTATTGCCGACATTACTTATCCTTAAACTTAAAACCAAATTCTTTTAAATTTTTAATAACTTTTTTATCTGGCATGTTTATAACTTTATTATATGTATCAACATCCATAACAAAACGTTCATCTTTAAACGCTTTAAACGCTTTTCCGGTTATATCATCTTTCAGTTTAATAGTTTTTTGTTTGAATTTACCCCTGCCAAATAATTTTTTAGCTCTTTCTTTTTTTATAAGTTCTAATAACTGATCTTTTCTTTTAACTGCAGTCTTTGCTATTTCTTTTTTTATCACTCCTCCGAGTGTTAACACTCCGCTGCCTAGTCCAAATTTTTTTCTCATTAATAATAATTCCTTTTAGGTTTCTCTGCCTTTTCGTCTACATAGTCTTCAGGGTGACCGATCAGACCGCCCTGTCTGAATCGCATAATCGCTTGTGTTGTAGAATCCACAAGGTCATCATGATCGCCAAACGGGAATGCTGCACACTCCTCAATGACTTCCTCAGCAAATTTTTGCTCAGGAGCCCATATCATACCAGATTCGAACAAAGGTGCAACAGCATTCACACGTGCGTGCTTGTCGTTTCCTTTTGATGGTGTGAAGTTTACAACTGGTATATCCATCTTCCTCAGCTCGTATGTAAGTGGTAAACCTGATGCTTTTGCCTCTACAATAACAGATTCTGGCTGCCAGTATTTATATTGTTCTAAGGCTAAACGCCTTAGTTCTGGAAACTCGTATCTACCTTTGATGGCATCTAATAATATTAAATTTGCACCTTGGTCCTCGGACGGATAGAAAACACCCCATGTTGTAATAGCACTGTAATCTGCTGTCTCCTTTTTTAAAAATGCTGTATCGTAAGATTGTATGACGTGATGTAGTTGTGGAATATCTTCACTATCATAAGTTCTCCACCATTCACGTTTTAATATGGCACCTTCCTCTGACGTTGGCTCTTGCATCCATTGTGCGTTCCATTTAGCAACGGGTAGTGTTGCTTTGACTTTTTCTAATTCGTCTTGTTTCCAATATTCAGGCCAAACTGGTCCATGGTCCATGATTGCTGGAAACTCGACCACGTCCCATTGATCAGCTTTTGCTTCCGTTTGATTTTTAATTAACATGCCTGTTAAATCTTTTGTAGACCATCTAGTCATAACTAAAACAATCTTGCCGCCTGGCTGTAAACGTTGACGAGGACCTGATGTATACCACTCGTATGCTGACTCTAATGCTGTTCTTGACATTGCATCTTGTTCCGAGTGTGGATCGTCTATGATTAGTAGATCAGCACCACGACCTGTTATTGCTCCACCGACACCAGCTGCGAAGTATTCACCGCCTTGTGCCGTTTCCCATCGTCCTGCTGCTTTACTATCTTCTTGTAGTCTTGTTTGAAAAATTTTTGAATAATCTTCTGAGTCTATGAGGTTCTTGGCTTTACGACCAAAACGAATTGCTAGTTCACCCGTGTGTGTTGCTTGAATGATCTTTAACTTTGGCTCACGGCCCACCATCCATGCTGGTAGCAAGAAAGATGCAAATTCTGATTTTGTATGTCTGGGTGGCATGTTGACAATCAAACGATTTATTTCACCCGTGGCTAATTTATTAAATTTTTCTGCAATGTGTCTGTGGTGGGACCCCTCTATAAAATCTGGCCACATACATTTGACAAAAGATAGAAAATCATTTTTGGCTTTGTTTTGTATCTTTTTTTCTGCATGCATAACCTGCAATCTTTTAAAAGTTTTTCTAACATCTGCAGGGAGTTTACTTATGTCTATATTATCCAAATTCATAAAAATTTTTGAAAAATTTTTTGCACCTATCTAAAGTGTTCAATATGTTTTTACCAGCTATAACTCTGTAAATCAAGCAATACAACCTAGAGTAGTGGGACCCCTTTGTACAAAAAAGGGGGGCGGGGCTACAACTTATAATTGATTTTTGGATTTGGTTAGGATCCCTGGGCGGCGTTAGCCGCCCAAGATTAATGATTAGTCTAACAAGACCATATAAGCTTTGGCATTGTGTCTACGAAACCAATCTAAATGCTTTCGCACTGTTTCCCAATGCTTGCTTGCACCTGTGCCTAACTGCTTGTCCTCTACTGTTGCCATGATCTCAGCTAGGAAGATTGCATCATGTCTTGATGCCTCTTCTTTTGTTAGCATAACAGATTTACCATTGAATCTGTTTCTTCGTTCTTCTGTTCTATTGTCTGTATTTGTTTTCATAGTCCTATATTATCCCATATTAGTATTATTGTCAACACTTATTTTATGTAATCCAATGTTGTTCAAATCCGAACATTTTTGCAATTCGGTCCGCTTGTTTTTTTAATTGTTCCATGCACAATTGTTTTTCCCTCTCAGTCATTTTGTCTTGACTGTAAGCGGCCTTATCTTCCAAACGATAATTATATTGAGAGATAATATCCATTAAAACATCTTGGGCCCAAAGTTTCGGAGTTGTGTTTTCGTACTCTACCATTTTAGTTTCCTCGTTAAAACATTTTGTTTTTTGTATTGACATTTTATCCTTTCGTTATGGTCCTATATTATCCCATATTAGAATTATTGTCAACCTCTTTTTTTTCAATGGTCCAATAACGATAATAAGTGTTCGGATCTTTGTAAGGGTCATTGATTGGTGTTTCTTTAGGCTCAGTGCAAGGTGCAATGGCTACGATATTTCTTAGATTTGTTTCAATATAATCCATTAAACAAGTTTGGTCACAAAAATATTCATGCCATGTACCTTGTCGCCACCTATCCGTAATTTTTATAGTTCTTAAAACTTTGGAACCTTTGTTTCCTCGAACCCTTGATGTAGTTTCTCGTTCATGGCACTTTGGGCCATGGCACCATGTTAAATAACTATAGTTTGTCACAACCACCCCCAATAAAAAATTAAGTAGGCGGCTAATGAGCCGCCTACTATGATTATTAAATCTTGTATCATGCAACCCTTTCCTTTATTGTAAAAGGTTCTGTTGCAGTTCTATATCCATGTGCATCTAAATCTTTATAGACATAATAACCGACACCTGTTTTTTTGTTTTCGCCGAACCTTGATTTGTCGTCGTGTTCGCCTCTTCTTGTAATAGTCTTTTTATCTTTTTGACTATAGTAAGTAATGTAAAAGTTTTTCATTTTTTCCTTTCGTTCTTTCATAAAGGTATCCTATATTAAATAGGATACCTTGTCAAATAATAAATAAATTAATTTACTACTTGTGATTGTGCTAATGCGGCTCGTGCAATAGCAATTTTTTCCTCCCTCGTTTGTTCTTTCGTATCTTCCAAAAGACTTGCCAAATTTTCAGGACTATAAACTGAAAGCGCCATACTACTACTTTCATTTAATATACCCTCGTTCAATGGTATTCCAAGTTTATCTGCAAGTTCTTTTGCTTGGTCAAAGTATCTGTAAGACTTTAAACCAAGTCGCAACTTTTTAAGTTTTTCTTCTGCATAATTAAAAAGTTTTTCATGCATTAAAGCACAATGTTCTTTCTGTTTATTAAACTCTTGGAATAATAAAAAGACAGTATCATCTACTTTAAACTTTCTTTCACGACAATAATTAGAACCGATAACCCAAATTTTATCTCTTGCCCATTCGGCACTCGGTTTAATTATTGACTTGTCCTCGTTTGAAGAATTACGAAACCCTAGAAAACTATCTGCTTTGTTTTCTTCTTCGTAATATTTTGGTGGAGTTCTATCTCTCCAATCTCTTCCCCAACGATAATCGTAATCTGCGTCAACATTATTAGCGATTAATTCATCTCGATAATATGCTCTCGCAAATTTTTTGTCATCTTCTAGCGAAAAATCAACATTAACTTCTTCGGTATCTTCCTCGCCGTCGTCGTTGACACTATCACGATAAAAATTAAAACAGTTGTCGTGATATAGTTTGCCGCCGTTTTCTTCGCCGTACTTATTAATTAATCTTCTAATAGTATCGACATCTTCCTGCGGTTGATGTTCTCGAACAATGTTATTACAAAGTTCTAACATCTTTGTTCTCATTGAGTTGTATTTATTTTTTGCCTCATTGAGTTGCTGAATAAAAATATTATTCTTCTCCCAATAAGACTTAAATACGTTCTCAATGTTTTTTCTTTTCTCATTATTGAGTGTTAGTCTTTTTGACATATTTTTCCTTTCGTAAATTATTTTTAAACTACACTATTGAAAAATATTTGTCAAGGGATTATATAGGATATGCCGGATTAATTTTCTTTCGTTATTAGTTCGGCACTTTAGAATGATTCTAAGAAACATTCTAAACTGGGTGCGACACTTTGTCTATTGACATATCCAGGACTATCCTTTATACTGTATTTGTCTTTGAGCCAGCAATACCGGATGCTCCAAGTAGCTTAAGGGACGCTGAGTCTCAAGGACAGGGGTGAAGGGAAGTGGACTGATTGTCAGGGATATTGGATGCCCAAACTAGATGAAAACGGATAAGTAGTAGCCCCAACAAAACACAACCGAGAGTTGCGGCCATGGTATTCGAAGACACTCTTGGTTGTGTTCTGATCCCTGGTCCTGTCAAGGGAGCCCGGCCGGGAACCCCGGAGGCAGGACCTGGGATCAGTAAGTTAAACCATCTCTGCTTGCGACGGCAATGCATATGGCTCTGTCTGAACATCACCGAGCCTGTTAGTAGGTTCTAAATGCGATGATTAGTTTACTATTCATTCATAATACACAGTACGCTGGACTGTGAGTATTTAGTTCCACCCATCTTTCAGGCTCCCAGCACTGATCCCTGATCACAGGCGACAAGACTAGTTAGTGCGTTGCTTAGAACAACCACTTCCTGTGATCTGGGATCAGTGTACGACTGTGTATACCGTTTACGGGAACTGTGGCGATGACTGATCATCCTTTTGTTGTGCGTGGCGCCGCAAGGCGCCAAGCTTCAAGCAGCAAGCGAGAAACGAGTTAGCGAAACGTAACGCTGTCAAAGAAGACCTGGCAATGTTCAGGCAGCTCACTCGCAAGCCGCAAGCACTTTAGAATGATTCTAAGAAACATTCTAAAAAAGCAGCAAGCCTCAAGCTGCAAGCTTCAAGCAATAAGCGTTTGACATGAAGGAGATTATAGGATATAAAATTGTAAACAAAGGAGAAATATGAAAGCAAGACATACTAAACATCAACAACGAATGCTGGATGAAATGCACAAGGCTGTAATGACAGACGTTTACAGAAAAATTATTACAGCTGTAAACATTGAAACTGGCGACGATGGCACCAAGGCACATAAAATATTAGAAGTGTTTCATGAGCTTTATAAGATGCCCGAAGACAAATATAAAAAACAACAACACTTTTACGGTTAGGAGGAACCAATGAGTCAATCATACCCAATATGGATAGATGTAAGTGGTGATAATTATAAACAATCAAGAAGCTTCGGCAGCCGGGACCATGTCACGATGGATATCAAAGTCGGAAGCTCAAGAACATACAGCAATGACCTTGGCCGGGTATCAATACACATGCGTGAGGACGCTGACGGCAACAGAGAGTTCGCTCTTGCTGTCGATGGTTTAATCATGAGAAGCGGCGTCATGACAAAAGACAAGAAGTACTACAATCGTGACCCGAAGCATGCTAATCTGATACTACAATTAAAAAAGAATGGATATGTATCGTAGCCCCAAATACTGGAAAGAAATGGCTCGTGCTCGTAAAGAGCACGAGGCCCAGATGAAGCGCGAAGCAGAGCGTCAAGCTCCAAGCGCCAAGCAACAAGCTCCAAGCAACAAGCTTCAAGCTCCAAGCAACAAGCGCAATTTAGAATGATTCTAAGAATCATTCTAAAAGATATTATTTGACATGAAGGATATTATAGGATATAACCTTAAACTGACTGCTGAAGTGAAATACAGTGAAACAGCTATACAAGGCGGGCGTTCTAGTGCACGTTTAGTCCGGCCCAATGCCCAGCAGGATACCAGTGCAGCCCCACTTATGGGGCCGCTGCAATGCGCAGCCGCCGATGCGCTGCAGGAAGTCCAGCATAAACATCCGGGTATGGGGACGGTCCGGAACTGTAGCGCTATGGTCTTTTCTTTCCCAGAGATTCAAGCTTCAAGCGACAAGCGTCAAGCCCCAAGCAACAAGCATCAAGCGACAAGCCACAAGCTGCAAGCTCCTTGATTCGTGACCCTTGAAAAAGTTTCACGGACCTTTGACCAAGGTGCTTGACTAGGATAAATGTATTGTCAGGGTGCTTAACATGGAACGCAATTTGATGTGGACTGAAGCGTACCTTGTTACTCTTCGTAACTTTAAGCTCTACTGTAAAAAAGTGATGGTTATCATTGTACCCCAATAGATCAGGAGTACCGGATAGACTAAGGTTTTCAAGTCTAATCCAAGATATATTTGGTATAGATTTTTTAATTTCTTGATAAAATTTACGCTCTGGACCCATGCTGTTTTCAAGGTTACTCCTGTGTACAAATGTTAATAATCTTTTACATAGCCAGGAGGTAATATAAGCTTTTCTTCTCTTTGAGGTTTCAAGACAACACGTATTGAGGAGTCCTTTGGATTATTACTCTCGTGAACTTCAATACGTTTAATCTCTTCTAGGTAACCACCTCTTGTTGCAATATATATTCTGGCATTGCTCACAGCGTTACCACGTCTTCCGTTGCTTCCTTCTGTAAACTTGTCTAAATATTCTTGCAGGTGCTTAACAAACATTACTTACCTGCTTTACGTAATTGACTTGATAAATCATGTATCACATTTTTATAACCCTGCAACAAATTTTTATCTTTTTCTGATTCGGCGGATTTTTCTTTCCAATAATAAATTTCTTTACGCAACTCTCCATTTAATTTGCGATGACCTTCGCTGATATCTTCCAACTCTTTTATACGTTTAGTTAGTGTATCTATTCTTTGCTCTAAATCGTGAGATCCTCTGTCCTCTTTCATATTGACTTTATAGGATAGTTACCTTAAATTGTCAATCATGGGAGTGCCAAAAAGATTAACAGAAATGCAACAAAGGTTTGCCGAGTTTTTAGTATTCGGTGGACCTGACGGACCAATGACTCAAACAGAGGCAGCAGTAGCCGCTGGATACAGCGCTAAACGTGCAAGACAAGAAGGGTCAGAACTTTGCAATCCTAAATTATCACCACTTGTTGTTAAATATATTGGACAGCTAAAAGAAGAAAGACTTAAAAAACATGAAGTCACTTACGAAGGACACGTAGCTGAACTAGCTAGATTACGTGAGGCGGCGTTGAAGAAAGGTTCTTTCTCTTCTGCTGTAAATGCTGAAGCCAATAGAGGCAAGGCAGCAGGATTATACATAGACAGAAAAATAATAAAAACTGGGAAATTAGAAGATATGTCAGAACAAGAATTAGAAGCAAAGATGAAACAGATTTTAGACGACTACGGTCAGTTAATAAACGTGACTCCATCTACAACTTCTGAATCTTCTTTACCCACGCCCGAGGAATCATCGTCCGATCCCCAAAACTAAATCCATCTTCATCTCTATCGTAAGACGCAAATAATTTTATAGAATTTTTATCTTTAGAATACAACCAACCCTCGTTAACAGGTCTGGCTAGTTTCATTCTATCAAACTCTTTCTCGGTAGCCCAGCCCGAATCGCTCACACAATCGATCCACTCCACTCGGACTTTCGGATAAGGTATATCGGGAGTTACAGTTGAGGCAATAGCTTTTCTTCTTTTCCTAGGCATACCCTCTTATATCAGCT
>VTLG01013501.1_pt1 | contig 14571 bp, 22 predicted proteins | sample 4694571 | NCBI WGS metagenome assembly VTLG01 (sample SAMN12604809, study PRJNA352737) | marine metagenome | biome: ENVO:00000447; feature: ENVO:00000209|ENVO:00000569|ENVO:01000036; material: ENVO:00002151; isolation source: viral sequences binned using virsorter ...
AAAATGGCACGGCGGTAATAAAAAGGTAGAACATATAAAAGGAAAGGATCTAAAATGAGATGGAAATAGATAAGTTATTAGAAAGTATCCCAGACAAACGCGAAGATAAGAACACAACTTCTCATACGTTTAAGAGAGATTTATACAAGTTCTTTACCGATCCTGAACCATTTTTGAATTTTATAGATAAGAAAGTATTAGAAGTGAGTTGTTACAAAGGACACACAACCCGTATTCTATCTCATCTATTCGGGGAGGTTTATGCTGTAGATTTTAATGAAGAATATTTAGAAGAAGCAAAAGAACTAAATAATGATAGAGATAATATAATATTTAGCAAACTGGAAGTATATAATGAACCTTGGGATTTTCCACAAGTAGAGGCAGTTTTAATAGATGCTGATCACCAATACGAGGCGGTAATTAAAGATACACAAAATGCTTGTAAGTTAATGGAAGAAGGTGGGATTATTGTATATGATGATTATGGATTACCTGATAGCTACCAGGGTGGAGTAAAGAGAGCCGTTGATGAAATGTTAGAAGAGAACGAACATTTTAATGCAATGAGATACATCGGAGAACCAGAAGGCTCAGAGTGTAGAGTTGGTAAAAAGTTAGTTGATTGGGAAGGAATTATTATACAATATGGATAAGTTGGCAGATATTAAAGTAAGAACACAATATAGAGATATGTTAAAAGAACATTGCAAAGAAAATGGTATGAAGATGTATAAGGTTGTGGAAAATCTAATAGAAAAGAATTGTAAACCAAAGAAAATTAAGAACAAATTTTTTAAACAGATATTTACTAATATATAATGAATATATATGTATATACTAAAAAGAATGAGAGGGAGAAGTGGGTGAAATGATTGTTGAAAACAGGAAAGTTTTTAGAAGAGTGGTAGAATATTTTAGGCAAGATGGGAATATGCCATTACTAATCATGGTATCGTTACATAAATATTTTAATAGAATTAATTTTTCTGTTGGAAAAAACGTTCAAGAGTGGATTGATGATTGGTTAGCATTCTCCATAGAAGATCATGAAAAGATATTGGAGAAATTAAACTCTATTAAAAATAATGATATGAAGGACTTACAAAAACTATCTGATATTAATTTTAAAAGAATGAAATATTATTTAAGTAATGAAGATTTACAATTAACTCGTAGTTGTCCTTCATGTGGAAAGATTAGAAAATATACCACCCAAGCTAGTTATTTAGTTTCATTTAGGAAACAATCATTATGTAAAAAATGTGGTGCTCAAAAAAGGTTTATTAAGAAGAAATTAAAAAATGAACTAAAAGATTCACCAGATCATAATAAATTCACCTGTTCTCAATGCAATACGTTAAAGTATTTAAATAATAATGAATATAAGCATGCAGTAATATACGATACACTATGTGAAGATTGTGTTGAGAAAAACAAAAAACAATTAGGGGCAGATAATAAGTATTTAATCCCAACTGTTAGATGTAGATTATGCCATAAAGAAGAAACGTTTAGAAACTTCAAGAAAGCATTTGCCTTTGCTAAAAAATATCAATTAACTTGTGGTAGTGGGGAATGTAAGATAGTGATACAGAAAAGTAAACCAGTTGTTATGCAAAGAGGAACTAACTATATAAGGCACTGCCCGACCTGTAATACAGAGATGAAATATAAAACTACTGGTAGGTTAAATGTTGCAACCAAGCATAATTCTTCTTGTGTAGATTGCGCAAATAAAAAGAGAAGAAAAACAAAGTTTAATTTCGCATAATTGAATGATATTTATACAATATGGTAGTATATAAAGTTACAAATTTAAACAATGGAAAATGTTATATCGGTGCTACGAAACAACCACTAAATCATCGTAGAATCAAACATCAATATGCAGTAAAAACAGGATCAGAGGCACTGTTTCATAACGCGTTAAGAAAGTATGGTGAGAGTAGTTTTACTTGGGAAGTATTACATACTTGCAAGGATAGAGAAGAGCTTTCAGAGATGGAAGCTTATTATACAGATTATTATGATAGTTTTAATAACGGATATAATATGCAAACAGGTGGAGATAGTGAATATATTATATCAGAATTAGTTAAAGAGAAACTTTCCATTGCATCAAAAGGGAAACCAAAGTCAGAGGAACATAGAAAGAATATAAAGAAATACCATGCAGACGTTTCTGGTGAAAATAACCCTATGTATGGCAAACACCATACGAAAGAGGCGAGAGAACAGATTAGTAGAACGAAGAAAGAAAAGGGTAATTATTGGACAGGACGAAAACATACAGAGGAAAGTAAAGCTAAGATGAGAAAATCACAACAGGAATATCATAGAAAAAAGCGAGAAGGATTATTATGAGATTAACTTGGAAAAGTATGAAGGCACAGATAGTAAAGTTAGGTAAACAATTAAAAGTAGATTTAGTAGTATATAGACCTGATATCATAGAGTTAGAATATAATGGCCATTTAAAAACTCCAGATAAAGATAGAGTATTACTAATACCTATGAAAGTTGGAAAGAAAAAAACATTTACATCAGTTCATTCAGATTTCTTTAAGACGGGCAATAATACTATATATTTCGAAGCCGAAAATGTATTTATTGTATTAGGTGCAATTACTGCAACTATTTCGGCAGCCGATAAAAATGGAAAAAAGAAAGAAAAATCTGTAAGAGATGTATTAAAAAAGAAGAATAAAGGCCAAGTGAAACTATAAAATGAGTGGTGTAAGATATTTCAACGTTAAGAAGAATGAATTAGATATAAAAAGTTTATTCCATTATATACCAGAATACACTAATTTTAGTGAAAAATATGAGTTAGGGTTTCAGAAACCAGATATGGTGCTTATTGCGTTTGAGGGTGGGTTAAATGTTGCAGTAAAGATTACTAAATTGATTAAGATGGGAAAGAAAGAAGAAATATCCCCTAAGCAATATAGTGAGTTTGCAAAGGGAATCGTTCTATCAATCAAAGACCAGATAGATACATTGATTTCTTCATCAATAGACGAAGACGGTATAGAGGAAGAACTACCCCAGATAGATCATATAGATCATACTAAAATAGTTCTTCCAAAAGTAAAGAAACTTACTTAATTTCTTTACTAACAAAACCCATTTCATTTTGGAGTTTTCCATAGAAACATTCTTTGTCTATATAATTTATATCAACCTTTGCTTCTGTGTTTGTTCGTAATCTATCAGCACCACTCTTTATTACTCTTAAAATATATTTGAGAGCATCAACTTGATTTGTGGTCATTTCACTTGGGTTGTCTAAACAATCCGATAAATGATTCATAATGTTAAAAGTTTTAGTTCTTACATCATATGAAGACCACCAATCGGTGAGTTCTTCAGTTGTAGCAACTTCTTTAACATCCATAAAACACTCTTTTCCATATTTTTCCAGTATTTCATTGGGCGACAGTTCAGGTTCCCAAGAACCTTTCCTTCTTTTTTCTCTTATTTCGCGATTAACTTTTCGTCTACCCTCATCGGATAGCATCATCATATTTGGTAGTTTCATTATAAAACTCCTTTTCTTTTTTTACTTTGTTTTTTGTTATTGTTAGCCATTATTGACTCCATTTTTTACTTTAATTTTTAGACCTATTACATTAAAACCTAAATCTTCCAACCAACCCTTTATTTCACCCTTTATACCATTAGTGGTTTTTAGCCACGGGTACTCCTCTAGATATTTATTATCATCGTTGGATTGTAAATCAAAACTAATTGAATAGGTTTTATTTTTATTTTTAGTCATTATTAACTCCTTTTGTTTCTATATCAATTTGTGGTTGTAATTCAAAATGATACTTGTTGTATTCATCTCCACTATTGATTTTAATAAATCCATCTTCTTCATGAACTAATTTTGCCTTGTCTGATAACTCGTTGTAAAGTTTAGTCCATAAAGTAGATTTATTGATTATATCTAATTCAGATTGTGGTGTATTGAATGGCACCATAGACCAATACCAACGATAAAGTTTTCTTCTATATAACTCAGTAGGACCTGAAATAGATAAATAAGAATCTTTACCTTCATAATCGTGTTGTCTAAAATAAAAATCAGCTGATAATAAAACATCTAAATCAACTATTTCTTTACGAGTAATACCTGTTAATATTTTTACCACATTATCTCTATCATATTTGTATCCTGCTGGAGCAACATACTTTGGTTGTCCTTTTCTCGGCCCACGAGTGAAGGTTTCTATTTTACCACCAGTTAAGGTAAATAGATACTCAAACAAAGGAATATCTTGCAATTTCTTTAATTGTGGTTGAGTTCTTGGAAGTTCTGAAATTACATTTCTAATTTCTTTAGGGGACATGGTGTTAATGTCAATTTTTACCATATTCTTTTTAGTCATAATTGACTCCTTTTCTTAATTTGATATTTATTTCTCATTTCTTATACCTAAATATACCACTAAAAACCTATATAAGTCAAGCTTTATTTTCATTATTTTTAATGATTTGTGACCTATATCACACTTAATATCTGTATATTTCTTCATTTCCATACCCTATTATACGACAAAAAGCTAATATAAGTCAAGCTTTATTTTAACTTTTTTACTATTTATAGATATAACGATAGATATAGAGAGTTGCGATGAAATTAAAACCAAAAGAAATCAAGTTTATTAACGCCTACTTAAAAAAATCCCCAGGTCAGCAAGGAAAAGAGTTTGCTAAAGAGTTGGGTATGGGATATAGTACATATTTAAGATATAAGGCTAATCTAATGGACGAGATACAGAGCAGACAAACAGAAATATTAGAAGATACTATGCAATTCTTAAAAGATAAAGCACCTGAAGCTGCAGCAACCGTAGTAGATATAATGAGAAACACTATGTATGATGCAGAGAAAAGAAAGGCAGCATTAGATGTATTAAAGATGGCAGGAGTATATATAGATAAACGAGCAATAGATTTAGTTGTAGATAAACCTGAACCGATAGTATTATGGGATTTTGATGAAACTGCAGATAACTCCACAGATTAAGGAAATAATACAACACCCGTCGCGATATAAAGTTATAGTTGCTGGTAGGAGATGGGGGAAGACACACGCGGCACTATCGTGGCTCACACAAGGAAAACAAGAACCATATGAGAGAAGATGGTATATAGCTCCATCATATAGAATGGCAAAAACTATTGCTTGGCCGATAATAAAAAGAGTATTAGGAACTCACCCATATGCAAAGGTAAATGAATCAGAACTATCAGTAACATTTACTAATAGTAAGAGTGAGATAGCATTAAAGGGAGCAGATAATGAGGATAGTTTGAGAGGCGTTGGCTTATCAAAAGTAGTATTAGATGAATACGCATTTATGAAACCGCATGTATGGGAAGAAATCATTTTACCCACTTTGGCATCTACATTAGGTGAGAGTATGTTTATTGGAACTCCAGACGGATTTAATCACTTCTACGATATTTATTTAAGAGGATTAACAGATGATTTAGAATATCGGTCTTGGCAATTTAAGACAGTAGAATCTAACTTTGTAGATCCAGTTGAGATAGAAAAAACTAAAAGAAATATGGATGGTCGTTTATACAGGCAGGAGTTTGAGGCCTCCTTTGAGACGTTAGGTGGAAGTAGAGCAGCATATAACTTTGAACGTGAAACACATATTAAGTCAACAGAAGAATTAACTTATATTAAATATGCAGGCATTGACTTTAATGTGGATTATATGAGCGCTGAGATAGCTTGTGAGTATGGTAATGGAGATATACATTATTATGATGAGATAAGATTACATAATAGTAATACTGAAGAATTAGCCAGTAGATTGAAAGAACAGCATCCAGATTTAGTAGAGGTCTATCCAGACCCAACGGGCAAAAGTAGGAGCACTTCAGCAAAACAGAGCGACCATATGATATTAAGAGATTTAGGATTTAATGTAATTACAAGGAATTATCACCCTAGCCATAACGCACTTATTAACACTTGGAATAGGAAATTAAAAGATGCCGAAGGAAAGATTAATATGACTATTGACCCGAAATGTAAAGAATTAATATCAGATTGCGAACAAGTATTAAGAAAGCCAGATGGTAGAATAGATAAATCACAAGAATACGCTGGTAGAACTCACGCCTTACAGGCAGCAATGTATCCTGTAGAATACCGACATCCAGTAGGCCAAGTAGGTATTACAAGTATGGAGTGGTCGGAGAGCCTCTAATGAAAAAACAAAAAATAATAGAACAAATAACTCAAGATAAATTAAATGGTATACTTGAAATGCAAAAGAATAATAATGATTTATTAGCTGATATTTATATACAAAATGAATCACGAATAATAGTATTAAATACTTTGCACGAAAAGTTAGATACATTAATGAATAAATACGAAATTATATCAAGTATTATGCCTGTATTAGACGCATATTTTGAGCATTTAGGAGAAAGTTAAAATGGGAGTAAACAACGAAAGAATTGCTGATGGAATAGTGATGGAAAATCTATCCACTAAAAGCATTCATAAATCATTAAAAGCTGAATTAGATTTTATTGAGAATGAACGTGAAAATACACGACATATGTTATTGGATTATTTTGAGCATAGTGGAACAGACGAACACATAAGAAGGTTTTTTAGAGCTGGAATATCAACAGAAGTACCTATATTCACCAGTAATCTATTAGGTAGGTTCGTTAGAGCCAGGAGTTTAGTATATAAGAAATCACCTGAAATGATTACAGATGAGAAGTATATAGATAACATAGATAAACAGAATCTAAATACTATGCGTAGAAGGATGGAACAACTAACCTTTCTATTAGGTAGTATGGCTCAGCTAAGTTATTATGATGAACTATCAAAACAAATTAAGTATGAAACTATCCACGATTTTAAGGTATTCTTTTTACCAGGCAAGACAGAACCTTTTGCATGCTGTTATCCAGTATCATTAAGAGGTAATGCTCGTATGAACGAACAGAAATGGATATTCTGGTCGGCAGACGCTATAGACCCAAGTTCAGGTGAGTTTACACGAGGACAACATTTCTTATTTGATAATAATGGAAAAGTTTTTAGTATAAATGAAGACAATATTAACCCGTATGGTATATTGCCTATATTATTTACCCATAGGTCACCTCAAACGAGAACCTGGTGGGTTGAAGGTGCAACTGATTTAATGGTGAGTAATCAACAGGTAGATTTAGGACTAACTCAATTAGCATTAGCCAATAGGATAGATGCATTAGGTATTAAGTATATTAGTGGCCCTTGGAACGAACAAACTAAACGAGAACGATTACCACACGGCGTACAAGATGTAATAAGATTACCAGAAGGATTTACATTTGGTAGAGTAGAAGGTGGAGATACAGCTAAACATATAAATAACTTAAAATTCTTCGTTAATCAGGCAGCACAGAACAATCACTTACAACTTAAATGGGCAAGTGAAGGTGGAGATATTCCATCAGGTCGTGCATTGCAACTTATGGAAGTAGAGAATACAGAACAGAGGGAAGCCAGTATACAAGATATATGGAGACCACACGAACAGACCAGATACAATTTAGATAGAATAATATTAGAAACACATGGTATATCAGTTGGAGATGAATATAGTGTTAATTTCGTAGAACCTGATTTAACTATTACCAGTGAAGATGAAAGAGCACAAGAACAACACGATTTAGAGTTAGGTTTAACATCAAGGAAAAGATTATTAGAGAAACGGAACCCAGATATAACAGAAGAAGAGCTGGATGATATAATCGCTGATGCAGATGCTGAACAGTCATCTAAACAAACTACTCCTATCTTACCATTAATTTAATAATGGCTACTATATTACACAAGTATTTAGATAAGTTAGATGACTTGAAGATTAAGGTTGGAGAAGATGCTGATAAAGTAATACTTGATAGCATTGATATAAAATCACTTATTAAGAACCCAAGACAGATTATAGGGCAGATTGCTGTAGAGTTCTCCCAACGACATACAGATAAGATACAACAGAGTTATACAGTCGTAGAAAATGCTACTAAAAAGATTATAGAGAAGAGCTAATGGCGGAAATAAAGATAGTAATTAATAGAACTAAAAAGCTACGTAGATTAAAGAAAAAACTTCCAAAGATTACTCAAATGATATTAAATGATGTGGCTGATGCTACGGTGATAGATTTAAGAACACGAGGAGCACGTGGAGAGGGAGTAAGTGGAAAGTTAGCTCCATTAAAGACAGAAACTATAAGACAGAAAAGGAAACACGGATTATCAAAACCAAATACTCCACTATATGGCACAGGTAAGATGACTCAAGGAACATTTGTAAAAGAAAGAAGAAAGAACAAAGCTACTATTGCTGTACCTCGTGATAGAGAAGAGATACTATCATATCACCAAGAAGGAGCAGGACATTTACCTAAAAGAGATTGGTTCGGTATAAGTAAGAAACACCAGAAGAAAATTGAGAAGATAGCCAGAATCCAATTTAAGAAACTGTTAAAAACTTTATAGTATGCCAAATATTAAAGATATAGAAACAATAGTATCACAAAAAATACAATCTGATGTAGCCGTTACCGTATTAGAGATAGAACAATTAGTATCAAGTATGAGGTTATATGGTATGGACGAGGCTACTATTATATCAACATTAGAAACTGATTTAATTAATCAAGGAAGGTTATTTGGTGCATTTAGAAATAGAATAAAGAATACCATAAAGAGTGCTATAATGTTGGCTGCTGGTGCAGCACAACGAACTTTATACGGAAATGAAGGTATAAAGGAGTTTAGATGGGTTACAGTATCAGATACGAGAGTATGTCCTGATTGTGTTATACGACATAATAGAATAGAAACATTAGATACTTTCCAACTAATAGGATTACCAGGTAGTGGATTTTCAGTATGTAGAGGTAATTGTAGATGTGTTATGGTGCCAATTTCGTATAAAGGAGAAGATTTATCCAAACCATTAATTAGAAAACGGAAATAGGAGATATGTGATGCCAAAATTAGGAAGTAAATATAAGAAATCAGTTGGGAAAAAATATAAGGCCAAGAAAAGTGTATCAAAATCTAAAGCACGAAAGATACTTAAACACGGTAAAGTAAAGGGTAAGAAACTAACTAAAAAGCAAAGAGGATATTTTGGTTTAATTGGTCTTTCGGAAAATGCAATAGATTGGTTAAATATACACAAAATATTTATATATATAAACATTATGATTTTTTTGAATTAAAAGATATTTATTAATAAGTCAAACAAGACGTTAAAAAGAAGAAGGAAAGATCAATACTATGAGTGAAATAGAAACAGGGGTCACTCCCGTAAATAGTGAAACCACTTTAGAGCAAAGTGTTATACAAAATGCTCCCGCTGAATCAGACAGCGTCAAAACAGTCCCAGACAGTATCCCTTATGCAAGGTTTAAAGAAGTTAATGATGCTTTAAAAGAGATGAGATCAGCCTATGATAATCAGGTAGAATCTCAAAAACAAGCAGAGTTAAAACGCCTTGAAGATGAAGGAAAAACTTTGGAAGTTAGAGACTTACAACTTAAAGAGTTGCAAGATAAACTAACCAAGTATGAGCCGTTAGCTAAGGAATACACCGATTATCAGGAAAGAAGGACTACGACCTGGTTAGAACAATTAGGTGAAGATAAAGATAGTAAAACTATTTTACAATCTCTACCGTTCGCAGACCGTAGGACTTATATGAAACAACTTACAAACAAAAACGAGGTACATTCAGTTGTCCCAAGTGTTAGCTCAGATAAACCTGGCAGTAACTCTGTTATTGTCGAAGGATATACCACACCGCAACAAGCAGCATATGCTTTTAGTCGTGGGGAGCTAAAGAAGAACGATTATGAAAAAATCATCGACAAGTTCAGTAAATCAAGGATCAAAGGCTGGTAAAAAGTCTTTAAATCTTTCGGAGTTTAAAGAGATAAAAGAACCTACTAATATCAAGGGTTTTACTCCTGATAAAGAAGGTAGGGTTTCTATCGGATATACTCACGAAGGAGAACAGAAATGGATCTATGATGGAAAAGAGGAAATCTCTTTTGAGGACGGATTTAGAATGTCCACAGGACAAGAATCCGTTCCTGGACGCGGAGCCATCCAAAAAGGATGGAATCGTAGATGGGATAACGCATATGACCGAGTTTTTAACCATATTAAGGAGAATTAATTATGGCAACAGGTGATAGTGGCAATTATGCCGGTGCATTAGCTGATATTATACAAGCTGAAGCAATCCAGCGTTTCGTAACGGCTGGAGTATTCGTAAATCCATTGAGACCTGATACCTCATTAGTATCCGTTTTTAGTGAACCCAGAGCTGATAAGATTTCAGTTCCAGTTTGGAATGATGGTACAAACCAAGTAACAAGTGCAGATGTTGCATCGCACTCCTCAGGTGGCACGGTTAGTGAAACCGCGTTAGATTCTACAAAAAGAACCTATACACTTGCTATGAGAGCGATAAACCTTCCGTTGCATGACGAAGCCAAATGGTCTAATGTAGACCGTCCAGAGATTCGTTTAGGACAACATTTAGGTAATGCATTAGCAGCTGACTTGGATGCACAATTAGCCCAAAAAGCACATTCCTTTTCCAACTCTGTTGGTACAGGATCTGCGGAAATGAAAATCGATGTATTGTTTGACGCAATGAAAACATTACGTAACAATCACGCTCCAGGGCCTTATTTTTATGTAGGATCAACAGAACAAGTTTGGGATAAAACTTATGGATTGTTAGAAGATTTTGTAAATACTTCTAACTTTGCAGGTGCCCCAGCACAGGACGAAGCAATTCGTAATGGATATGTTGGTCGTCTAGCTGGTTTTGATGTATTAACCACACCAGAAATTACTGGTAGTGTTAGTGCTTCAAACCATCAAGGTGAGGCAATTGCTGGAAATAAGGAATGTCTGGCATTTGCATGGAGTGGGGATGACCTAATCCGTGTAGAAGAAGAAAGGGAAGGCTCAAAGCTGAAAAGTTCTTGGGTTGGATCTTACTTTGGTGCAGCTGGTGTTTTGACGGATAATTATGGCGTGCGGGTAATCTCACGAATTTCGTAATTAAACGAAACAAATAAAAAAGTGTAGGCTCAGTTAATAACCTACTCGTATATGTAAGAGTGCATAGATGTGAAAACTCTGAATACTAATAACAATATATTTATTAGATTATTTAGCTGAGCTGAACGCTTTATTAATTATTGTAGACGATGTCTTAGGCATTGACTCAACTTGGAGAACTATGATATGTTAAATACAACATTATTAGAAAATAAAAAGATTTATCAAACTTTAGATAGTTTGAAACAAAATAGTTATGCTTATTATATATTTATGCACGATAGAATAGGTGATAAGGAGATTCAGTTATGAAGTTAAGACGCCTTGATTTAAGATCAAACAAAATGTCGTATAAGCCCAAACAGGACTTTGAAGATTTAATTATATTTTATGATAAAGATGAAAACCCCGTAGTTGTTATAGATACGGTAAACAAGAGGCTTAGTGGTTCTTTTGGTGGTGACTGGATAGGAGATTTTCCTATAAGTGGTGCTATAGATGTAGATGGTAATATAACTGCAACAGGAACTATAACTGCACAAGAATTTAATACCGAATTAACTAATGTTAGTGTGATATATCAAAGTGGTAGTACCAAGTTCGGTGATACTGCTGACGATATACATGCATTTACAGGATCGTTCTATGTAGTGGGTGATATATCAGGTAGTAACTTAACTACTGGCACTATACATGCTAGTATTATTAGTGGTTCTACCATTAGTGGTTCAGTTATTAGCGGTTCATTTGTAGGAGATGGTAGTGCTTTAACTTATGATATGGCAACCACAACCATATATGGTAATATCATTAGTGGTTCAATCATAAGTGGTTCTACTATTAGCGGTTCATTTGTAGGAGATGGCAGTGGTTTAACTGGGGTAGGAGTAAATGCACCATTAACCGATGGTAAAAATATACAAGATTTTACATATTCCGGGGCTGTGGCTAAAACAGTAGCATTAGAAGATGATATAAACATAGAAAATTTAACTATATCAAGTTCAGTATTTAACAAGGTGGTAATAAGTGAATCAGGCTCTACTAATTTTGGTAATGATATAAATGATTTACATACAATCACAGGTTCGGTTAAATTACAGAATAGTATAGAGTGGGATACTGCATCAGGAACATCAGTATCTTTAACAGGATTGGTAGCGGCAGGTAAATTATCAGGAAGTATTTCAGGATCGGATTTATTACGGAATACAAGTATTGATTTAGGTGATATAGGCCAAGTATCAGCATCCAAGTTCTCAGGTTCATTTTCGGGTGATGGTACTTATTTAACAGGTATAACTGCATCAGCATCCCCAGCAGGGCCAGATACATCGGTTCAGTTTAAGGATAGTGGGGCAACATCAGGTTCAAGTGATTTTACATTTAATAAAACAACTGGTGATGTAACAATGAAATCAGGTGACCTATATACTAATGGTATATCTGGTAGTGGAGATTTATTTGTGCATAAAGCTGGAGAAGTTAGCCGCTCATTATACTTTAAGTCCGAAACTGGCCAACTAATCCTAAATGGTAGTGGTTCAGCTGACGATATGGGAACTTTAACATTTAGTGATGGTTCAACTCAAAATGGGTTATTTACTATTGTAAATCATCCAGACGATTATGGTGATGCTGGTGGGGGCAGTTCCCTTACATCTTCTGCGATAATTAGGATTCACGATGAAGCTTCAGCAACAGGAGATATAGGCTTTTGGAGATCACAAGGAACAGCAAAAACTCCAACTGCCGTAACTGCATATAAAAGAGCAATGCAGCTTAGTTCATATGGGTATAATGGTAGTAAGTATTATTCTATGGGTACTTTGGAACTTCCAGTAGATCCTGGTAGTGATATGGTCGGTGCAGGAGGTGTGGCAGGATATTTTGCACTTAAATTAGCAGCAAGTGGTTCAGGAGACACCCTTACTGCAAGACAAGTAATTAGACAAGATGGTAATGTTGGATTTGGTGCTAATAACTACGCTCCAACAGAAGTAGTAGATATTAGTGGAAATCAAACAACATCTGGAACCATACATGCGGGAGGTAATATAACTACTGCTGGGAATATTACAGCAGAAGGTAATGTAACGGTTGAAGGTAATTTAACTGCACAGCAATATATCGTTAGTTCATCTGTAACTTATTTATCACAAAGTTTCTCAAGTGGTTCAACTATGTTTGGTGATAGTTCTGACGATAAACACGAATTTACTGGTTCGGTAGAGATGAGTGCATCGTTAGATGTAGGAACTAATATTACAGTAGGGGGAACGGTAGATGGAGTAGATGTATTAAATACAAGTTCTTCATTATCAACCAGAGTAACTAATAGTGAAGCATCTGCATCAGACCATAGTTTATTCGGTGGATTATCAGATGACGACCATACACAATATATTTTAGCAGATGGAACAAGAGGATTTAGTGGTAATATAAGTGGTAGTGGGGATTTATTCGTCCATAAGGCAGGTGAAGTTAGCCGTTCTATGTTCTTTAAGTCAGCTACTGGTCAGTTAATTCTTAATGGTAGCGGTTCGGCCGATGATATGGGAGTTTTACCTTTATCTACTGGGACAAATCAAAATGCAGTATTTACTGTTGTTAATCACCCAGACGGTACTGGTAATGCACTTACATCGTCAGCTATGTTTAGAATACACGATGAGGTTGATGGTGCAGGAGATATAGCAGTTTGGCGTTCTAAAGGAACACCAAAGAACCCAACTACGGTTGATGCATTTACTCGTGGGTATCAGCAAACTAACTTTATGTATAATGGTAGTAAGTATTATTTGTCGGGCCTCACAGAGTTCTTTGCAGAGTTTGCTAGTGACCATATTGGAGCAGGTGGTGTAGCTGGTGCATACCAACTTAAATTAGCATCAAGTGGTTCGGGAGATACTCTAACTACAAGGTTTATTGTTAGATCAGATGGAAATATTGGTATTGGGAGTAATAATTACTATCCTAGTGAAGTATTAGACGTTGCAGGTAATATAACATCATCAGGTAATATACAGGCAGACGGAAATATAACGGCGGGAGATAATGTAGTTGCTGGTGGATTATCCATTACAGGTAATTCTATTTTCGGTGATGGTGCAGGTGATAAAATTGAGATGACGGGATCTTTGCATACGCAAGATATATATGTTAGTAGTGGTTCATATCTATATGGTTCAGCATCTAACGCAGTATCTTCATCTCAATCTATTAGAGCTGATGTGGCTGATAGTTTAGCTGGTAGTTTAAGTGATGGAACAGGTATAGGTTCATTTACCTATAATGGTAATGCAAGTGCTACTGTAGCGGTTGATGGAACGGTGGTTAGAACTGGAACAGAATTTACAGGTGTTAGTGGTTCGTTTAGTGGTTCATATGACGGAAAGACGGGCGATTTAGGACTATCTGGTTCATTTAGTGGTTCAT
>VTLG01016935.1_pt1 | contig 14571 bp, 26 predicted proteins | sample 4694571 | NCBI WGS metagenome assembly VTLG01 (sample SAMN12604809, study PRJNA352737) | marine metagenome | biome: ENVO:00000447; feature: ENVO:00000209|ENVO:00000569|ENVO:01000036; material: ENVO:00002151; isolation source: viral sequences binned using virsorter ...
GAAGCGCATCGCGATGAGGGATAAAAAACCTGAAGATAGAATTGTTTATAAATGTATTAAATCGAAGGCAAACATTGAGATATACATGGGGGAGAAGAAAATTCTTTCTTTAATATTGGAATAATCATGACTAAACAAAACGCATTACAACGAATAGACTCCCACGAAAAACTATGTAGAATTATGCAGAAGCAAACTCACGACAAAATTCTTAAATTAGAACGTCAAATTAATAGAGTAGAGAGTATTCTATTAGTATCTGTAGGCGCATTAATTACAGGTATGGCTTATGTCATTTTTGCTTTAATTACTCACTAATGAATAAAAAAGCATACGCTTTTTTTCTTAAAAAAAATCGACCCCGAAATCCTATAGCCCAGGTCCTAAAGTTCTTTACACCTCAAGTAATAAAAGATAAAAAGAAATATAAACGTAAGGAGAAACATGTACGGACAAGGTCCTTTTGGGAAAGCATTTGATATAGCAGCGCAAGTTGTTAATGGTAAATGTCCTGTATGCACAGAAGATAGTATTTTTGTATCTATTCATAAAACTGTATTTAGATGCACTACTTGTGGAGCTGATATAGAACAAAAAATTAATGGAAAGATAAGTTATATGCCACATGTAGTTTCTGGGGAGAAGATTCATATTAGACAATTTGATGAGCAAGAAAAATAAAAGTCTTTACGGTAAAGTTATAAAGCATGAAAGTAAACCAAAGGGCACCAACATAGGGCGTAATCCGATTACTTCTACCATGAATAAAAACCAGCGAAGATCCTACAAGAAATATCGCGGTCAAGGTCGTTAATTAGGACTTGACAAAAATCCTCTGATATCCTATATATAGGGTAGAAATGAGAAGTTTTATAGAAAGTTTTATAGATGTTGGATCAGGATTTATTCTGGCCATATTAATTCAGCTTTATATATTTCCATTTTTTGGATTACATCCAACAATTATGGATAGTATAGGGATTGCTTTAATATTTACAGGAGTATCTATTACACGATCATGGTTGTGGAGATTAGCATTTAAAAAATATATATGAAAGAAAGAGAAATAAACATAACAGTTGAAAACATAACCTCTAAACAATGGGCCAGTTTAGTTATTGAAATTAATTTAATGGTGTCAGCATGGAAACCATACGGACCAAAGATTAAATTAAAAACTCATAACCTAGAACGTATCTTAAAATGGGGAAGAAAAAAACATGGTGAATATGAACAAGATTGAAGAAGCCGCTAGGATGTGGAACAAAACTAAAGATCCACAATATAAGTATTTATGGTATAAATTGATAAAGGAGTTTGCAAATGTGCAAAACATTAATAATACTAATACTACTGTTCGATGGAACGTTAGTAAAAGAGAAGTACGATTTGGCAAGACCAATGGAAGTACACGAATGTCTAATGTTTGCGGACGATCATAGGGGAGCGATTGCAACCTATAAAGAATTTGAAGACTCTATCAAAAACGGCTACTATTTAAATGATGGTAGAGGAACTTGGCAGGGTGTTATTTGTGAATGAATTATTTAATTAGCATCTTTATAATCCTTCTAATCTACGGATTTATAGTTTGGTTACTTAGGAAATGGCATAATGAACCTACCACAAGAGGGAAAAAGTGATAGGTTATTGTGGTGAGATACTCTGGCTCTACCACAATTTGAACACATTGTCAATTAAGTTTCTGTTCCTTCTTTAGGTAAATCTTTTTCCTGCATACAGAAAAATTTAATAATAGTTCCATACTTATTAATTTCTTCTGGCCCTATCTCTTTAGCTTTCTTAATAGATTCTTCATATCCTGCTATCATACACTCATAATGGGAATGATATATCTCCGGCATTGGATGAGGTGGTAAACATTGCTGATAAACACTTGAACAAATAATCATGCTTAATAAAAATTTCATCTTGACAAATCCTGGTTCAATCCTATATAGTCATCAGAAATAAATGAAAGGTACAAATGACCGATATAACTAAATATAGAAATGTTTCGTTAACACATGAAACATACAAGACATTGATTGCTTTGTCCAAAGTTTTATTACCAGATGCAAAGTTATCGATTAGTAAAACCATTGAGCAAATTGCGAATGAGAAAGCGAAAAAGTTAAATGGCAAAATTAAAAAAATATAGAGTCCATAAAGCTATCTGCAATGTATGTAATGGCAATGGCTTTATTAAAATAAAAGACGAAGAAGATCCAAGAGATATCAACGTTCACCAATGCTGGGAATGTGATTCAGAAGGAGAGTTTTATGTATATGAACCCCCGATGGCTACAAGTGATGATGCTGATAACGGTGATGATAATACTAACAACCTCTTGCACTAAAGCTGATTACGATTTTAATCCCTGGACTACAGTAATGAAAGCAATAGCAAAAAATGGGCAGTAAAATAGATTATCAAATTTTAACATGGGGACCCTGTGTTTTAAAATTAAAAATTACTGATGAGTTCTTTGAACTTTTAAAAAAAGAATCGGAGGCTTCAGTAAAAGAAGAATTATCTTATACCCATAGACTCGCTGGCATTATTCAAAAAGAATATAAGTTAAGAGATTTAAAAATAATTCAACCCTTTATGAAAGACTTAGTTAATATTTATGATCAAGTGTGGGATAAGTGGCGTAATTCAGATAAGCCTAGTAAAAATAAATATTTAATTAAAGCTATGTGGGTTAACTATCAACGCCAACATGAATTTAATCCACCTCACGATCATTCAGATGATTTATCTTTTATAGTATATTTAAAAATTCCTAAAGAGATTAAAGAAGAGTATGATAATTATAAAGGAAAGTCTTCTGGTCCTGGTGGAATTAGTTTTATATATGGTGAAGGAAACCGACAAGCGATCACGTATCAAGCTCACTTTCCAGAGGAAAAAGATTTATTTATATTTCCTGCATGGTTAAAACATTATGTAGCTCCCTTTAAATCAGATGTAGAAAGGATATCGGTCTCTGGAAACTTAGCTTCCAAAGTGGATATAACATCTCTAAATGAAAAATAAATTTTATATAACCTATTTTTCCAAGTCCGATGGTAAAAGAATCAAGCGGCCTTATAATCCCCATCATCAAATGCAGCATGAGTTTATCGCTAGTAATGGTAACTTGTGTAAAAGATATTGGGACGAGAGTAAGGAAGGATTGCGCACGGCCAACGCACCATGGACCATTAAACAAACATGAGAAGTAACACTTCAATTGCCAGACAACTGAAAGAACAGATTATAGACCTAAGAAAAGATAATTTGTCTTATAAAGAAATAGCATCAAAATTAAGTTGTTCTAAATCTACTATTAATTATCATTTAACCGAAGGCGCAGCCGAGAAAATTAAATCTCGAGAAGGTCGACGTGAATGGAGAAAATTTTGGCGTTATGTCTATGAAAAGAGAAAACCTAAAAAACCGTTTATATATAAACAGACTTTATTGAGAAAAATAGGTAGAGCATTTTTATATGGACCATCAAGAAACAAAATAAGGAGAAATAGAATGGGATTAAAACATAAAAATACAAAATTATTAGATTGTCTAAGGTTACTATGGCCCGCACTCACCAGAGACGGTATGACAAAAGAAAACGATGCAAAACAAGCAATTAATCAATGGACGGGCGAGTTGGATTATTATGATGATGGTAAACCTATTATGACCCCTTATGTTAGATGTAAATTGTCTGATAAAATTATTAATGCAAAAGGGAATGATACTCATACTGATCATATTAATGGTGATCGAAATGATAATGGTCCGGAAAATTTTTCTTTAGTACAAAGGGATTTTAATCATATGAAATCCGATATTAAAAATTATAAAATTTTATTTGAAAAAGTAGAAACATTACGAAATACTTTGCTAAAATACAAACATGTTTGGGATGTATAAATGAAAAATTATAAAAAACCTAAGTGGGATGGTAAGTCTAGAGTGAGTAATGATACTTATAGAAAAAGATTTAATGAAATCACTTGGAAAGATATGGACGAAATAGCTAGAGGGATTGAGGAGCATAAAGAGGAGAATCTAAAGAATGAAAAAAAGTAATAAATACAAGTATATAGAAGGAAAACAGATTACCGATCCTGATACAGGACATCGAATTTATGACATCATTGGTACTAGACTTCCATCTGTGACTACGATATTAGGGCGTACAAAAAATCAACAATTTTTAAAAGACTGGAAGGCCAAAGTTGGAGAACAAGAAGCAGACCGAATCAAGAATCTTAGTAGTAGGCGGGGCACTGCCATGCACAAATTCTTGGAGCACCATATACTCGGTACTGGCTACGATGATCTTACAGGGATCGGACAAGAGGCGAAGCCCATGGCCCAAAAAATTATTGAAGAAGGGTTGCTCCCTGTGGAAGAGTATTACGGCTCGGAAGTCACGTTGCATTATCCTGGGTTATATGCTGGCAGTACTGACTTGGTTTGTAATCATAACGGTCTAGAAACTATCGTCGATTTTAAACAAGCGAACCGCCCCAAGAAACCTGAATGGATTGATGATTATTATTTACAAGTGAGCGCGTATGCTATGGCTCATGACTATGTTTATAAATCAAAGATTCAACAAGCTATCATTATGATCTGTACTCCAGATCTATATTATCAAGAATTTAAAATCCAAGACTCGGAGTTAAGATCTTGGAAACATAAATTTTTAAAGAGATTGGATATGTATAACGAACTTCAATTCGATGAGAAGAAAATAACTAAACCCTATAACGCGGAGGATTTTTTCAATGGCCACTAACGGAACTACTAAACCTACGGTTTATATTGCGATGCCTTGTTATGACTCGATGAGAGTTGAGACGTGTATATCTTTATTAAATACTTATACAACATTAGCTAAGGCTGGGATAACATGTAAATTTAAATCAGTTCGATCATCACTGGTTACTCATGCGAGGAATCTATCAACAGCTGGATTTTTACATAGTGGTATGGACTATATGTTATTCGTTGATGCTGATGTAGAGTTTAGTCCTGAAGCTGTACTTAGAATGCTTGTTCCTAAAATGGACATCGTTTGTACACCTTATAGAGTCAAAAATAAACCAGGGGTTGCGGACTATGCTGTCAAGTTCCCTGATCCTAAAGCGATTAAGATACTCCCTTGGGATTTGGTGGAGATATCGGAAGGTCCTGCTGGTTTAATGTTAATCTCTCGTAAGGTTTTTGAGACATTAATTTCGAAACATCCTGAATTAAAATGTGAATTCCCTGAAGATGCTCGAGGTAAAATGAATGCTGAGATTGGTACTGAAGATGACGCGGTGGGTAAATATTTCTATAATTTTTGGGACACAAGTTTTAAGGACCAGGTATGGAAGGGCGAAGATCTTGCTTTCTGTAACTTGGCGACAGAGGCTGGATTCAAGTTATACGCGAATCTAGACTCATGGACCACGCACCACGGATCATGGGGCTGGAAGGGTAAGTTCGGAGACTCCCTGATTAAGAAGCCTAAATGAGGCTAAATTGTGGCAATTCTGCCTTATTCATGACATATTTGGCTCTACTATAGGGATCTAAAAAGTTTTAAAGAAAAAATTATTTTTTTTTGAGCAAAAAAAAGTGTACTTCTGTACTTTTCAAGGTAAAATGGCATAAATACTAGCTTTTTATGGGACAAATTTAGGGACACTTTTTGTTTTTGGTACATTATTTTTTGTACTATCCAGAATATATACAGAAATCCCGCGCTTGTAGGTTTTGCAACTTTTTTATTTTTTTTAAACTTTTTAGATCCCTATAGTAGACGGGCAAGAATTTCTTTGCTACAAGGTAACATGCCTAAGAAGAGAAGAAAACAAGTCGTGACTCATTCAACTCCCGAGCTGCCTTTTCCTAAAGTCCGAGTGGAGTGGATCGATATCTTGAGCGATTCGGGCTGGGCTAGTGATAAAGAATTTGACAAGATGAAATTAAGTTTTCCTGTGAATGAAGGTTGGTTGTATAACAAAGATAGATATGCAATTAAACTATTTGCTTCTTATGACAAAGAAGATGATGGGACTTTTACTTTTGGGGATCGGACGATGATTCCGATGTCTGTTGTGAAGAAGATTCGGAAGATTTAGGCGCTTCAATTGCTTCACCTTCAACAGTCTTTGCATTTAACAGAGGCGCGTAGTCGTCTAAGATTTGTTTCATTTTTGCTTCTAGTTCTTCTTCTGACATATCCTCTAGTTTACCTGTTTTTATTATTTTTCTGTCTATGTATAATCCTGCTGCCTTTCCACGATTTGTTTCTGCGTTTACAGCAGAAGAGAAAGAACCTTTCTTCAACGCAAGTTCTTTAATTCGTGCTAACTCGGCTACATGGCCTTCATAACTTACTTCAAACTTCTTAAGTCTTTCTTCTTTTAGTTTACCTAAATATTGTGCAACAAGTGGTGACAGTCTTGGATTCATTAGTTCTGATCCTTCTTGTCGTGATCTCTTAGGTGAGTAGCCAGCAAGGACTGCTGCTTCTGATTGTGATACGGGACCATCTGGTCCACCAAATACTACAAATTCGGCAAACCTCTTTTGCATTTCTGTTAATCTTTTTGGAACTCCCATGTTGACAATTTAGGGTAACTATCCTATATTGTCAATATAAATTATGACAGATAATAAAGAAAACGGTCTTGAAGAAATACTAGAACTCCATCAAAAAGAAATTTGGGAATGGAAACAAAAAGAATCTCAATGGATTAAAACCGATAATCAATTAGCTGGTTGTAAGAAAATTATAACAGAACTATCTGCAAAGATAGTACAGTTAAAGAAAGATATTGAGAGACTTGCAGAAGAGAATAATAATATTCGTACTATCGAGTCTTCACACAAAACATTAAATGGAAAGCTTCAAGATAAAATAACTGATACGGAGAATGAAATAGCTTTGCTAAAAGGTATTGGTAATAACTCTCCTGAGATGAGAGATTTAAAAAAAGATAATAAATATCTAGCAGAGAAGGTCGAAGCCTACCGAGAGCAGTTGAGAAAAGCTGGTCTATGAGAGTTCAAGATCTTCAACAGTTCCTATCTAGCTTTACTGCGGGATCAGACGCTGTAAAGAATGCTGTAATACTTTGTGAAGTTAATGGCACATTGTATGATGTAAGAAGAATGGAAGTGCATGAGAATCAAGCTCCCATTGTAGGTTTCAAAGGTCACACAGCACATAGATTAGTTCTAAAAACTAAAAAACCATCATCAATAATCTTACCTGACAAGCTACAAAAAGATTATTAAATGGACGACAAAGTTACCCCTAAAAAGTCATGGGCCCAGAGGCTAAATTACATAAAAAATTGCGTAGAGTTTGTAAAGAAATTTCGTGGATTAGAATTGAAAACCTTAGCTCTCTCGGCACTCCTGATCTATTGGGCTACAATACTTCTGGCACATTTTTCACATTAGAATTAAAAGTAACCAAGAGTAAAAAAGTAAAATTTTCTCCCCATCAAATTGCCTTCCATGTGAAGCACCCAAAGAATACTTACATCCTTATCGAGGCCCTTGGTCAAAGGTCCTCGAAACTTTTTCAAAGAGGAAATTATTTCCTGGTCCCTGGTTCTAGGATCAGGGAGCTTGTAGCTTCCGGCTTGGAGCTTGGAACTTCCGGCTTGCCGCTTGGAGCTTGTTGCTTGGAGCTTTCTAAGCTTGGCGCTTGAAGCTTGGTGCTTGTCGCTTGGAGCTTCCTTCTCTCCGCGCGAAGCGCGGCATAATATTTGGGGTGTTTGAATTCCATTAGTGCTTGCCGTAACTTACATTAGAAATTGATTTTGTCCAGCAGGCTCTGCATTCTTTACACTTGCCGCCCTGAGATGGTGCCGGGCAGCTGGCGCTCTTCGTTACGACTGTCGACGTGTTAGGCCAACAGGTTGGGACTGGTCCATCAACTTTCGAACCAGACAACCTGATCACCAGGTTGTCTGGAACTTCAACAGGAGACACAGCCAGCAGGTATTGACGCTCTTGTGTTGGCAGCCAGTGATTGGTGCCAGGCGTTAACCTGCAGACTTCAAAAATTTTTCTTAAATGCTCAACAGACTGGATGTCGCCGGCGTCATGCCACCTGAACCATTTCTGGCGCTTGATCTGTGCCACCATGGCCGGGATCCATGAGTCACGCTTCAGGCTGTCCAGTCTATAGTACTGAGCTTTTTTAATTGCTGGATATCTAATATAATTTCCTTTCATTGCATAGCAGTCGAAGCATGGCGTGCCCGGGACCTTCCGCAGCTTGGCACCTGTTTGACATGCCCATGCTGGAAGACTGTAGCTCAGGCCAGGCATCTTACTGGTTCTGGTCATGCTTCCGGTTATTTGTTTAGCTTCTTTTACTTTCATACTTTCTAAATCCTTTATAATCCTTTATTTCTTTTTGTCAAGCTTGGAGCTTGTTGCTTGGCGCTTGGAGCTTGCGGCTTCAAATATGTAAATTTAATTTTAATACTTTTAAAAAACTCTTCACAGCTGGCCAGGTATGACGCCGGCAGCTGATCATGCGGCCGCAGGAAATAGTGTGTTAAGTCGTTGTGTTTAATTCTCTTCATATTATTCCTTTCATAATTCCTGATCCCAGATCCTTGCTCTTCACAGGCCGGTTGCATGTGCCTTAGCCCACTAATAACAAGGATCAGGGATCAGTTGTTGTCCTGCGCAGGCGAGAGATCTCTGTTCTAGACCTGGATCTCCAAACTGCATCCCGTTTCGCGACCTGAGCTATAGTGGGTCAATTCCCACAGCTACAACACTGATCCCAGATCCAAATCAGAGCCCGTTCCTATTGCTAGGGTTGGAGTTGCTTTGGATCAGGGATCAGTTCTGGTTCATAGCACAAAGACGGACTCGTGTCGGTGTGATGTACTACAACCAGAAGTTGTCCCAACTAAATTAGAACTCGAGTGTAGTCCAATTAAGCACTTTTAATACTAATTTAATTAATCCAATATAATCCTATTGACAAGTATTGTCAAGTAGTATATTAATTTATTTATGCAAACAAACAGAAAGGCAAAAATGAGTAGAATAAGACTAAACCAAGAGTACAGAAATAAAATCGCAAATCGTATGCGAGTACACTTGGAACAAGAACCAACACAAGAAAAAACAAAGTATGATGAACTCAAAGCAGATCAAATTGAGTTAAATGACAATGCTTGGAATTTAGCAGAAACTATTGTCAGAAAACATTATACCCCAGAAGATGTCAAAATGGCATATCATCTACAGAATAAATTTGAGAATGTTAGCACTATTGCAAAAGACAGTTGTTTCCATTTTCATTATTTAGGTACTGTTGAAGATAGAGATTATGACAACAATTCAATAATGAAAGAAAAAAATATTGAGGAACATTTTGACTTTCGTTTAAATGGGGAGTTTGAGGGCGATAATAGTGATAGTTATGATGACAACAAAGCTTATGGCTATGCTTTATATCGTGATGAACTTAAAGCACAAGATAACTGCAACCCAGATATTTTGATTGAGCAAGAGGGCAAAGATCAAAACCCACACAAAACAAAATATGTTGACAACAATAATAAATATCTTGGCAACAATGATAGTGGCTATGGGAAACAATGGAATGAAAAATATCAATTAGATTTAATTGGTAGAGAGTATTGTAGAGATCGTTCTATTGCTTGTAATGAACAACAATTTCTTATGCTTAAACAATGGAAACAAGCAAAAGGACAATTTGTTATTGCACATAGAAATTGGATTAAATCTATTTTAGATCAAATGAAAGAAATTAAAATTGGTCTGAAAGGATATAAATATCTTGATGAGGCGATTGAGTTATGTACTGAACTTGGATTAAATGTTCAAGAGGCAGAAATAATTAGAACGAACTCAACTGGGCTTGTAATCTACAATCCTAAAAACCTAGCTGATAGGATTAAGGGAATGAAGAATAAAAACCAAACAAGAGAGGATAAAATAAAGGCAAGATTATTGTATGAGAATAATAATGCTGAAAGTGTAAATTAACACTTGACGACCTATCCTATCAATGATAGGATAGGTCATTAATTAGAAAGGATAATATATGAAATACTTTAGTTGGTTTATGAAATCACGAAATAAGTTTGCTACTTGTAGAGGTGTTGATGAACACGAATACTACGATGAATGGACAGGACAATTCAAGACATTTAAATCAAGACAATGGAACGATCAAAAAGGTTTTCCATGTTATAACTTTTGGGATATTGATAGTGAACACCCAAGAACTGCGGTCAATTATTCTGTGAGGAAAGCATGAGTGATACAGATATAATTTGGTTATTATTATTTATAGGTTATGCAATCGGATTAATACCGATTGCATACTTTGGTATCGTTGGAACTAATGAGGCAATAGATTATCAAAACAAATTGCATAGATCATATGAGAGGAGTAAAAAAGATGAGTGACTATAATTGGTGTCATGGTCCGAATTGCCATACTCAGGCAACACAATCAAGGGTTCGTGGTTCAGGAACAAATAAAGTTTTAAGAACTATTAAAATAAAACAAGGCAGATATAATTATGGTAGTACACCAGAACAACCAATGATTTGGGATTACTTTTGTAATCAATCTTGTTTAATGGATTTTATTAGAGAACACATAACAAGTGTCGTTGCAATAGCACCGAGGCGCGAGGCTCTTGAAACACCGATCAAGGTAGAGAAAGTAGACCTAACAGACTATTACGATAATCCATATAGTACTAAAAGAATAACAAAGGTTGACAATGCTTGATCTATCCTATATGATCAAGGACATGCAAACAAATATAGAAAGAACAGAAGAAAGAAAGAATAGATTTAATGGCGAGTCTATTATGTTAAGTAAAGCTGAGGCTAAATTACATGACGAGATATTCATGCATGAGATTATGGCTACTCTAGAAGATAAGACGCTAGGCACAGGTGGGAGCAAGCACTGGCAGAAAATGAGAGATAAGATCTCTATCTTTATAGAACATAATGCGAAAGCTTACATGGTCTTGCTAGACTAATCATCAACCCTAAGCATGGGCGAGCGATCGCCCCTGCTTCCCATCACATTTCAATAGAGGTACCAAACCCAATCCCAAAAATCCGCGCGAATAAAAGTCGACCCCCGAAATGAATAAAAAGGGGTCCCACTACTCTGGGTTGAATTGCTTGATTTAGAGAGTTAATGGTGGTAAAAACTTGTTGAACATCCTACAAGGGGTGCAAAAATTTTTTAAAAATTTTTATGAATTTAAATAATATAGATATAAGTAAGCTACCTTCCGACGTTAGAAAAAACTTTTTAAAACTGCAAGTGATGTATGCAGAGAAAAAAATTCAAAATAAGGCAAAAGATGATTTTTTAAGCTTTGTTAAGTGTGTTTGGCCCGAGTTTATTGAAGGCGCGCACCATAGACACATAGCACAAAAATTTAATGACCTTGCAACAGGGAAAATTACCCGTTTAATAGTGAACATGCCACCCAGACATACTAAATCTGAGTTTGCATCTTTCTTATTACCTGCCTGGATGGTGGGCCGTAATCCGAAACTCAAGATCATTCAAGCAACGCACACTGGAGAACTAGCAATTAGGTTTGGTCGTAAGGCAAAGAATTTAATTGATAGTCCAGATTATCACAAAATTTTTAAAACTAGACTACAAGAAGACTCTCAAGCTGCAGGGCGTTGGGAAACTGCTCAAGGGGGTGAATACTTTGCGGCTGGTGTAGGTGGTGCAATCACTGGAAGAGGTGCTGATCTACTAATTATTGATGACCCGCACTCTGAGCAAGATGCATTATCTCCAACTGCTATGGAAAATGCGTATGAGTGGTATACATCTGGACCAAGACAACGTCTTCAACCAGGTGGAAAAATTGTTTTAGTAATGACGCGTTGGTCAAAAAAAGATTTGACTGGAATTTTGCTAAAAAATCAAACTGAAGTCAAAGCTGATCAGTGGGAAATTGTCGAATTTCCGGCGATCTTGGACCACGGAAAAAAATCTGAAGCAGTTTGGCCAGAATATTGGAAATTAGACGAATTAGAGAAGGTAAAAGCTACGTTACCAGTTGGAAAATGGAATGCACAATGGATGCAACGTCCAACTTCTGAAGAAGGAGCCTTAATTAAGCGAGAATGGTGGCGAGTATGGGACCATGACGAACCACCTAACCTTCATTATGTAATTCAATCTTACGATACTGCGTATCTTAAGAAAGAAACAGCCGATTTTAGTGCAATTACGACTTGGGGAGTATTTTATCCTAACGAAGATTCACCTGCTAACCTCATTTTAGTAGATGCGATCAAAGGAAGGTATGAATTTCCCGAATTAAGGCGTATTGCACTGGATCAGTATAAATATTGGAATCCTGAGTCTGTTATCATCGAAGCAAAAGCAGCTGGACTGCCTTTGACCTATGAATTGAGACAAATGGATATTCCAGTTCAAAACTTTACACCGAGCAAAGGAAATGATAAACATGTTCGAGTAAATACATGCGCTCCGCTTTTTGAATCTGGCATGATTTGGGCGCCTGACCAGAAATTCGCGGAGGAAGTAATAGAGGAGTGTGCAGCATTCCCGCATGGTGATCATGACGACTTAGTTGATAGTACAACTCAAGCTGTTATGCGCTTTAGACAAGGTGGTTTTGTACAACACCCTGAAGATTATGTAATGGAAAAAAGAGCGCCTAGGAAGTTTGTGTATTATTAATTATGGCAGGAATATTTTCACTTAGAAATTGGGTTATGAAACAACTCATGAAAACCGATAAATCCGGAATCATGAAAATACCTCCTAAAGGTAAAGTTGACTTCGGTGAAATGCTATTAAGAGAACAATTATTTAAAAAAGGCATTGAACCAGGAATGATTAAAAACGAAAAACAATTAGACAATATTTTAGATACCCCTGCAGTTCCAAAAAGTGAAAGAGTTAAACCTAAAAAATCTGGAAAAGTTATTGAAGTAGATTTTGATAAAGGTAGATGGAATAAAGCACAAGGTGGTAGAGCCGGTTTAAGTTATTTACTTGCAGAAGATACAAATGAAAGAATGCCTTTAGCAGGTGGTGGTTCTGGTAAACCTCCAATTAATTTCTATGTTGATTTTTCTGGTAGTGGTGGTGGAAAACAAGAAAATTATTTAGGTGTACCAGGTTTAAATGAAAGCGGATATAATTATGGTGGCAAGTTTGGTGCAGATACAACGCTTCCATTTTTAGGTGGGGAGCTAAGTGTAGGTGGTGAACTTGGTATTGGAAGAAATAAAAGCAATGTAGATTATAAAGGTCAACCCATAGATTTTTTATCTAATGTAGGTGAAACAAAATTAGGTGATGATTGGAACGTAGGCATGAAATGGAGAAAGAAATTTGCAGGCGGCGGAATGGGCCGTAGAGCATTTTTAAAATTAATGGCAGCATTAGGTGCAACAGGTGTAGCAGCTAAATCAGGGTTAGTAAGTTTATTAGGTAAAGGTGGGAAAAAACAAGTCGCAAAAGAATTAACACAAGTCCCAATTAAAAATATTAAAGGCATGCCAGCATGGTTCAAGCCTCTTGTAAATAAAGTTATTAAAGAAGGGGATGATGTTACTAAGAAATTTGCAACAAAGGAAAGAGAAATTGTTCATCAAGTAAGTTTAGAGGGAAAAATAGGTAAAGATGCTATTGGAATGGATGATATAAGAGTTACACAAAGTTTAGACGATGGTACAATTAGAGTGCAATATAACACTGTGGACTCACCGGGTGAATATGGTGTTGATTTAATTTATAAAAAAGGTGAAGAAATACCAACTAAAAAAGGTTCGGTTAAAACAAAAGATGAATTTAGTGCTGCTGAAGCAGAACCACAATATACAGGCGGTCCTGAAGATGCAGATATTGAATGGAGTGGAGAAAATCTTGTAAATAATGTTGATGACTTATTAACAGATACAACTAAATTAGAAACTTATGCGACAGGTAAAAAACCAAATATTAAAAAACTTTTAAAAAGCGAACAGAAACAGAAAAAAACTAAACAATTAAATGAAAGCAATGCTGAACAAGCAAATTATATAGAAGAGAAATACGGACCAGGTCCTGATCCAAGTGACTATGCATCCGGTGGTATTGCAAGAATGTTAGGTGAATAATGAAAATTAAAGATTACAACGACGCAATAGAATTTTTTAGAACGAACGATTACCAGGCAGCCGATGGCGCGTGGTCCGAGTTCTATCAATCTGAGGTCCTTGAACCACGGATCATGGACCTTGCTGAAGGTGGACGGATCGGGTTTCAAGATGGTAAGGACGTACACTTAGATGCAATAGGAAGGCAAAACACTAAATTAATAGAAAAAGAAGAAAGCCTTAAAAAAATTTTTGATAAAATATTTGACGAAGGAGATTGGGGTGGAATTAAAGGCGAATTTCCTGGTGTAGGTAAAGCAGAACAAGAAGCAGGTATAAGTAAATATCACCCAACTAGAAGAGGTAAAACAGGAGGGAAGATTCCAAACCAATGGTATTCT
>VTLG01006460.1_pt1 | contig 14569 bp, 14 predicted proteins | sample 4694571 | NCBI WGS metagenome assembly VTLG01 (sample SAMN12604809, study PRJNA352737) | marine metagenome | biome: ENVO:00000447; feature: ENVO:00000209|ENVO:00000569|ENVO:01000036; material: ENVO:00002151; isolation source: viral sequences binned using virsorter ...
CAGTTCTTGAAATTGTGGTGACAACACTCTTCTCAGTAAGACCTTTGACTCCCTGAGATAATAACTCTGGATAGATTGTATTGTCTGTATCTACATGAATGAACCAACTCTTATTGATTGGGTCAAACTGCACAGGTGAACCAATATCACCTGATGACTTATCTGATACACGACTCTCTACAAATAATTTTGTTCCACCAAAAACTGTGATAGGAACATTATTCTGTGCGTTGGTTACAGACGATGCTAACTTAATTTCTGTTGATGATATTCTAATTACAAAGTAAACTGTGTTTGATTCAATATTTTCTGGTAGATCACCATCATCACTGAATACACGAATTTTTTCACCTGTTTGAAGTGTATGAGTTCCAATAGTGAATATGTTTGAAGATGCAGCATCATTCTGTATGAATGAAGGACCTGTTTGAACTCTGAATACTTTTGAACTTACATTTGTACCACTTATGACTGATGATCCTGTGCTTACGACACTATCAGTCATGTTGATCTCAGCAGTTTTTGCACTGCCACTAACATTCAATGATAAGACATCATCAGATTTTGCACCAACACGATAACCTTGAATGATTACAGGTGGTTTATCATCAAAATCTTTAAATGCAAATAGGTATAAGTGACTTGATATACCAACAGATGTGGTAAGTCCAACGTCTAGTGACTGCCAATCAACATTTACAGGTGTTTCATTAATTGATCTTGGTGTAATAATATTACTGATATATGCTGTATCGTCTTTTGTAAATGCAGCTTTCTTAAATCCATCAGATGTGAGTGCAATCTGTCCAAAGTTAGAGTTGGAGTTAGTAACTGATGCGTCACTACCTGTTTCTGCATTAAAGTGCTTATTAAATCCAATCGCAAACACTGACACAATCTGCATGATTGCATCATTCTTCATATTAATATGTGCTGTCTGCCATTCTCTTCTATAAATTGCATCACTATCTAAATGATAGACAGTCGATGGATCAAGTGATGATGATTCTTTTGATAATGAAGCACCCTTAGAAAGTTGTATTGTTATACCTTCATATGCTCTTGATGTTTCATTATATTTTACAAATGCTCTATCATCTTTCTGTAATGAAATACCAGTGAACTGTGCAACAACGATACTTCTAAATCCAGTTGCTTTTGCACCATCAGCGAGAATACCATTCATTCCAAATACAGAACGTAATGACACGTTGAAGATATAAGGTGATGCACCAGAGACAGTATCAGTTTCAATTGTAATTGTTGCAGACGCAACTGACTGTGGTGTTGCTAGTAAGTTTGGTCTAACAAATGGTAGTAAGTAAGTGAATTGTGTGCTTGTAAGAACACTTGCAACTTTGGTTGAAATATTGTAATCGGGAACGGAAACACCTTTAAGTTTGATTGGTGTTCCACTACTTAATCCATGTGGTGTGGTTGTAGTAACTGTAACAACATTACCTGGTGTCGCACCATCACCAGATATCAATGTGGAGATAGAAAGTGGATCTGACGCAAACGCACCAACAATTTCAAACTCAGGTCTTTGTGGAGCAAATCCATCAGATGATGCTGGATATTTTTGATCTATATCTCTTGTAGATGAGATATTAAATGCGTTTGATAATTTGGCATAATATATTTCAAGATCAGTCAAACTGAAACGATTATCAACAGTAACACCATCAGCATACTCAAAACAAGTCAGTTTATGGTGTGAGAAACTTGGTGTTGATTGATTGTTTGCAGAGAAATCAATGGGGTCTGTATATACTAAACCTGCTTCATCTCCATCAAAGATAGAGAACTGCCAGAAGTAACAAGTACCAGTTACTCTGAATATTGCAGAAGATGCAACTGTAATATCAGTTGGATTAGGAACATATTTTGGTTTTATTTTTGTCTTTCTTAGATCAAGTCCAACGATAGAGGTACCACGAGGTACAATTACACCACCATTAATACTATTAAACTTATATAAAATATTATTTTCTTGTGTTATATCAAAATTAGATGTTAAATCTAGTGATAATGTAGTTTGTGCTGTTGTTTCTGCACCAGAGGGAGATACTGCTGTTGCAGTTCCACCTACATCTTTAATTGCAAAACCTGGTCTATTATCTATCTCATGCTCACCTGGATATACTAATATTGTAGTTCTTTCTATTAAATCGTTATTTGCTCCTCGTAGATATGAAAATCTAGCAGACTCTAATAAAGCTCTTTGTATTGTTTTAAATGGTGCTGCAAGTGAATTACCTTGATTCGTGATCGCATCAGTAGAATCAATGTCATTTGGATTCACATAAAGAATACGACCTTCTGTATTCTTGATAAAATTCTCTAGTTTATTAAGAGGCATCTTCTTATATTCGCCAAAATATTGCTATAATGTATTTAGTTAGGCAGATTCTTCCTGTTCGTATAGATATTCCAAATCATCAGGGAGAAGTTCTGGATTTTCTAGTTCTACTGGAAAATATAATGGGTGTAACTCTTCTAACATCAAATACCCATATGCTTTATACATGTACTCAGGGTCATAACAAGGATTTTCATCTGCTACCTGACATAACTCTTCATCCCATATATGTCCAAAAGGTAGTTCATCAAATGTAAATGGTATCCCATTGATGAAAAACATTTTGACGATCATCTTGCTATCGTCAAACCAGCAAAATTTAGTGGAGAGTTTGTACACAGATTGTAAGCAGGTAAACTATTTAGCCTGCATCATCATTCTCGTGACAATGGATACGCACAATATCATCCATATCATCTTCAATTTTTTCTATTGCTTGACGAATATCATCATGCAGTCTTTCTACAGGAGTCTTCTCCTTTTCCATTTTTATATTATAAACCGTAATATTTATATTTTAATACTAACACACCATTTATGTCAACTACATGATACAGTTCATTGCACCAATCGTATTTGTTGCTAACCAACCTGTTGCAATGTATTTTGTATTCAATGGTGGATTACCTCTATGTAGATGAGTGAATGAGCCAGGAAAAATGACAACTCTCCCTTCCACTGGTTTAATTCTTTGTTTTTGATACAAGAACTCTGTTTCACCCTGTTCTACATTATTAAAGTAAACAGACCACACCAAAGTTCTAGATGCGTTTGTAAGTTCACCACTCTCTGAATGAAAGTTATGATATCCATGAGTTGGAATTGTTTTTTGTAGCAAACACCCACTACTATGAAAATTCCATTCTTTTAAAAATGGAAACCAATCAACATATTGTTCCAAACATAATCTTACAGCATCTAATATATGTTTTGCTGCTTGTGGATTAAATGATTCTAAATTTAATTGTTGATCCTGAACGTAATGATTGTCTCGATTTACAATTTGTGTTGATGTATCTATCGTATTAATGATAAATTTACAAAAATCTTTTTGAATTACATTATCCCACACACCAATAAAGTCTTGATTTAAAAAGACTTCTGGCATATTCAAATTTTCATCATACATAATTAAGTTTTCATTATATAACAAAGGGCATGATAATTAGGTTTATTATCAAATGGAGTTCCACTTCCAACCGCTGAACTACGACCTGCTGCTGCATCACTTCCTGTGCTTGCTAAATTATAGGATTCGTAAAGATTACCTGCACCAGTTCCTTTTCGTACTTGATTATTTGCACTAACATTTGAATTAGTTCTATTTTGTCCTCCAAGAGCGTTACTTACAACAAAATGTCGATGTGAGGGTAGATTTGCTTCTGATAGTGTAACACTATTACTTCCACCAGTGTCACCAGGATTAAAATTATTACCTGCACCAATAACAAATCTATCTCTTAAATCAGGTGTGCCGTTTTGACCATTACATAATACCCAACCACCAGGAATATTACTAGTATCACCATACCATAATATTATCATACCTGTTACAAAAGCACTGGCATTACCACTACTATCAATTATATTTCCAACTTTTAAAGTATTAGTGCTTGGATTGTAAGTAAAATCATTATCTACACGATTTGGATTATTGCCACTGTTTGCACCAAAGAATGATACAAACTGATCTGCATCTGTACCATCTAAATTAACTCCTACATTAACTGAGTTTGCAACACTTGTTGTATCTGCATCAATCCAATCAACACCATTTCCTGTTGATGAAAGTATTTGACCTGCTGAACCAGGATTTGAATTAACATCCCTGAATCTACCAAGTGCATAAAAATCTCCACTAGTCGTGACGATACCAGTGATGTTTGCATTACGAGCAGTCAGTTCATCAACACCAAGATCTCCTATAAAAGTACCACTTCCTGAAACATTAATATTACCTGAAAAAGTCACATCTTTCGTAAATGAAGACTCACTAGTTACATCTATGGATCTTATTTTTAAATTATCTCTGTCGAAATCGTAATTAAGTTGTCCAAAAACAAAAATATTCTCAAAGGCGGAATCACCACCTTGTGTTTGGGTATTAATCGACGGATCAGGAATTGCCACTATCTTTCTCCTGGTCTAATTCTTGCACCAAAACTACTGGGAATAAAAGCTGCTATTAACGATGCAGTTGCAGGATTACCTGCCATCGCATTGATTATAGAACTTTTTAAGTAAAGACCTTTACCACTTTTGGATATTTTTTGTGACCCAACAATAAAAACTTCCTGTGATCCATTAATTATAATTTTACTTCCTAAAATTTCTGTCTGTGATGTTGATCCATCTGCATTGCCAAGTGTGACTCTTTTTCCTTGTAAAAGAATTTCATTATCTGCATTTAATACTATATTTGACGCTTGTATTCTTACCCATCCATTCTCAGCTGTCATGCACATATCTCCATTATGTGCCATTGCCATATAACTTATACTTTGTTTTTTATTCTTTTTACCAGTTTGTATTTCAAGAGTATGATCTGCCTCCATACTTGCTAATCCACTGCCATGCAAGGCTTGTTGCCACTTTGCACCCTTGTCATTTACTGCGTAAAGTTGGTACGCAATTGGTCCTCCCAAACCAACAGGTCCGTTAGTTTCTATTACAAGATTAGGACCAAAGACATCTAATACTCTGGCTTCACTTTTACTTTTAGACATTAATATCCTCCTCCATATCCACCTCCACCACTACTTGGTGGTGAACTTGGTGGTGGTGAACTTGGTGGTGGTGAACTTGGTGGTGTATCACCTGCCTCATCTACTGGATCACTGTAAAGATCAGTATTTTCAGTAGTTTGTGGTGTTTCTGATTGTGTAGATTCACTTTCTTGAACTAATGCTTGTATTGATCTTAATCCAATTCTTGTAGAACCAACGTTAGATGCTGGTGATCCACCTGATCTTAAACTTTCTTGTGGTGTTCCATATATTATTGTATCTCTATCAGAATGTTCTAATCCTGTCATCTTTAATCCATTAGGCATCACATGGAAAGGTCCATTATATTCTTTTCCATTTACATATCCAACAATGTTACCTCTTGGAGTAATACAATCTATGACATTGATAACTCCTGTCTTTCTAGGTTTACGTGTCATAACAGGTGTCAAAATTGCACCACTACCAGTCAAACTATTAACGTTTAAAGATGGTAAACTCTGATATGGTTTATCATTTGTACAAACTTTTGTGATCGCTCCATTTTCATCTATACCACAAACCTCAAAATCTTCAATCTCATCTTCCAATGTATACCCTGATCCACCATTTTCAACAACGATTCTGTCAACGAATGCATCACCAATCTCCCCAGTTGGGTAGTTTTCTCCTTCTGATATCATAAGAATGCCAGTAATCTGTCCAAATGTAGGTGAATTTGGATCTTTATCTATTGTAGCACGACCATAAGCACCATACCCTTTGTCGCAGTTGTCTACAAATGAGACAATAGGTTCACTTGTATATCCTTCACCAGGAAATGTCATATCAACACCAATAATACTACCAGTTGTTTCTACTTCTTCTTTTAAACTACCAAATTGTTCTTGTTCTCCTGTTAGATTTGTAAATGTAGTAGTTGAAAGATCAGTATCAAGTTGATTAACAAAGTTTCCAAGTATTACATCACCAGCTGCTCCTTCTCCTCCACCACCAAAGAATTCAATTCTTGGTAATCCACAATCAAAAATATTTCCTGTATTACAATCTGGTGTAAATTCTGGTAGGTTGTCCTCAATTCTTTTTCTTTCTGCTTCTATTTCTTTCTCAGTTGCATTTGGATTATTTTCCTTAAACTCATTCAGGAGTCTTTGTACTTCAAACTGATCAACACGTTTTACACCATCCCAGTTTTGGATTTTATCATCCATCTTATCAATCAGTCCAGTTTCATCATCGTTTGATAATTTTTCTGAAAATCTATTAATTGACTTTGCTATTCTATTTTGTTTTTTACCATCAGACTCATTTTTCTTAGATCCACCATTCAATTTATATTCAGTTTGAACATGGCAATTAGATTTACCAGTGTCATCTTTACAACTAAGTAGACCATTAACTTTATTTAAAATGTTTAGTCCACCTGCAATGAATCCCTTAATAGAACCAAATCCCTTACCCACTATACTGAATAAACTATTGATTGGATTAACAAGAGGACCTACGATAGAATCCATTACACTTGCAAGTTTGCCAGTCATAGATCCAATAAAGTCTTCAACAGCACACTCCAAAGGATTTATGAAACCCTTTTTAAGCATATTTGTAAGTAGATTCTGTATTGTACCTTTTAATGCCTTCTTGATTGTAGAGCCGAGACATCCAAAAGCTTTCATCAATCCACTTACAGGTTTAAGTGCTGCATTTGCAAATGCATTATTCTGAGCAATAGCAGCTATTGGATTAGTGATCGTATTAAAAATATGATCCTTAGCTGCTGATAAACCACTACTGATAAAGTCAGTCAATTTAGTTTGTAGTAGATCACTTATTTTGGTGGTTAAACCCTCCATTGCATCAGAAATTTCACTAACAGCTGAATCAAGATCATCAATCATATCAAAAGCATCACCTAATCCCTCTGATGCTTTATTCAAAAACTTAGTGAGAGAGTTGGTTATTTTGCTACCAGTGTTTTCGTCACATTTAAGTGAAACTGCAAGAACTGTATTTGTCATGATGCTATTTATATTTCAAGTGTAGGGTTATATCCAGATGGAAAAACAAGATTAAGTGCATCAGTAAATCTACCCTGCTCAACTAAGGAAGTCGCTTCCACAGCGACATTATCCTCTACTAAACCTTGTGTTTGTGCTTTGAGAATTGATTTCACAGTGTAGCTTTTCCATTTATCTCGTGCATTTTCCTCCCAACTGGCGACTCCACCAATTTCGAGAACTGGACCTCCACCAATAAGACCAAATGTTTTAGTGTAAGATTTTTTACTGGCTCCAAATTGATCCCAACCATTTCTTCTCCATCTCTGTTCTTTTTCAGTCAATTCTCTCTCTTTTTCAAGGTTTGCCCAGTACGCCTCTACACCACCTGGTTTTTTATGTGCGGTGTTTGTTTTTGTATCTGACCTAGATGAAAATTCTCCACCAAATTTTTCTCCATTTGGATCTAATGTGATTTCAGTTGTAGTTACCTCTACCCCGTTCACTACTGATACTTTTTCACGAGAAGCCAAGGGTGTATATGGTATTATCTCACTAGCTGATGGTCCGAGACTTGTGCCAGAAATTGCAGATTGTTCTCCTATGAGTCTAACATCTTTAACTACACCTTCTGTTCCATCTTCTAATATTATTTTTTCACCAACTTCTGGTATTGTTTTTGATAATATTTGATTTTTTTCTTCATCCGATTCCGTAGATAATATTTGTTCTAATTGTCCTTTTGTGATGGGTTCTTTCTCCCCTCCCGTATATACTTTATTAGGATCTGTGACTGCTGGTTTTAATTTTTCTTCTACATTAACAATCTCACCTGATTGGTTTGGATCATAACCCAATTGTTTAATCTGCTTTGATGGTTCTTTGGCGATTGCTTTATTCCATTTATCAGGACCAACAGCAGTAACACCTGGTGTCGCAGGTCCTACTTGATCATTAAACTCACCACTTAAAGTTTTATTCTTTTTGAGTGCTCCGAAGAAACCTGATAAAGCAGCAAAGTTTCCACTAGATTTAAATTTTGTTTCTCTTGTTCTTGGAAACACTCCTATTATAAAACGAGGTGATCCAACACCACCACCACGAAGACCAAATACAGTATCACCCTGACTTATTCTTACAGATCTTAATTTAAATGCAGCACCAGAACCAGCAGTCGTGGGTAATAAACAATACGCATAACTCAATTCTTCATCCTTAATTTGATCAGCTCCAACAGAGTGATCTCCATCAATTCTTACTTTATACATCCAACCAAAACCCTCTTCAATTTGTTTTTGTTGAGCTGCATATGCAACAACAGTTCCTATCCAAAACTGAACATCATGTTGTCCGTATTTTGTTTTTTTATTTGAATCTAGAAAACTATTAGTAGCCATTACTCTATTGTTCTATTAATACCATATTCATCACGAGCAAGTGTCAAAGATGTAAAAGAATTAGTGGGTGTAAATGAATGACACAAGTGTAAAATTAAATAGTCACCACTTCTATGTTCATTAAATTCTTTTTCTATTTTATTATCTTGTGTAATATTTTCAATATTAAGTCTGATACACTCTCCAACTGTTAATCTACCATTATGTGGAATTATAATATTTACTAATTGAGAATGGATAAGACCATATCTAAAAATCGCTTGTGGAAGATACAATGATGGGTTATTTGATATTACATCACTTACATCATCTTGATCTACACCAGGTAATAGTTCAAATGTATATGTTCGACAATAATTTGAAAGACTATCAGATGTTTGTTCATTATCTTTGTTCTCCTTCGTATCATCTCCAAGAGTAACTGTATCTTTATTACTGTAAACATTTATTATCTGTTCTGTAACTTCTTGGGTAACAAGGTTTCTAATACATATACGAATATTATACTGTCCATTTTTTATTGCATTAATTTGATCCTGATCTCTTCTAACTGTTGGAGGTGCTAAAACATGATGATCATTTTCATCATTGTCTAAGTTTGCCTTTAACCCTACCTGATAGGTATAATGATGAGTTTTTGATAATGCTTTATTAGAAAGAAAAGTTTTTCCATCCTTTATCATGCTATGAATAGACTTAAAATTAAATCCCTCACTATTTTCATAAAAGAAAAATCCAGGATCACCAGTGATCGGTATTGATTTATGACACAATTTTAAAATTGTATCTAATGGATTTTCATTTTTACCATCCAACTTCATGGTATTTCTAGTCATTTCGATATTATCATCCTCAAATGGTAAATCAGCTGCTTTTAATATCTTCTTTACTATATCTCTTATATTTGATTCTGGATAAATTTTATTAACAGGTTTACTTGCACTTTTCATTGCATTTATAGAAATCATTGGAAAATATGCAGTTTGTCTTGTGCCAGTATCCACATTGTATGGACTTCCCGTAATAATAAATCTTCTTTTTCTACCTCTCCAATCTAATGATCTATATTTTGAACTAACTTTAACTAAAACCTCTTCAAATCCCTCAACAGGTAATCCATCTTTAAGAGTGGCAGCGAAATCATCTTTTGCTTCCACTGTGCCACCAGTATCAACTTCAAGAAAACTTGCAGTCACCATAGGAGAATATAAACTTTCATAATAATTAAATCCAACAACTTTACCTCTAATATCAACTTTTTTATCTGGTTCTCTCTTAATCCTCTTGATGACTTGAAATTTAGTGTAATTTGGTTGTCCTGCTGCTGATCCCATTACTTATCTCCTTTATCTACAAAATATTTTTGAAGATACACTATCTTCTTTGTGTCAGTAAACATATCTTCATCAAAATCCGTTAAAAAAGATAAGTCCTTGTCAAAAGCTATCATACTTGAATCAAAATTTGTGTTAAAATCATCATTATTTATGATAGAACTACTAAGATTGGAGAGGTACTTTATGTCTCTATCATAAATGTTTTCTATCTCACCCCCACCAAATTTATTGACAAACTCTTGTATAGTATATCTTTTTGTATTCCCCTGTGGGTCTGTGACAACATATGGTTTATCTTTATTTTCTTTATATACAAATGTAGATCCATCACTTAAAGTTCCTTCTGATCTTAGTGAATATCCTTCATTTTTAGCATAATCACCAGATTCAACTTTTTTATAAGTATCTCCTAACTTTTTGTAATCTTCTTCTACTTTTTTTAAATTTTTTCCACCCTCTTCAAGTTTTTTATTTGCCTCTAAAATTTCATTATATTCTTTATCTCTATCACTTCCATTAAACAAATCTATAAAACCCTTGGCACCATCATATATTAATTTACCAAAATTAATAATAGGTTGAATTTCTTCCATCAATTTTTCTTTTGCCTCATCTATTTTTTCTTGTATCTCCTCAATATTTGTAATTGCCACACCCAACAACATAAGAGAAACAAACCCTAAAATGTTAGCAAATAAATCACCAGTGCCACCTACTACTTTATTTTTAATTTTTGATACTGATTTTTTAAAAATTGAAGGAATTTCAATTTTCATCTCTTTTTTCTTTCTTTTTTTTCTTAAAATAGAAACTGCCTTCAATTTTTTTGTTCTTTTTTTGGTAGCAGATATTCTCTCCATAGATGTGGTTAACACACTATTAAGATTTTGAGCTGATATTTTTAGTTTTTCTGCTGCTTCCATTTATTTGTAAATAATGTCTTTGAAACCAAATAGTTCTGGAACTTCTTCCATATAAGGATTACTCATGTTCATCGAACTTATATCAGGTATACCTGTTGCTGGATTTACCTCCACTCCACCTATACGATTACGTATATCAGAGGTAAGATCTATATCTTCAAGTTCAACAAAAGTTGTATCACTATCTGAATCTTTAATTAAATTTCTTAATTCAATTCCTTTTGTTGTGAATGGAACTGATCCAATGGTATCTGCATAATCAATTATTGGATTTGGAGTAATCGAATTTAGTACTATCCCATCAAATGATCGACCACCTATGTCACCAGGAATATTAGAAGTTATCTGGTTATTATTAAATCCATCATTTGCAAATACACCATCATAATCTCCCTCGGCAAGGTTTGGTGTAATTCCTAGCATTCTTTCTGCCAGTATTTGAGCATCACCTTCTTTATATCCCTCCTCCATCAGTCGATTTTTAGTCATTTCAACAGTTTCCATATTTGCTTCAAATATTGGTCTTCCAATTTTATCACCAAGATATGCTAATAATAATAAACCAAGTGTTGTCAAAACAAGTGGATTCATTAAAAGACCAAATGCAAGTGATGCACCAGTGATAAAATTCGCAATCGCACCAGCGGCAAATATTGTTCCAATTACACCTGCACCTATTGCAATTGCTTTCCAATTTTTCGTAGTCCAATCGTAAATATCTTTAATTTTTTGTTGGAAATCCTCATCATCTAATCGTTTAAGAATATTAGTACCGAGTAATCCAGCTCCTAATATACCTGCCAAATTCATCAATTTATCAAACAAATTACCAAATGGTTTGATGACGGCTTTACCTATTTTTGATCCTATCTTTGATTTCTTCTTCTCTTCTAATTTTTTTTCTGCGTTTTCTTTCTTATCTTCTAAGTTTTGTTTTCTTTGCTCATCAAATCTTGCCTTTTGATCTCTCAATCTCTGAGACATATCCATAGATAACTTTTCTGTTATCGTGTTTAATATGTCAGATGTTTCATTTAATGTTAATTCTAGATTACTAACTCTTGGTGTAATTTTTTCACCAATCTCCTCTCTTTGAGTTTTAAATATATTTTTTAATATTGTAATTTTCTTCTCGTTATTTGCAACTCTACCTTCTAATCCCATTCCACCACCAATCTTCATGGTTGACCTGCTAATTTTAGGTCCACCCCTCATAGCCTCCATTTTCTTAGCAAAATTTTCGTAAACAGGAGATGATTTATCCATTGTTTCTTTGTTGTATCTTTAAGTTCTGCTCCTCAATGTATTGTTGCAGTAGAGATAAGTAAATTTCTCGTTCCCAAGGAATCATGTTTTCAATCTCAGTTAAAGAGTATTTATGATGCTGAATCAAGGCAAAGTTGACTTTATAGTATGACTCTAGATTCGTATGAGCCATACCTAGTTGAAAAAAGCTGCTAGTCCCTCCAATACTATGGTCGATTCTACATTAGTTTTAGGATTTTTAACCTTAACTGTATGTGTCAATTTAGGCATAGTAGCAAAAAAGTTTTCAATCATCTTAAATTGTTTGGTATTAAGTTGATCGACAAAATCTTCAAGTTCTTGTTTAGTAGATTCAGATGCTGGCCAACTTTCTTCCTCATTAAAAATAACATCCATACAAGATACAATCATATCTAATGTATTTGACACCTCATTTTTATCACTTGCCTCAAAGTTATTCTCAATGAATTGTTGCATTGATGGATATTTTAATTTCAGTGATAGATTATCATCTAATTTGATTGTATCTTTGTGTTTTCTATCTTTTTTAATTTTAATTGAATCTATGTCAATAGATGTAGGTACTGTTGTTTTATTATCATCAGGACAAGTCAACAAAATTTCAACAGTTTCACCAACTGATTTTGATCTTACATTTAAGAATAAGTATTCTATGTCAAAAGTAGCAAGTTTTGTAATGTCAACACCCTTCGTAAGAATGCAAGAATTAAGAATTTGAATTACAGAATCTGTGATTTGTTTTACATCCTCTGTCTCTAATGCCATTATGAGAATTTTTTCTTCTCTGACAAGGAAAGGTCTATACTTAATCTTTTTTCCTGATGAGGGTAATACCAACTCATATGTTGGAGTATTAATCTTTGGTAAAGGCATAATGAATTATCAATTCAGTAAAATTATTTATAGGGGTTTTCTAACCGTTTACTATATAGCGGTCATAATTGAAATTTACAGTAATTTTCAATATATCAGCAGATCCATAAGACACAGGCACTGGATCAATAGCTTTTGGAAATGCATTCACAAATTTGTATCTCAATGTTCTCTTGTAGTTTTTTTCAAATTTATTAATATACATTGTATTACACTTATATGAGTCTGGATATCTCATTCTTCTATAATAAGCACGATGATTTTGTTCTACCTGATCATTTGCACCACTTGTTATATACTCCATCCAACCTTCAAATATTCTAAGTAAAGTATAATCCTCATCACAATAAAATGTATAACTGAAATCTGTATAAAATCTTGTGTGTGCAAATTGTTGTGGTACACCCATGAAATTATCTTTGACCTCTGCGGTAGCTAAGGTTGAAGTTGGGATAACAGCTTCATTACATAGTATACCAACATTTCTAGATAAGAAACTTTTAATGTTTTTTATACCAGTATAGTCTGCAAGATAGTTTTCTACAGATGGAGTTAGAGAGGAAAAAGTTACAAGAAAATGATTGGTCTGTGCCAATGGACCTATTATATTCTTTGCAACCGAAAGGTTAAATGGTTTTATTGTTGTCTCTGCCACTCTAAATAAGTATGATTGTTATTTCTATTTATGTCATATAAAGGAAAATATTATCCCTCTTACCCCAGAAAGTATAAAGGTGATCCCACAAATATCATTTATAGGTCACTCTGGGAGAGAAAATTCATGGTATATTGTGACAAGAATGATAAAATACTTGAATGGGGAAGTGAAGAAATTGCACTACCATATCGTTCTCCTGTCGATAATAGAGTTCACAGATACTTTCCTGACTTTTATATCAAGGTTCAAGAGAACACTGGTCGTATCAAGACATATCTAATAGAAGTAAAACCACTTAAACAAACACAAAAACCAAAAAAACCCAAAAGACAGACCAAGAATTATTTAAGAGAAGTATATGAATATGCTAAGAACCAAGCAAAGTGGAAAGCAGCAACAGAGTTCTGTGATGATCGTATGTGGGAGTTCAAGGTCATGACTGAAAAAGAATTAGGAATCAAATGAGTCGTATCGCCCCACTGGTAAATGATATTCTCGGAACAGAAGATGCTGATGATCTCATGATTGAAATCATGGATGTCTTAGGTGATAGTATAGCATCAACTCCCGAAGTTGGCAAGATATATGTATTTGTATATCAACCAAAAACACCAGGTCGTTATGATCAAAATCCTCTAGTGGCAGTTACCAACATATTTGATTGGGGTTTTAAAGGTATTAATTTTCATTGGGGTCAATCACGTTCATATACCTTTCAAGAAGTGGTAGGTCAACTCTATCAAGTTACAAATGAGGAGTTACAAGACCTAAATACAATACCATTTGCAAAATTCCGTATAAATAACTAAAAAGAGATATGGGTTCTGAAAATACGACCACTAATAAAGAAGATGCTGATAAGGCGAGAAGAGAGGCGGCAGCAGAACAACGTCTAAGAGAAGATGCAGAAACATCAAGAAGATTAAAAGGATATTCTAAAAAAAGAAGAGGTGGTGTTTTGAGATACCCACTCGAAGCTTTAACAGAACACACTGACTATTTACAGATT
>VTLG01016936.1_pt1 | contig 14565 bp, 15 predicted proteins | sample 4694571 | NCBI WGS metagenome assembly VTLG01 (sample SAMN12604809, study PRJNA352737) | marine metagenome | biome: ENVO:00000447; feature: ENVO:00000209|ENVO:00000569|ENVO:01000036; material: ENVO:00002151; isolation source: viral sequences binned using virsorter ...
TGAGAACGCGACACCAGGAGAATTTATAGAAATTGGAGGAGAATCTTATCCCGTGTTTGTGGATACCAGAGGCAAGTACGATGTTGCAGGTGGACGTTACCTGACGCGTGGCGCACTGGAAAAAATGCTGTTCGATCCACGAAGGGGTCAACTTGCAATTTTTGAAACAACCTTAGGTCTTGCACTCGCAAGAAGAAGACAGCCTACGGGTCGTATGCTGGCAGACGTGCTTAAGAGATCTTTCGCAGAAAGTAGAACTGCTGATATCTTTGGTGATGCCAACGATCCACGTGTTGTCATTGGTAACTATGCTAAAATTTATAATGAATTATACCAAAGTATGTCGAGTCAACTGGCGACGGCAGGATATATTCCTAATGAAGAGTCCCGTACAAGAGGAGATCAACAACTTAGTTCCATGTACACCATTCCAGGTGCGCAAAACATGGCTAATCTGTATTATAACTTACGAAGAAACGAACCAGAATACTCTACATACGCTTTTGATATTGAGGGACCTGGCATACCTACCTTCTCTTCCTTCATGGGTGGAGACACAGCTGTTGTAAGCGCTGATGATCAGCAAACAAATAAAAGCATTGATGATGCTTTTGATTGGACTATGAACTTATTGGATCAGTAATGGTAGACATAATAAAAAAATATCAAGAAAGTGTCTTTGAAAACATGCCAGAAGATGCAGGACCAGCGGACAAGAAGTTTGTAACAACTTCCCAGACAGGCATACCTATTACGAAAGCTCAAGAAATAGCGGCGAAGAATCAATTTTTAGCGACGGACACACCAATGGCACCTTTCCAAAAACTTGGAAATCTGCTTCTCCCTGGACAGCCTTTCGGTAAAAGCAACCCGTGGTTGATGAGTGAGGAGGATAAAAAGATTCAAGAGGCACGCGAAGTTAACTCCGCTGCCTACATGAAAAGAAAAGATCAAGTAAAGGATCAACTTGCCACGATATTTGATAAGGCACAGAAAAGATATGAAGAAACAGGTGAGGAAAAATATAAAGAAATAGCTCTTCAAGGAAAAAAAGAAATTCTTGCAGCTTCAGGTTTAACTGACGCTGATTTCCTACCAGTGGGTGCAGACACCTACAGACTGTATGATGAGTTTGGTTTGTTTACGAACGAACCTAATCCTTATCCAATGGTCGAAGCTGGAATGTATTTTGCAGGAGGTATTAAAGGATTTAATTACGGATGGAATGGCGGACTGATTAAAAAGTTTTTAAAAGGCGCAGGCAAAGGAGCCGTTAAAGGCAAAGGCGGTTGGATAGGACGTGGTTTAAATGCCATTGCTCACGGAGCACTTGCAGTTGGTGCAGCTGATTTTGGTTATGAAGTTTTATTAGATGCAATGAACCGTGGAGGGAAAGCTAAAGCTTTTATGTCTATGCCGCGTGCACAAAGAGATAAGGTTGTGGATGATTCCATTTCACCTTGGTTTGATAAAGCCTTGCAGGTGGGAGTGGATCCTCTCCTGAAAAAATTACCCGAGCGTTTAACGTTCGGACCCGAAGGAATCAACAGACCGGAACTTGGAAGCGTGGAAGACATAGTTCCATACAGACTTAATCCTTGGAAAGCAAAACCCGAAGGACCACAATCCCGTATTGCCAACGCAGTGGACTCTGCCGTATTTGATGCGGCCATAACAACAGCTTTCCTAGGCATTAGACCATTGTACATGGGCTTTAAAAGATTTGGTGGATGGGCTGGTGGTTTAAAAACACCTCCTCCTGGAGCCGGCAGTAAAATATACAAAGGAAAGGATGAAGCAACACAAGAATTATATGAAGACTTTGGTGTCTTAACAGGACCGGAACTTATTGCTGCCGATAAGGCTTTAGCAAAATTTGATCCTTCAGACGCAATGTACATTGGCACAAAAGGAAGAGCACTCGCACCATGGGGCGGTCAAACTTTCCTACCTATAAGAGAACCCGTGCATATGAACATTCCGTTTATCGGAAAAGCACTAACACGCTTAATGAATTCAAAAGCTTTCAACTGGCTTGGACCAGCAGAGCATAGAACAAAAGAATTATTCCCTGAATTAGAAACAATTGCAGGAACCACTATTCCTAGGTTTGCCCTTTCAGGCAGACCATACCTTGATGCATACATCAACGCTTTCCAACGTGTACCAGCAATCGGCAGGCCAATACAAGCCACACTCCAAGTAGCCGGTGAAGCTCAAAAAGTTCGTATGATGGAAATGATTGGTCGCTTTGCACCTTATGTGACAACGGCAGAAATGGGTGTTGATTATATCAAGCTTGGGGGTAAGAGAGCGGAAGGATTTAGAAAGGTTGCGCAGGACTACGATAAACAAATTTTACAAGCTGCTAAATCAGCAGGTGCCATTGTAGACGACACCATGATGGTGCAAACAGCAAAAGAAATTATTTTTAACAGATCCAAAATGGGTGCGTTAAGCACAGAGTTTTCGAACTTTCTTGAAAAAAATATTCTTAGGCCCCCTGAAGGATGGACGCCAGGTACAACATTATTAACACCAGGAAAAAGAACAGTCGGTGATATGTATAAACTAAAACGACTGCTTGATAGTAACTACATTAAATGGTCCAAGAGCCCAGAGATAGGAACAATCTCAGATGACATTAATGCATTATACAGATCATTTGAAACTGACATTGGAAGTCTTAACAACACACCTTTCTCAAATGTGACTAAACTGTGGACAGAATATGAAAACTTCCTCTCCAAAGGAATGCTCATATGGGGAACGGATGCAGGAAAGCAATTAGGAAATGTTAAAAGATTTGGGTGGAACATCGCCCTTGATACACCACAAAAGGCGACTGATATGTCCAAGAATTTATGGAATACTTTAGCAAAATCACAAAAAGATACAGGGGCTCTTCTTGAAAGTGAAATTACGGCGTTAAGAAACATCGTGGGTGATAAGGCATATCATAGAGGATTGGGCCATTACTTAGCTAACACATTTAAAAATTCAATGAAGAACGTTGAGGGTATTGAATACTTTGATTCAAAAGTAATTAGTGATGCACTTGGAATCGGCAAGGCTGGCTCCCCTATTCAAGAACTGTTTAAAAAAGCACTACCAGGACCAAAGGTTACTGACTTTAAAATCTTTAATCCTCAAACACGACAAATGGAACATTGGTATGATGATCTGTGGGGCAAGATCCCTAATGATATACCAAAGGATCAAATCAAGATGGTTCAAAATACACTGCCTACCTACAAAGACTTTGATAATTTAGTTAAGGTTCTAGATAGGGTGTTCAAGCATGGCATGCCATCACCAAGCACGTTCCTTGCACGTTCAGCCGTGCTGCAGGGACCGGGTGGAGCATTGAAACAAAGCTCACCTATGGGTACCATTACAGCGGCAGGCGCCACAGCAGGTGCGGCACATGTAAGTGCGATGCTTGCACTGGTTCCTTTCTTTGGAATGCGTTGGGCCGGTAGGGTTTTTGCCAGTCCCGCAATTATGCGTAACTGGACAAGTGCCATGGACGATACACTTCCTACGGTTATCAGGGTAAGAGCGATGGAACGTCTGTTCCAGCAAATGCCTGACGAGTATGAAGAATGGACGGCGACATTGCAGGACATGGAAGAGGCAAACAGGAATCAAAACCTAAGAAACCAAAATAAAAATTCATTAAAAGACTTAGGCAATGCCATAATGGACAACGCACCTGGAGTACTTCAAGGTGTGGAACAGATGACACCTGATGTTTTAACAAGACCTATTGGTGAGACACTAGGCTATCAGAATCAAGGACAACCTCAAGCTAATATCCAATATGATGACACTTATTCAAGCGGATCGGAAGTTGGATCTTCAATCACGGGAAGCAACGTCATGAATCCTGGTGCGGCTAGCGCGTTATACACGGGTGACACCGACGCGGCACTCGCCAATCAGTACGGTGGAATGAATCAAGGCGGAATTGTAAGCGACCTCAACCCAGTGATGGGGAACGACGGTAAGTTTACAGTGCCACAAAAAGGAATACAGGATAATCCTTTCCTTAAACAGGCGAAGGATAAGGGAATAATATAATGGCATTCAATATTAAAGACAGCGTGTGGTTAATAGGAGTTTTAATTGCCCTCGGTGGAACGTGGGGCATGATGAGCCAGCGTGTAACGGCAATGGAAAAGGACATGGATAGACTTGAGAACGCAATCGTTCTCTTCACCAAGATGGAATCAAGAATCGCTGTCATTGAAACCGAAGTTAAAAATATTAATAAGAAACTTGACGATATGAAAGGGAAATAATGAACTACGATAAATTATTAGAATCAGTCAAGAAACACGAGGGTTTTAGGGACACCGTGTACCTCGATACATTGAACAAAAGGACCGTTGGGTTCGGCCACCTCTGCGTGGAGGACCACTGGGAGGACGGGAAAAAATATGACAAAGAATATTTAGAAGACATACTAGAAAAAGATTTACAGTCAGCAATTGATCAAACGCATGACATGTGCAAGGACCTAAAGATTTCAGATAATGCTAAGACCATTATCTGTGAGATGATTTTTCAGCTTGGGGGGAGAGGAGTTTCCAAGTTCCGAAAAATGTGGAAGGCGCTTCAAGAGGATCCACCAAATTATTTTGAAGCGCATGTCCAAATGATGGACTCGCGTTGGTATAAACAAACCCCAAACCGTGCAGGGGAAATGGCTGAAATAATGAAGGAGTGTGGATAGTGTACGGCATACTAAATCAAGTATTAAGAAAAATGGGACGACCGGCAATGAAGCGTGTCCTTAACATCATCAAGCAATACCCAGAAGCACGTCCGGTGAAAACAATAAAGTCTGAAGGGCTCCCTTACTATGGCGCCACTGAGGAATCACGACTTGGTGCTGCGGAAAGCTTGGCGGAAGGCGCATCGCGTTGGCTGGATCCACATCCAGGAACCTTCATGAACTATGTTCGCGGAAAGGTGAACAATGACCCACAAAGATTTAAAAAAGTTTCGGATTTCTTCCGTGCCAATCCAGAGAAAAGAAAAACAATGGATGACTGGTATCAGGAAGTAGGATCCGAAGGATGGTGGGGTCGGAGTTTCCTTGATGACATGATTGATGAAGCGGAGACAACTCCGATGTCACTGGAAGATCTTGCGGCAGCGGAGCTCTCACGTGTCGGCAAAAAACCATACACAACATCAGGAATCAACCGTTATTTGACCAAAGAGTATAAAGACTTGCTGGGGGACTAATGTGGAAAGGAATAGCAAATTTAATTGCTAAAGCAGCATTAAGAAATGCTAGAAGAAAAAGACTGGGTCTTCCTTCTACTAAACAACCCTACGCAGTAGGTGAAGACTACGTTCCACCTCCTGATCTTTTAAAATTTTTATTACCACCAACAAAAAGTTTAGGTAATTATCCTATGAAAGCTCCGCCAGGAGGTCTGACACCAGCTATGCTAAAGTCATTAAAAAAACACCAGATGACACCAGCTTTGAGAGATATACAAGCTAACCCTGTAGCCCGTACAGGAGCAGGAAAAATTAGAAATATATTTAGAGGGGAAACCATGTTTCCTGATGAAAATTTAATTTCGAAGGCCGGACTACATTCAAAAAAAACACCGGGTGAATGGTGGAGTACTAATCCATGGGAGTCAGCGGATTATGCTATTCGCCCTAGTAAAGTAGCAGGTAAAACCATTATTGGAAAAAATATAGGAATGGGGGAAGGTATCACTAACCCCGGTGTTATAAGAAGAATATCTGTGAATAAAGATATAAGAAATTTACCTGAAGGTTGGGCACGCGGAGCTGAACACACTCATATTCATCCAACTACACAAGCAATGGATGACTCAAAAATATCTATGTTTTATTCTGTGGTTAATCGTTTACGACAAATGGGATGGAACGATTCTCAAATTTTTAAATATATGGGAATGATAATGAAGAAGAAAAACAAAGCCGGAAAGCGTGACTGGATGCTATATAATAGTGGTGGAATAGTATAAACTGTGCTATAATGCACCGTGCAATTAATAAAGAAATATAATTACGCAGATCTTAAGAGGGAAGACGGGGACGTAAGATTATATCTTACACCGGATGGTGAAAGCTTACCGTCGGTCACGTCCGTGCTGAATAAAACCAAGGACCGCTCTTTCCTGAAAAAGTGGCGTGAAAAAATTGGTGAGAAAAAAGCAGAGCAAATCATTCGGGATTCAGGCAGGATTGGAACCGCTCTCCACCTATATATAGAACATTTTGTGAACAAACATGATTACAAGGATCTCACTAAAATAGGGGTGCAGGCGGAGAAAATGGCCAAAAAAATCATAGAGGAATCCTTCAAGGACATCACGGAAGTGTGGGGTTCTGAAGTTCACCTTTATTACCCCGGAAAATACGCAGGAACAACGGATATGATTGGCGTCTACAAGGGACGACCTACAATCATTGATTTTAAGCAGACTAACCGGCCAAAGAAGCGTGAATGGATACAGGACTACCTCATGCAGCTTTCAGCGTACGCCATGGCCCATAATAAGCTGTTTGGGACCGATATAGATCAGGGCGTCATTCTTATGTGCTCGCGTGATCTTACTTTTCAGCGATTTGAGCTGATGGGGGAAAAATTCAACCGCGCAGGTGATTCCTTCATGAAAAAACTTGACTTGTACCTAGAAACTCTTATATAATATACATAGGACGCCGTAATGGGTCCTACTAAATCTTGCTTAATAGGAGGTAATTATGAACGAGCTAGATCTAATACGTAACCATTTTCTTGGTTTTCACAACGACTTTTTTGACAGTTTCAGAAGAGTATCAACTTATCCACCCTACAATATAAAAGAAAAAGATGACATTGGTGTCATTGAATTCGCTGTGGCTGGGTTCGCTGAGAAAGATCTGAAAGTTGAGGTTAAAGATCAAACCTTGCATGTTTATGGATGCAAGGAAGAAAAGAAATCAGAAGATTTTTATCACAAGGGAATATCGGATAGAACTTTCCAAAAAAGTTTCCGTCTTCACGAACATATCATTGTTAACGGAGCAGAGCTAAAGGATGGTCTTTTAAAAGTGGCATATCACAGGGATATACCAGAGTCCGAAAAACCAAAACAAATAAAAATTAAATCCAACTAGAAAGTTCTTCACCGCTAATTTCTTTAGCGATATTAACTTTATTCCGAAGGGACTGTATGATTTTTTCGTCTACAGTCCCTTTTGTTACTAGGTCTATGTAGAGTACTTTGTTCTTCTGCCCTATTCTATGGGCACGATCCTCGGACTGTATTCTTTTCTCCAGATCATAATTGTTTGAATAGTATATGACAGTGTTTGCTTCCGTTAATGTAATTCCATACCCACCAGTCTGGGTGTTTCCTATGAAGAAACGAAGTTTTGAATGCGGATCCTGGAATTTATTAATGCATTTCTGCCTGTCTTCCGTCGCTGTTGCGCCGTAGTAAGTGCAGCATGACTCATCACCAAATTCTTTTTTTATAATTTTTTCAATGGCTTGAATATCATGAATATAATTAGCCCAGATAATAACCTTTCCACTTGTCTCTCCTAAAATTTGCATCAGTTCATCAATTCTACTGCTTTTAAGATCTATGGTATGCCCCGCGTCTGTTTTCATATGACCACATGTTATCTGGTGCAGTCTTATTAATTGTGTCAAAACATTGATGGCTGTCATGGATTGACCATTAAGCACTGACATGGCATTTGCTTTCATATCCTTATAAGCTTCTTTTTGTTCATCGCTGAGTTCCACTTCACGCTTGGTGTATACCTTATCTGGTAGGTCCAGGCAGTCTTTCTTCAATATGCGGTATGAGTGAGGTGATACGATGTCCCCTAGTTCCTTTAGATTCCTGAACTTGACAATCTTCTGGTACCTATGGGTACCACCAGCTGCCGTTGCCTCTATGACCACGGCGTACCGGGTTCTAAATGCGTAGTAGCTGGACTGCCCTAATATTTCTGGATCAAGGAAATCCATCTGCGCCCACAAATCCATTGGTGATTGTGTCACTGGGGATCCTGTTAAAATTCTTCTGTATTTAGTTTCTTTTCTTAAGTCTAAAATTGCTTTTGTTCTTTTCGCCTTTGGATTTTTAATCGTCGTGCTTTCGTCCACGATCATCATGGATCTTCCAATGAGAAAGAGCCTTGCAAAATCAACTCCTCTTTTTGAGGAAAAAGCTTCAACATTCATTATCATAATTTTCAATTCAAAATTATTATTCATCATTGATCTTAATTCTGACATATATTTCTGGCTTGTGGATTGTTTCCATATGACCACGTTCTTTTCTATGTAGTCAGGAACATGGGTGGGAATTTCCTGGTCGAACCAGGTCATATAAGCACCTTTAGGGGCAACCACTAGTAAGCGGTCTATTTTGCCTTGATTATAAAGTATGCATGCATTGTCTAATGCGATTTTAGTTTTTCCCGTACCCATTTCCGCAAAGATAGCGAATGCTTCCTTGTCGTAGCATTTTTTTAATGCATCTTTCTGATGCTCGTATGGCTCCGTTTTAAATTTATACATTCTTATTTCTATCTTGACTTTGATTATAGCATAGTATATAATGCAATGCAAGAAATAAAATTATGACAGTTTACGTTTTACAAGAAATGGGAAGGAATGTTAGATCAGCTGAAAAGTTTGGTGATTTAAAAATTGTACTTTCTGATAATAAACAAATAGTTTTATCCTCCGGTCCCCTTACTTTTAAGTTACAACATGCATTAAAAGATTTTAATGATAATGACTACTTGCTTTTAATGGGAGACCCTGCTATAATAGCGCTTGCTGGTGCAGTTGCCAGTGATGTAAATGGAGGAAAGTTTAAAGTCCTGAAGTGGGACCGCGACGAAAAGAAATATTACGATATAGAAATAGATTTGAGGAGAAGAAATGAACAATCTAATTAACCAAATGCAACAAGATGCTGGCTCCACGGCCCCAGATAACATGGGTAAGATTGGTGCAGTAGCGAATGATATTGCTGATACGGATAAAGAGATCAGCGATATAGAAGAGCAATTAAAAAAGAAAAAAGATTACAAAAAACATTTATCAGAAAATGTTTTACCCAACCTCTTCGCAGAGGTGGGACTATCAGAGTTAAAACTTGCTGACGGCAGGCTAATTAAAGTGGGGAACTACTATGGCGCTTCCATAAAGGAAGACAAAAAAGAAGCTGCTTTCAAATGGTTCAGGGACAATGGATTTGGGGATTTAGTAAAGAACCAAATCTCTTGTAGCTTTGGGAGGAATGAAGATGAGAAAGCTAGAGGATTAATTGATACTTTGAATGAAAAAGGTTATCAATCCTCGCAACGTGAATGGGTCGAACCTTCCACCCTTCGCGCATTTATACGTGAGCAACATGAAGCAGGCAGTCAATTGCCTATGGACTTGTTAGGAGCTTACGTCGGACAAAAAACAACGATTAAAAACTAAAGGAGAGAGGCCTTATGGCACAAACTAAAGCAGTCGCAAAAGCGGCAAAACTAGATCTAGCAGTTCTTGCTAGTGATTCAAAGGATGCAAGCGGATTCGGTAATCTTGATTTATCAAGAGACATCGCTATTCCTTACATCAATATTCTTCAGTCCAATAGTCCGCAATTGAATCCATCAAAAGCGGAATATGTTGAAGGAGCAAAAGTGGGACAGTTCTACAATACTGTGTCACAGGAAGTCAGTGATTCATTAAACGTGATTCCTGTACTTTATCAACTACGATACGTGGAATGGAAACCGCGTGAATCCGGTGGAGGATTTGTTAATTCTCACAGCGCTGACAGTGGGATCTTATCCCAAACAAAGCGCGACCAAATAACTTTCAAGGATGTATTGCCTAACGGCAACTACATTGCAACTACTGCCTACCATTATGTAATGGTTCAAGCAAAAGATGGTAGTTGGGCACAAGCTGTTATCAGCATGACATCTACTCAGTTAAAAAAGAGCAGACGTTGGAATAGCTTAATGCTATCACAAAAAGTTAAAGGTCCATCGGGAAGTTTTACTCCGCCAACATACGCAATGATCTACAAGCTTACTACTGTTAGTGAGTCCAATGATCGTGGCAGTTGGTTTGGGTATCAAGTTGAGAAAGTTGGGCAGGTTGAAGACGCTGATATCTATAGTGAATCAAAATCATTTTCAACCACTGTATCCAGAGGAGAAGTCGAAGCTAAACCTATCGTTGAGGGGGAACCTGTAAAAGAGGCTCCACAAACAAACTCAAAAGAAAGCGACGAAGACATACCGTTTTAAGGTACGTTTTCATAACCTGGAGGTTTAGTGGAAGAATTCAAATCTATATTTGAAGGATTGGATGTAGCTTATGGTCAGCACAGATCCGAAGGGAAACGTGCTGACGGTAAGCAGGAAGGAAAATCGTACATTGTTAAAAATCTTGTTACGGAAGAGCTATGGACTGAGCATTTGGCTGGTAAGGGCCCTTCTTTGGGTATTATTCCTATCATGGCTGATAATACATCCAGATGGGGTTGTATTGATATTGATACTTATCCTATTGACTATAATAAAATAATTCACACAATCAGAAAACTTAAGATCCCACTTGTACCATGCCGGTCAAAGAGTGGGGGTCTTCATCTATTTTTATTTACAAAGAAACCTGTTGCCGCAAAATTAGTTCAAGAAAAATTAAAGGAAATCAAGGCAGACCTAGGATATTCCACCGCTGAAGTATTTCCAAAGCAGTCAAGCATTCTCGTTTCCAAGGGAGACCTAGGAAATTTTTTAAATTTACCCTATTACAATTCAAGAAACACAACGCGCTATGCCTACAAGGATGATGGCACGGCAGCGACACTTCGGGAATTCATAAACTTATATAAAAGATATGTCGTGGAAGATCTTGATACCATTAGTGTTAAGACTTCAGAGGGAGTCATCAAGGATGGACCACCATGCCTGCAGCAGCTATGCGCTCAAGGATTTCCTCAAGGAACACGGAACAATGGCCTATTTAATATTGGAGTTTACTTAAGAAAGTTTGATCCAGACAGCTGGAAGACACTGCTGGAAGAGCATAATAGAAGTTATATGACACCACCACTGGCAGCCCAGGAGGTTGTCATTGTCCAGAAGCAACTGGAGAAAAAAGATTACAATTACAGATGCAAGGAACCACCAATTAATGCCTATTGCAATTCAAAGCTATGCAGGACTAGAAAGCATGGAATTGGACAAGGTGGTTCAACTATAGAGTTTGGTGCACTGACAGTTCAGCTATCCATGCCGCGTGTATGGTTCCTGGATGTTAATGGGCATCGTTTAGAATTATCAACTGAGGAGTTGCAGATCCAAAGCAAGTTCCAACGAAAGTGCATGGATATATTACGCATCATGCCTCAGAAGGTAAAAGAGTCACTATGGCAGGAGAGGATCCAAGCCTTGATGGATAACGCACTCGAAATCGAGGTGTCAAGTGATGGGTCTGTCGCTGGTCAGTTTGAAGCTTACCTCCAGGAGTTTTGTACTGACCGCGCACAGGCTCTCAATAGGGATGAGATCCTGATGAGAAGACCGTGGACGGAGGAAGGAAAAACATGGTTTAGACTGAAGGATCTACAGGACTATCTGACACGCAACAAGTTCACCCACTATAATGGTGGACAACTTGTCGCACGTCTACATGATCTTGGAGGAAAAAGTGATAAGTTTAACTTGAAGGGACGCACCACTAGGGTGTGGGGCATCCCCGCTTATCAGCAACAAAATTCAGAATTTGACATAAAGGAGATCGACAGTGCCCCATTCTAATTATAAATACGGAGATACCAGAGAAGATGGTTATGTGTGGGTAGGAAAAAGATATAACAGGGGGAAAAGAAAAGATGGAACGTACCCTGATGACTGGAGACATCCGGAAGCTTTTAAATTAAAAGTTACACAGAATAGAGCTAATAAAAAAATAGTGTACGATTTAATTGCCGATGAAGTAAATACTTATAAAATTAAAAGAGGATGTTCCCATTGTGGTTATAATAAAGAGGCTGTCGCTCTAGATTTTCATCATGAAAATAGGGAAGATAAAATTATAAATGTTTCTTCTCATTGGAAATCAAGTTGGAAACAATATCAAAAAATGAAAAAAGAAATGGAAAAGTGTATTGTATTATGCGCTAACTGTCACCGAATAGAGGAGAAAAGAATTAGAGATGAAAACTAAAATCATACTAGGTCCTCCTGGCACAGGAAAGACATACAATCTACTAAAATTGGTTGAAGCGGAACTGGCTAAAGGCACACCGCCGGATAGGATTGCCTTCGTTGCATTCACCAAGAAGGCGGCGAACGAGGCACGTGACCGGGCAATGAAGAAGTTTAAGCTGGAAGAGCAGCACTTACCATATTTCAGAACATTACATTCCTTTGCATTCCATCAGCTTGGCATGACCAAGTCAGAGGTAATGTCAAGGGATAATTACAAGGAGTTTGCGCAGGCATTCGGTATGGATTTAGGCTCCATCACTGATGGCATTGAATCAGGAGGGGTATTTACAACAGATAACATACTGATAAATGAAGTTAATCTTGCAAGAATGAAATGCCTGGAGCTGGATCATCATTATAACAATTCTAATTTGCAAGACATTTCGTGGCATGCATTATTAAGAACGAAAAGAGCATTGGAAGAATTCAAGAAGAAGAAAGAACTGTTTGACTTCACGGACATGATTGAGTTTTATCTCAATTCAGGTCCTGTTCCTAAATTGGAAGTGGTATTCGTTGATGAGGCACAGGATCTTTGCAGATTGCAATGGAGAATGATTGATAAGATCACGCAGGATGTAAAGCAAGTTTACATAAGCGGTGATGATGACCAAGCTATCTACAGATGGGCTGGAGCTGACGTGGAGCATTTAATTAGAATGCAAGGGGAGATTGAGGTGCTCTCACAATCCTATAGATGCCCAAGAGTGGTTCAGAGTTTGTCACAGGAAATTATTAGCAATGTAAGAAACAGAAGACCAAAGAGTTGGAAAGGAACAAATAGGGAAGGATTACTGCGCTATCATTCTTATCCTGAGAGTGTAAACTTAAAGGACAGTGGCACATGGCTAGTAATGGCAAGAACCCAGTATATGTTGGATGAAATTGAGCGAGACGTAAGATTGCAAGGACTATTATATAAAAGAAACAACAAGCTTCCAATATCACAGAAGCTATTGAATGCGGTTGATGCATGGAAGAGATTGAATGAGGGGGAATATATAGAGTTGCCAGAAGTCAAATCAATTTATTCTTACATATCCTCAGAAGTAGGAATTGAAAGAGGATTCAAGCATCTCAAGACAGCTGCTAAAGAAAAGTATGAATCAGAAGAATTAGTTATGCATCATGGTCTTCTTGTATCAGGACGGCCATGGGATGTGGCCTTTGATAAGGTTGGAAATCGCGATAGAGAATTTTTAAGAGCGATAGAGTCAAGAAATAATTCGGGAGAAACAGAAGCAAGGATTAACTTAAGCACTATTCATGGAGCCAAAGGAGGAGAAGCAGATAATGTAATGCTTATGACTGACCTTTCACGCAAGGCACAGGAATCCATGGAAATAAATGCAGATGATGAAACACGTGTATTCTATGTAGGGGCTACACGGGCAAGAGACACACTACATATAGTACAACCGCAGAGATATGGAGGATTTATAATATGAGTGCGCATAAAAAACAAATAGGAGGAGATCATTATAAAAGAATGGCAATTCAGCCAAGTCATTATATCGTCAAGAATAAGCTTGGATGGTATGAAGGAAATATTATTAAATATATTACTAGACACAGTATCAAGGGTAAAAGACAGGATATCGAAAAGGTTATTCATTATGCTGAACTTCTTTTGGAAGATAAGTATCCTAAATCATTAGGAGAAATTAGAGGAGAAATAACTAGGAAACATATTAAAAAATTAAACAAGGAGATGAATAAATGATGAGAGATATGTTCAAGGAAATTAATTCAGAATGGGTGGCTCCAACTACCTTTCCTGATCTAAGCACACACAGTAAAGTTGCCATTGATTTGGAAACATGTGATCCGGAATTAATTAAGGAAGGACCAGGTTGGCCTACTCGAAGAGGACAAGTTATTGGAATTGCAGTTTCATCCAATGGTTTTACAGGATATTATCCGATCGCTCATGAAGGTGGGGGGAATATGGATGAAAAGAAAGTTATTAAATATGTTAAGTCCATATGTGAAGACGCTTCGATTGAGAAAGTGTTTCACAATGCTCAATATGATATTGGGTGGCTCTCAACACTCGGAATAGAGGTTAAAGGTCGAGTTCATGATACAATGGTTGCCATGGCGCTCATTGATGAGAATCGTTTCTCTTATACCTTAAATAGCATTTCAGGAGAGTACCTAGGGGAGAGAAAAAATGAAACAAAATTACGGGAAGCCGCAGATGCGTTTGGAGTAGACCCGAAGAATGAAATGTACAGATTACCGGCACAATTTGTTGGAGAATACGCTGAAAAAGAT
>VTLG01003747.1_pt1 | contig 14563 bp, 16 predicted proteins | sample 4694571 | NCBI WGS metagenome assembly VTLG01 (sample SAMN12604809, study PRJNA352737) | marine metagenome | biome: ENVO:00000447; feature: ENVO:00000209|ENVO:00000569|ENVO:01000036; material: ENVO:00002151; isolation source: viral sequences binned using virsorter ...
AAGATCTATCAGTCTAACAATTTACCATCATTAGGTACAGGTCCTTCTACTACAGGTGGTCCTAATGCTTCTAATATGGGTATTATTGTTGCAGGACATAGTTCAGCAGTCGCAACAGCAGAGCAAATAAACAAGACCGAAACTTATCGTGATCCTGATTCATTTGCAGACATTGTTCGTGGTATGCATTTGTATGGCAGAAAGATACTTCGACCAGAAGCTATCGTAACTGCTGCATATAACTTAGCGTAAGGAGGTATATTATGGCTACAATTTCAAGTATAGTTGCTCCTGCGAGAGGTAACACAAGCATCGGTAGAGGTGTTTATATGGTCGAGAAAACAATCGACTTTGCAGTAACTACAGTTGATCCTAGTGCAGGTGATGTTGTTCAGATGATGACTTTTGATGCTGACACATGTATTTTACATGCAGGTATAGAAGTTATGACTGCCCTAACAGGTGCAGGTTCTGACGCAACAGCAGCTTTAGGATGTAGTTCTGTAGATGCTGATGGTTTTGTCACTAGTTTTGATATAGATGGAGCATCTGCAGGTGATCACGCAGCACCTAATATGGCAGATGCTGCTATTAAACCTCAAACAGTTGGTGCATCCGATACATTAGATCTTACCTTTGCAGGTACTGATAATGGTATTGCAACAGGTAAACTTCGTGTTTACGCACTATGTATGGATGTATCGCCATTAGGTGATATGGAAGCGAATATAGTTGACAGGGATATGTTAGCTTAATAGCTTTATTATATGAGAGGGTGAGTTACGCTTGCCCTCTTATCTATATAACAGGGAGATTTTAAATGGCAATAACAACAGCCTTGTGTAACACTTTTAAAAGAGAATTGTTAGAGGGCATACATACATTTGGAACAGATACATTTAAATTAGCTTTAATTAAATCAGGAGAATCTGGTACTTATGATAAAACAACAACTAATTATTCTGATGTTACAGGTAATAGTGATGAAATAGCTGCAACAGGTTCTGGTGGTAATCCATATTCTACAGGAGGCCATACACTATCTAGTGTTACTACAACACTAAGTGGTGATGTGGCTTTTGTTGATTTTGCAGATATAACATTTACAAATGCAACTATAGATGCTAATGGTGCAATTATATATAATGCATCTGAATCCAATAAGGCTGTAGCAATTATATCATTTGGTAGCACACAGTCATCTGATAATGGTTCATTTACCATTACTATGCCAACAAACGATTCTAGTAACGCTATTATAAGGATAACTTAGTGGCTCTAGTTGTAAAAGACAGAATAAAAGAAACATCTAGCACTACAGGACAAGGAACATTAACTCTTGGTGGTGCTGTAGATAGCTTTCGTACTTTTGCAGATGTAGGTGATGGTAACACAACTTACTATGCAATAGTAGATGGTAATAATTTTGAAGTAGGTCTTGGCACATATACTGCTAGTGGTACAACTTTATCTAGAGATACAGTATTTCAAACTTCTGCAGGTAACACTACTAAGATAAGTTGTACAGGTAATCAAGAAGTATTTGTAACACAACCTGCAGACAAAGCTGTATTTGAAGATGCAAGTGGGGTAGCAAATGCAATAGGTTTTAGAGGAAACATTCACCCTAATAATGGAGCAACTACAAATTACCTTTCTTTAAAAGATAGTAACGAGCTTAACTTTTTTAACTCAAGCAACTCAAGTATAAAACTCTATATTAACTATGATGGTGGTGATGTAGATTTAGCACAAAGTGCAATAGTAGCTACTAATGGTGGTGCTACTAAAGTAACTAATAATCTTTTAGTAGGCACTGATGTTGGTAGTTATAATAGTAATGATTTTAAAGTATTTGTTAGTAATGCAGATCAAGGTACTACACTATGTTTATATGATGATAGTGGAGCATATCATTCAGCTTTAATCAAATATGATACTAATATTCTAAGTTTTGGATTAAACAATGCAAATTCAGCAAATACTCTTTTAACAAGTAGTGCTATTAATATAGGAAGTGACGGAGTTGGAATTGGAATAACTCCCGGAAGTGCTAGAGGTGGTTATACCGATTTATTAATTGCACAGGGTGGTGAATCATCAGCTCAACCACAAATAGAACTTTATAATAGTTCAGCATCATGGGCGATTAATAATGATGCCTTAAATAGTAATCAAATGGGGTTTCATTATAACAATGGGTCTAGTTGGTCACAACGATTGGCATTGACATCAGGTAATGCTGTCTTTGCAGGTGGTATTACATTTAGTGCTGATAGCCATATTTTGTCAAATAATAATTCAAGAAATTTTCAATTTGTTTCAGGTGGTTCTGGTAGTGATGTTGGAATATATTTAAAAGACGCAGGAAGTAATGCTTTTGTTCAACTTTATGGATATGGAAGTGGTTATGGCTTCTTAGATGGAGCATGGGCTAATTGGGATTTAAAGAAAGAACGAGGGGGAGCAATGGATCTGTATGGATCTGATGCTATGATCCGACTTGTTTCAACAGGTAATAATGCTAGAGGTATTGAGTTTATACAAGGAGCTGCAGGGTCTACACCTGCTAGTGGACAAACTAAAAAAGCAGCTATTACATGGAATGAGGGAAATGCAAACCTAGAAATTAAAAATTTTAGAAACGATCAAAATGCTATAAATAGTTATGCTAATATTGATTTTTTTACAGGTGGGTCTAATGCTACTCATCCAAACAATAATCCAGATCGTAGGTTAAGAATTACTGATGATGGAGTAGTTGCTATAGGAGAAGCTGATATTGTGTATCCTGTAGCACCGGGTAGTGGTGTTATTAAAAATGATAGAAAACTTCAGGTATTCGGTAACGCAAATGCGTATCCTATGTGTCTTGATAGCCAAGATACAGATTATGCATTATCGTTTGCAAGACAAGGTACTGATGAATGGTGGATTAAAGCTAGTTCTACTGATTTTCAAATACATCAAAATGGTGTAGGAGATCATTTAAGGATTGATAGTAATGGTTGTGTAAATATTACTCCAAGTACAGGTAATGGTGCTAATGATGCGGCACTTTATGTAAATGGTCCTAATGGAAATGATTGGGGTTGTATTATAAATAAAGCATCTGGTGATTATGGTATTGATCTAAGAGGTTCTTCAGGAAGCTATGCTTTTAGGCTACTTACTAGTAGTGTAGAAAAAATTAGATTTGCTTGGGATGGTACATCTTATTTTCAAAATAATGTATATGCTGCACGATATTATGATATAAGTAATAGCAATTACTATCTTGATCCCTCATCAACTTCAGTTATAAATCAATTTGATTCTTTGGGTGTAGGAACTGCTAGATCTGGAACTACAGGTGAAATAAGAGCAACTAATAATATTACTGCATATTACTCAGACAAAAGATTAAAAGACTTTCATGGAAAGATAGAGAATGCTGTAGATAAAGTTAAAACTATTAATGGATATTATTATAGTGAAAATGAAAAAGCAAAAGAGTTTGGATATGAAAGACAAGATAAGATACAGGTTGGTGTATCAGCACAAGAAGTAGAAAAAGTATTACCTGAATTAGTTTCTCTTGCACCTTTTGATATTGGAGAAGATCAGAAGTCTAAGTCTGGTGAAGATTATAAAACAGTAGACTACGCAAGAATGATTCCTCTACTTATTGAAGCTATAAAAGAACAACAAATACAGATAGATGAATTAAAGGAGAAACTAGCTAATGGGAATTGATTTTGAAAACTTAACATCTTCAGCTAACACAGAAACAATAGTTGCTGCTATTAAAGAACTAAAAGAAAGTATTGATAGAATGGAAGAAAAGTATGCTGACTATGAAAATAGGACAACTGTATTAGAGAATAAGTAATGCCTTTACAAAATAGTGGAGCAATATCATTAAATGAAATACACATTGAAGCAGGTGGTGGCTCTGGAACTCAAGTAAGTATAAATGAATCTGATGTTAGAGGACTTATAGGAAAAAGTTCTGGTAGTCAGATGGCTTTTAGTGAATGGTATGGTGCTTCTAATGTTATAGCACCTGCAGTTGGTTGGACAGATGTATTAGGAACACTTACAGCTAGTGGTCATGGTCAAGCACAACCCTCTGTATTTAATATTTGGTATAAAAGAACTATTTTTGCTTATACTATAACTCAATCAGAGTTAGCAGCTGTAGGTATTACAGAAAATGATGTTATAACAGGCATTAAGTGGTACATGACTAATGCTCCTCAAGTAAGACCATATCCAAATTATCAAATTGCTTTGTGTAATATGTCTTCTAGTGCTACTGTAAATACAAATCCAACTTACAGTTCTAACAGAACTAGTTTTTCAAATGTAATAAGTCAACAAAATTGGGATGTAGGTTCTAGTATTAATTTATTTAAAGGTTTTTCATTAGGAAATTTTTCGCATTTTACATACACAGGTGGTGCTATAGGAGTTATTGTAGCTTGGGGTGCAGTACCTAATTATAATCAATCAGGTATTTGTGCTACTTCTTCTGTAGGTTCTAATAAAAGTTGGTACAGTTGGACAGATTCATCAGGCACTTGGCAAACAACTAATACAGCAAGTGGTTCAGTAAGTTATAGACCAAGAACATCTTTTAGAATTAACTCAGGAACAGGTTACGTTTATAAACCAAGATTTCATACTACTACTACAAGTCAGGTTTTTATGGGTAGCTATGGTTCTATGACTAAAGATTTATATCAAGATACGTCTGGACACAACTTTCAAAGTTATGCACATCCTGATACGACAGGTTTAAGTCTTGGAGCAGGTTCATATTATTTTTCAGATCTTGGAAATGACGTATATGATAATTGGGGATACTTCCATTTATCTATGCCGGGTGGTCATTATGTAAGATTAGATTTATCAGGTGGTAATCAAGCTGATGGAGTATTTACAGAAAGAGAACAAACATATATTTATACTACTCCTAATCCTACATTTTACATTAAATTTGGTCATCCTGTAGCAAATGGTTGGATGTTGCATGTTGTTTGTAAAAATTTACCAAATCAACAATTTAGACTTGTATGTGGTGGTAATATGGGATCAGACAGCAGTACTTATAATAGACATTATTCTTTTACAGGCAATATGAATAGTGGTGGTAGTAGAATGATTGTTGCTAGAGAAAATTCTGATAATGCTTATTATACTTCTAATGAACAAGTTAGATGGTGGATGATTCCATTAAAAGGTGATAACACAAATTTTAATAATAATGATATTGGTGCAGGTACATCAGGAGATAATCATTATATTTGGAGTTCGATGCTTACAGGTGGTGTAACTATGTACATGGCAAAAGGTAATTCTATAAGTCCGTCACATGAATGGGTATTACAAGATTTAGATGGTGAGAGTGGTACGATTTAAATGAGTTTTGGTGTATTAACATTTAGTCAGGATACCTTTGCAGGTGCAGGTGGTATTAGTGTAAGAATAAATGCACCAAGTTTTTCTTTAACATCTTCTGTAGGTTCTGTAAGTATTGTTGGATCTGGTCAAGTTATTCTGTAAGTATTGTTGGATCTGGTCAAGTTACACTACCTAATACGTTAGAGTTAACATCTTCTGCAGGATTTTTATCAGTAGGTACAGTAAGCTTTGTTGATTTACCATCTTTTGAATTAACAGGTAGTGTTGGCGATAGTTTAACTTTTTCTGGATCTGCAAATTTTGAATTAGATAGTGTTACTTTAAGTAGAGTAATTGGTAATATTAGTATTATAGGTACAGCAACTATTGCTATATCTGCACATATTGGTAATAATGAAACTGAATTAACTACAACATTTAATGCTCCTGATATTTCTGGTTCTGCAGATGTAACGCCATCATCATTATTATTAACAGGTTCAGTTGGTACATTAGAGTTTGTTGGTAATTGTAATTTTACAATAACTAGTGGTGGAACATTATTTGGAACAAGTGTATATGGAACAAACATATATGGTGCTGTTGATTTAATACTATCTAGTTTATTTAATGAACCAACAATACAATCTTCTGCAGTTATAGATGCACCCTCTTATGAATTAACAACTATACTTAATACATTTTCTAGTATAACAGGAACAGCAGATGTAACATTAGATTCTGTAGAACTAGTAGGTTCAGTTGGAACACTTGAATTTATAGGCGATGCTAATTTTGTACTAGCTACACCTACAATATTAACAACTTCTATAAATACTGTAACTCTTGTAGGAACAGCCAATATAACTTTACCATCATATTCTATTGTTCCAACTTTTGCAGGTCAATCAGAAATATTTACTGTTAACCAAGATGATTATGCAAAGAATAGAGTAATACATATACCTGTTAGACAACACAATGTTAAAAACGATAATCAAATTGCAAGTGTTGCTAGTAATGTAAATGTAGGAACAAGATTAAATAGTATTAAAAATGTAATTGAAATACCTAAACAAAATAGAACTGTTGTTGTACCACCAAGACAACATGTTATTAGAAAAAGAATAGCAGCATAAGGAATAAAAAATGTCGTTTAAATGGCCAAATAAAGACCCTGATGAAACATTAGACTATAGTATGGATTGGTCTAGATTTTTAGGCTTTGATCATCTAACTGCAACAGGTGCTACAATTAGCACAAACAAGTGGTTTATTGATGATGCTAATGGTGTTAAAACAGAAGTAAGTGCAATAGAAAATACTACAGTTAATGGATTAACAGCATTGTTTGCAGGTATATTAAGAGATAGCACTAATACTGTTTGTACTATACGATTTAGTGCAGGTACAAATAATACAACATATAAAATAACTAGTCAAATAACTGATAGTACAGGTCTTGTATCTGAACGTGTAGTTAGATTACGTATTAAGGAAAACTAATATGGCATATAATTATTTAGATTTAGTAAATGAAATTAATAGAAGATTAAATGAAGTAGAATTAACTTCTGTAAATTTTTTAAGTGCTAAAGGATTTTATCAAACAGCAAAAGATGCAGTTAACTCTTCTATAAGACACATTAATCACGAAGAATTTAATTGGCCTTGGAATCATAGAGAAGAAGAAGAAACTTTATCTGCAGGTATTATGAGATATCCTTATCCTGAAGATGCAAAAATATTAGATGAAAAAAGTTTTAGAATAAAAAGAAATGATCTTATTACAGCAAGTGGTTTTGTTAATGGTGCAATTACAAGTAGTACAGCTTTAGTAATAGATAATAATGTAGGAACAATAACTGCAGGTATGACAGTTACAGGAACAGGTATTGATGGAGTTGTTACTGTTTCAAGCTTATCTGATCAAAATAATATTGTGTTATCATCAGCACAAACTTTAGCAAATAATGTTAAAATAACTTTTACTAGTGGATTAGGTGTAGATACTAGAAAATTAAAATCATTAGATTATCAAGAATATCTTGACAGATATATAGATCATGAGTATAATACTAATACAGGTATTAGGGGAGTGCCTATGTATGTAGTACGTTCACCTAGTCAAGAATTTATATTTTATCCATGTCCAGATAAAGCATATGAGTTAGTATATGAATACTATCAAAATCCTGTTATATTAGAAATAGCAACTGATGTACCTACAGTACCACAAGAATTTAGACACGTTATTGTAGATGGTGCTATGTATTATGCCTATCAGTTTAGAGGAGATATACAAAATTCACAGCTATCTCAAAACAAATTTAAAGAGGGTATTAAATACATGCGTAGTATTTATATTAATAGATATGAGTATGTACGTTCTACTGTTATAGATCGTGGAACAGGTGCAGTTAATTCTAGAGTATTTTAATGGCTACAGCTTGGCAAACATTTCCTGTAGAGTTTAAAGGTGGATTAATATCTAATCTAAGTCCATTGCAACATGGCACACAAGCTGTGGGTAGTGCAGCTATATTACAAAATTACGAACCATCTTTATCTGGTGGTTATGCAAAGCTAAAAGGATATCAAAAATTTAATACAAATAAAATAGAAGTATCTAGTAATTCAGGAAATGGAAATCCCTTTTTAGGTTTAACTATTGTAGATACTAATATTGCAATAGCTACAAGATTAGATAGTGCATCACCAAATGCTATATTTTATCATGTAAATCCTAGTACAATAACTGTAGCACATACTGTTGGAAGTGGTGATCATGCTAGTAGAAGTGCATCTACAAATAAAGTAAGAAGTTGTATATACAATTTTAATGGTACAGATAAAGCTGTTTTTGTTGATGGTGTAAATTATCCTGCATTTTATGATAGTTCAGCTTCGGCTAATAGTTGTATAAGTTTTATTACATCTGCTTCAAGTGGTACACCTGCAAATGTATTAGGTGCTTCTTTTGTAGCATTGTTTAATGATTGTTTATTTTTTGTAACAGGTACAAATAAAACTAATTTATTGTCTATGCAAATTAAAATAGATAATGATTTTGGAAGTGGTCAACCAAGTGTTACAAACTATCCAGATGAAATAACAGGACTAATACCTTTTCGTGATCAGTTAATTGTTTTTACAAGACAAGCTATATTTAAAGTAACAGGTACATCAGGTAATTTTAAATCTGCAGAAATTACTACACAGATAGGTTGTATAGAACCTGATACAATAGCAGAGGTTGGTGGTGACGTATTATTTATGGCCCCAGATGGTATAAGATCTTTAGCTGCTACTGATAGAATTGGTGACTTTAGTTTAGATGTTGCATCTGCACCTATTAAAAAAGACATTGATAATTTTACAAGTGGATCATTTCATGCAGTTACAATAAGAGAAAAAGCACAATATAGAATATTTCAGTTTCAATCAGGTACACAAGATGAAGCAGCACTAGGTTACTTAGCTACTAAATATATTGCTCAAGGTGGTACAGGATTAAATTGGGCAAAGACTGTAGGTATTAATGCTTATATAGCAGATTCAAGATATATGGGTCAAAGTGGTGTTAGTAAAGAATTGGTGTTATTTGCTAATGATGATGGTTTTCTTTATAGAATGGAATCTACAGATTCTTTTGATGGTACACTAATACCATCTTTATTTGAATCTCCACCAATGCCTATATCTGATCCATTAGTTAGAAAAACATTTTATAAAATTGTGTTATATATTGACGCTATAGGTACATTTGAAAGTACAATGACGTTAAAATATGATTCAGGAAGTCCTGATGTAATACAACCAGAACCCATAACAGTTGCGTCAGGAACACAAAGTGCTGTACTTTTTGGTAGTAGTGCATTTGGAACAGGAACTTTTGGTGTTCCATTAGATATTATATATAATAAAAATGTAGTCGGATCAGGTAAAACAGTTACCTTGCGTATTGAAGATAATACTACAGCAACAAATTATAGATTGGATACAGCATTATTAGAGTATTCAACTAATGACAGACAATAAGGAATTAAACAATGGCAGGATATACTAGACAAGATACAACTGATAATATTGCAACAGGTAAAGTTATCAATGCAAGTGATTTTGATAATGAATACAATGCAATAGAAACAGCTTTCAATGCATCAAGTGGACATAAGCATGATGGCACATCTGCAGAGGGTGCTAGAATTACAGTTATAGGTAATGCAGGACAAGTTAGCACAGATGGCACAACTATCTTTTCTACTAGTACAGGTGTTGTAGGTTTAGGTAAAACAAACTTTGTATTTAAAGATATGCACGTGGATAATATAGTTATAGATGGTAATACAATTACTACTATTACATCTGGTAACTTGATTGTAGATCCGTATACATATAAACTAGAAGTAAGAGGTGGTACTGCAGGTGGTAATACATCAGGTATGATACAATTAAATTGTGAAAATAATTCACATGGTCAAACAATACAAGCACAACCACATGGAGTAGGTGTTACAAATAAAATGTTATTACCTACAGGTGCAGATAGTACACTTGTGTCTTTAGTATCTGCTGACACACTTGAAAATAAAACATTAACAACTGCTACATTAACAACTTCTGTATTTAGTGGTGTATCTACTACTGCATCAGGTAACTTACAAGTTAAACCTGCAACAAATATATTAGAAGTTCAAGGTGATGGTACAGGTGGACCTACAGGTGTAGCAGGTCAAATTCAACTTAACTGTCATGTTAACAGTCATGGACAAATTATAGAAGCACAACCTCACAGTACAGGAACTACTAATAAAATGTTATTACCTCAAGGTGCAGATAGTACATTAGTTTCACGTGTATCAGTAGATACTCTTGAAAATAAAACATTAACTACTCCTACTATATCATCAATTAGTAATACAGGAACATTAACTCTTCCTACATCTACAGATACTTTAGTAGGTAGAGATACAACTGATACGCTAACTAATAAAACTATAACAACATTAGTTAATGGTGGTGCAATTACAATTCCTACAGGAACAGACACTCTTGTTGGTAGAGCAACATCTGACACACTAACAAATAAAACTTTTGATGCTAATTTCTCTGCATCAGGTAATACACTTAGTAATGTAGCAGTTTCTCATCTTGCAGGTAGTGCGTTGGTTACAGAATCTGAGGGCATTGGTAGTAATGATAATGATACATCTTTACCAACAAGTGCAGCTGTTAAAGATTATGTAGATACACAAGTAGGTAGTATAAGTGCAGATATTGAGGGAGTAACTGCAAGTACAGGTTTAACAGGTGGTGGTACATCTGGTACTGTTGCTCTAGCCATAGACACATCAGTTACAGCAGATCTATCTTCTTCACAAACATTAACCAATAAACATTTAGGTGTTACAACTGAAGAATATTTATCTGCAGGTAATATGGGATCAAGTAAAACTCTATATTTAGATGATGATGTAATTATTGAAGGAACATTAGATCAAACTAGTTGTACAATTACTTTTAATAAAACATATGCAGGTGGTAGTCAGATGTATGGATGGACTATACTTCTTAAACAAGGATCTGGAGGAAATAAAACTGTAACATGGCCTGCAGGTATTAAGTGGGCAGATGGTGGAAATGCACCTACATTATCTACTGTAGCTGATCGCTATGATGTATTTAGTTTTATAGCATTAAGTAGTGGTACTATATGGGGATTTCATTCTGGAACAGATCAATACTAAAGGTAAAACATGAGTAAAATAACAAGAAAAATAATAGCACAATCAGGTACAAATTTACCTAAAGAATTTATAGAAGACTATTTTGTTGCAGGAACATATCAAGGTGATGGTAGTACAGGTAGACTGATTCCTACTGACAATGGTGATGGTCATGTAGTTGATTTGCAAAATAATACAGGTATTGTTTGGATTAAAAGTAGTTATGTAGGTGGTGCGCAAATGTACAATACAATAAGTGGAGCTACTAAAGTTGTAGGAACAGATAGTGGTAGCAACGAGGTTGGTATCAACGACAGTCTTACTGCATTTAATACCACAGGATTTACTATAGGTTCTAATACATCTATCAATGATAGTGGTAGGATGTATTATTATTATGCATTTATAAATAAACCTAAATTTTTTCAAGTTTTTACTTTTACAGGTAATGGTACGGATCGTGTTATTGACCATAATTTACAATGTCAACCGGGAATGATGATGTTTAAAAATTTAGATGATATTGCAGATTGGGTATGTTATCACAGATCTGCAGGAGCAACTAAATATCAGTTCTTTAATCTATCAGGAGCAAATCCTTCAAATGGTGTTAATGCTACGTTTCAAACTGATGCATCAGGTCCGGGAGCTAATACATATTTTTCTAATACAGAACCTACACATACACAATTTACTGTTGGAAATAAAAACGAGATTAATGGTTCTGGTGATACAATATTAGCTTTGCTTTTTGCACACGATGAAAGTAAAAATGGTTTTATTAAATGTGATACTTATGCAGGTGGAACAGATGGACAACAGATAACACTAGGATGGGAGCCGCAATTTATTTTAAATAAAAACATGGATGGAGATGGTACTTTGTATGAAGATGACGATTCATCATGGTATATACATGGTAATCCAAATACAGGACCAGATGGTGCATATAATAATTATCGGATGAATATTCCTTATTCTATAAATGTATATGGTACAATAAATTCAGGAACTAGTGGTAGTGGTGGTGCAGGAACTTTTGTAAATGTAGATGGAAATAATGGAAGTGTTCCGGGTAATAGAGTAACAATGCATGTTATGCCTAATGGTTTTAGAATGGTTGATTATCCCGGTATTGCAACAGCAAATAAAACACACGTAACTTTTAATAAGTCAGGTGCTAATTACGCATATATGGCAATTAGAAAACAACCTATGGCTACTCCTACAACAAACACAGAAGTATATGATCATTTTTTAGGAGATCAAAGAGCAAATAATCCACGATCACCTGCAGGATTTGCTCCTGATATGGCAATATATTCTGAAAACCAAACTAGCTCAAGAGATTTTCGATTATCTAGAAGAGCATTTACAGGTAGTGGTGAAGGTATAGGATTAGACTTTGGAAATCAAGATAAACCTATAAGTCATAGTAATGATGACTATTTTACTAATGGATTTTTTTCAAGCTATCTATTAAATGGCTATTCAAATTATGTAAATATGTTTAGAGAGTTTCCACGTGTTATGAAATCAGGTTACTACTATGGAGATGGAAGCTCATCATTAGCTGTACCACATGGTTTAGAAGCAATCCCTGAAATGATATGGTGTAATACTTTTGAATCATCAACTCAATCAGGAATAGTTGTGTATCATAAAGATGCTCATAGAACACAAAATGCAGATTTTTATAATTATGAAAAGTCATATCAATGGTATGGTAAAATATATCATAATTATCCTTTTTCTTTTTCTAATTATCCTTGGGCTGATTGGCCAGATATTAATAACTTTTATGTTCAAGGAGGGCAGAATATTAATATTGCTAATCAAATATACAACTATACATGCTTTGCTACCTTTCCTAACATAAGTAAAGTGGGTATATATTATGGCTCAACAAGTGATCAAACTATTGATTGTGGTTTTAGTTCTACTGCTAGATTTGTTTTAATTAAAAATATAAATAATGATCATGCTAGTTCTTCTCAATATAGACAAGATTGGCTTATATTTGATACACTTAGGGGTTTAAGTAGTGGATCAGATTCATATGATAGTTTAGATGGTAATTCATCAATGTTAAGTTCAGACGCTTTAGATCAACATAGTACAGGTTTTATAGTAAAAGGTGGTGGAACAGCTAGTGAACCAGATCAAACAAATGATATGAATGATGGTAGTTCATTGTCAGCATATATGTTTTTAGCGTTTAGATAGGAGAATTAAATGGCAAATTATAGACATAAAGATGGTACTGTACATACAGAAACAGAAATACGTAATAATAATCCTGATACATCTTTTCCATCTGGTGCAGGTATTCCATTAGATTTACTTAACTTATGGGAGTATAGTGAGATATACGAATCAGCACAACCTACAAATACAGATGTTACAAAAGTTATTGTACAGGATGGGTATGAAGCTATAGATGGTAAATGGTATGTTAAGTGGGCAATACAAGATAGGCATAAAGAGTATGTAGATGAAGATGGCAAAACTGTAACTAAGGCATCACAAGATACTGCGTATCAATTACATTTAGATAACACACAAAAAAATGCATTAAGAGCTACTCGTATATCTTTATTAGAAGAAGCTGATTGGCAGATACATAAGATTGAAGATGCAAGTGGTGACGCTAGTGCATGGAGAACATACAGACAACAGCTACGTGATATAACAAATGCATCTGATATATACAATGTAACTTGGCCAACTAAACCATCTTAATGTTTGATCCGATTACGATTGGTGCTTGCCTGACCACAGCAAGTACAGCATTTGCAGGTCTAAAGAAAGCTTTTCAAGCAGGTCGTGATATAGAATCTATGACAGGTGATTTATCTAGATGGATGGGAGCTGTGTCTGATATAGAACAAAAAGAAAAGTCAGCTAAGAATCCACCAATTTTTCGTAAGGTATTTGGATCAGTAGAACAAGAAGCATTAGAAGCTTTTGCAGCTAAAAAGAAATTAGAAGAACAAAGATATGAACTCAAAACTTTTATTCAATTTTCTCATGGGCATAAAGCTTGGATTTTCTCATGGGCATAAAGCTTGGGATCAGTTGTTAGCAATGGAAGGTAAAATTAGAAAAGCTAGACAAGAACAACTGTACAGAAGACAAGAGTTTAAAGATAGATGTATAGAGGGTGTGTTTATATTGTTTCTAATATGTACAATCATAGGTCTAGGTTGGCTTGTGTGGTATCTTAAATCAATACAGGAGTAACTCATGGAAATAAGTATGTGGATGTTTTGGAATATAATATTAACACTAGTAATAGCTCCTGCTGTATGGGCATTTAGAGGACTAATACAAGAAGTAAAACGTATAGATATACTACTTAATAAAACAAGAGAAGAGTATGTTACACGTAAAGAAATGAGAGATGATCTTAGTCAAGTGATGGATGCACTACATAGACTTGAAGATAA